>Ga0007882_10000623_pt1 | contig 20893 bp, 15 predicted proteins | sample CryBogCBH12Aug01_FD_71195 | JGI IMG/M metagenome (GOLD analysis project Ga0007882, IMG submission 71195) | Freshwater microbial communities from Crystal Bog, Wisconsin, USA - CBH12Aug09.1 | ecosystem: Environmental > Aquatic > Freshwater > Lake | place: Crystal Bog, Wisconsin, USA | collected... | reverse complement strand
CCTGGGAACCACGAATAGTCTGGTGGCAATTATTCATCCGGAAAGTAAAATTCCCGTTGCCTTAAAGGAACATGATAGTAGTAGCCTGGTACCCAGTATCATACATTTTGATGCTTTGGGCAACCCTACCGTTGGGGAAGCCGCGAGATTATTTCTGGAAACCGATCCGCAGAACACCATTTTTAGTGCCAAGAGGCTGATGGGTAAAAGCTATAAAGACATACAGGAAAATGCCGGCTTCTTTACCTATAAAGTGATTGATGATGATACAGAAAGCCTGGTGAAAGTGCAGGTTGGAAATACATTTTATTCGCCCGTTGAATTATCATCCCTTATTTTAAAAGAACTTAAGCAAAGAGCGGAACATATTCTTAAAACACCTGTTTCCAAAGCAGTGGTAACGGTACCCGCTTATTTTAATGATGCACAAAGACAGGCAACACGAGATGCAGGTAAACTGGCAGGGTTGGATATTTTACGTATCGTCAATGAGCCAACTGCGGCTAGTCTTGCATATGGTCTGGGACTGCATAAAGATGAAGAGAAAACCATTGCCGTGTATGACCTGGGTGGAGGCACATTTGATATCTCTATTCTGAAAATAACCAATGGTATTTTTGAAGTGCTGAGTACCAATGGAAATACCTATTTAGGTGGTGATGATATAGACAGGATGATTGTTCAATACTGGATGCAGCAATCAGGTATTTCTCTTGAAGAATTAAAAAATAACCAGGAATTATCACAAGGATTGCGTTTGCGGGCAGAAGAAGCCAAAAAATACCTGAGCACTCATGATTCATTTGAAGTGAATTGGAATGGAGATATTTTGGCGTTAACCCGTGAAGTTTTTGAAGGATTGATTCAATCCTTAATCAATCAAACCATTCAATGTTGCACTAATGCACTCAGTGATGCAAAACTGACTGCATCAGCCATTGATACCATTGTAATGGTAGGAGGCAGTACCCGGGTACCTGCTATTAAAAAAGCCGTGAGTGATTTCTTTGGAAGACCTGTAAATGATTCTGTAAACCCTGATGAAGTAGTGGCTTTGGGTGCAGCCATACAGGCCGATATACTGGCAGGAAATAATAAAGATTTTCTGTTATTGGATATTACACCTTTGAGTCTGGGTATCGAAACCATGGGTGGATTAATGGATGTTTTGATACCAAGAAATGCAAAAATTCCCACTAAAGCAGGCCGACAATACACCACGCATAAAGATGGACAATCAGATATGCGGATATCTGTTTACCAGGGCGAAAGAGACCTGGTAAAGGATAACCGTAAACTCGCAGAATTCAGTTTAAAAGGAATACCTGGAATGCCGGCAGGTTTACCCAAAGTAGAAGTGAGTTTTCTGATTAATGCAGATGGAATATTGGTGGTGAGAGCCAAAGAATTAAGAAGTGGAGTAGAGCAGGAGATAGAAGTAAAATCACAATACGGGCTTACTGATGAAGAAGTAGAAAAAATGTTACTGGATAGTATTACTCACGCCAAAGAAGATATGCAAATAAGGGCACTGGTAGAAGCCAGAACAGAAGCGGAAGAGATACTTGCTGTGACCGAAAAATTTATTGCCAAAAATGCCTCCCTGCTAACAGCTGAAGAAATAACCGCCACCGCTTCAGCCATGCAGGCATTGCAACTGGCGTTAACTATGGAAGATAAAAACCTGATCCATTCCAAAATTGAAGAACTCAACGAAGTAACCCGTCCATTTGCCGAAAGAGCGATGGATGTGGCGGTGGGGGAAGCGTTGAGAGGAAGGGTGATTTAGGGATTGCTATTGGGCTGTTAGCTATTAGCTATTAGCTTTTGGCCTTTGCATTCTTAATGGAAAGAAAATACATTCTATATTATTCCAAAAGCCAACCGCCAAAAGCCAACTGCCAAAAGCCAACTGCTAAAGGCCAACAGCTTACTCAATCCCAACTTCCATCCTCCGCTGAATATACTTACCCAGTATATCAAATTCAATATTTACAACCGAGCCTTTGAATACCTCTGAAATATTGGTGTGTTCGAAAGTATACGGGATTACGGCTATGGTGAAACTGTTTTTGCCGATTGCGAAACAGGTCAGGCTGGTGCCATTTACAGAAATAGATCCTTTTTCAATAACCAGGGAGGCAAAAGACGGGGGGAATTCAAAACGGAATTCCCAGCTTCCATCCAGGTCCTTTCTGTCGATACAAATGGCTGTGGTATCTACATGTCCCTGAACAATATGTCCATCCAGCCGGCCATTCATTACCATACATCTTTCGAGGTTAATCAGGTTGCCTTCTTTCCAGTCAGAGAGATTGGTTTTTGACAGGGTTTCTTCGATAGCGGTTATCCGGTGCATGCCCGGTTTTAATTCTTCTACCGTCATACAAACGCCGTTATGGCTCACACTCTGGTCAACTTTTAATTGGTCGGAAATAGGGGAACTGATCCAGAAACTAAGGTTGGTCCCAGTTTTTGAAACGGTTACTAGTTTGCCTGTACATTCAATAATGCCTGTAAACATGGCTGCAAGGTAAATTCAATTCCTGATTTTCAAATCCTTCCCCAGAAGCTTATTTATCCAGGTAAAACAACCCGAGGCCAGCCAGAAACCCGAATTTTTGCAATAGATAGTCAAAATCGAATTTTTCTTGGAACTTTCAAATCAAATCCTATCTTTGCCGTCCTAAAAACACCTGAGGAGGTATTACAGCTATGCTTATCATCGATTCAAAAGATTGTGAAAACATCGACAAGGCGCTTAAGAAGTACAAGAAAAAGTTTGAAAAAAGTAAAACTTTGTTACAATTAAGAGAGCGTCAGGCTTTCATCAAGCCATCAGTAGTTCGTCGTGGACAAGTACTGAAAGCAATCTACAAGCAGAACATTGCCAGCGGAAAGATAGAAGGATAATCCTTTCCCTGATCCAATCATATTTAAGTAGCCTTAGTTTACTAACTTTAGGCTACTTTTTTTATGCCCATTACGCAATACCCGCAAATCGCCGCCTTTCTGGATTATCTCAAATATGAAAAGAGATACTCGCAGCATACGATTATTTCTTACCAGAATGATCTCGAGCAGTTTTTTGCCTATCTGAGCAGCCAGTTCGACTCTCCACCGGTAAATCAGGTAACAGCCATGTATGTCAGAAGCTGGCTGGCCGAGATGAAGGAAGACGAGATCAGCTCCAAAACCCTGAACCGGAAAATATCCTCCCTTAAATCATTTTTTAAATATGAAATGAAGCTGGGGCATATAGATCAAACACCCATGACTACCGTCGTAGCCCCACGTATCGGAAAGCGTTTACCGGTTTTTGTGGAAGAAAAGGATATGTCAACCCTCTTGAACCATGTAACCTTTACTAACGACTGGAAGGGCCGAACCGAGCGATTGGTGATTCAGCTGTTTTATAGCACCGGCATGCGTTTAAGCGAACTGATTCATTTGAAAGAATCGCAATTAGACCCTGCGAATGCCCAGCTCAAAGTATTGGGTAAGGGTAATAAGGAAAGAATTCTGCCGATGGCCCCTGAATTGATGGCTGATATTCAGGCTTATATAACGGAGAAACCTGCGAAGCAGGAGGGAGTGCATACCGTTTTTGTAACGGCCAAGGGTAAGATGTTGCAACCCAGGTCAGTATATGCCTTTGTAAAACAACATTTGGCCTCAGTGACTACTATACAGAAAAAGAGTCCGCATATACTCAGACATAGCTTTGCCACCCACCTGATGAACCATGGTGCCGATCTGAATGCGGTGAAGGAATTGCTGGGACATAGCAGTCTGGCAGCCACCCAGGTATATACGCATAATACCATTGAAAAGCTCAAAGAAGTATTCAATAAAGCGCACCCCAAAGCTTAATTGGTAAGACTTTCCCAATACCCTAAAAAAAGGAGCAGATATTTCTGTTTACTTTGTTTTTTTCGTAACTTGTACTCACTGATTTGGTTGAAAATTCAGGATGTATTCAAAGCGAAGTATAAGTTCTTTTACATATTATTTCTTAACCGTTTAAACGTGGTATTTATGAACGTTAACATCCAAACCGTGCATTTTGATGCGGACAACAAGCTGGTTGATTATGTAACCCGGAAACTGGACAAATTGAACACTTTTCATGATAGTATTCTGAAAGTGGAAGTATTTCTAAAGTTGGATAATGTGGTGCATAATATTAAAGACAAAATTGTAGAAATTAAAATACATGTTCCGAAACATGATTTTTTTGCGAAAGCCTCCACAAAATCATTCGAAGAATCATTTGATAATGCAATGGAATCGCTGATTTCACAAATAAAAAGAAAAAAAGACAAAGTAGCTGCCTAATACAAAGCGCCTCAATTTTTCATTGAGGCGCTTTTTTTTTGCATATAAAAGATGCGTAAACAAAATTATTTTTTTACAGGAAAATGACGGATGGCTTCATCCAGCGAAACGATTTTTCCGTTGGATATTTTCAGGTCATTGATGATGGCCACTGAATCCATTTTTCCTTTTTTATCTGTGTTTATTTCCGTATACCACAGGGTAACATACTCTTCCTTCTTGTCTTTAGAAATCACAGATTCAAAATCATGCATATCTACTTTTAAGGAAGCCCTGTCTTTCCAACTGCTGACAAAAATAGCTTTCAGACTGTCTTTAGAAAGTTTGCGATCCACATAATCTTCTTTCCAGTCAACTGAATCCGCAAAAAAGCCAATGCTTTCATCGAGCTTATTATTTTCAAAGGCTTTTAGGGCACTCAAAGCAATCGCCGTATTCTTTGAACTGCCTGTTTCCCAATTATCAGGGTATTTGATGGTATAGGCATATACCGGTTTGGAAGTATCCGCATTATCTGGCTTAAAAGTAGATTTGTCCGAACTGGTATTACAACTAAAAGCTATACCAATAACGAGTAAAAGGAAGAAGTTTTTTTGCATAAGGTCTGTTTTGGTTAAAAATTGTATCTGGTAAGATAGACTGCATTTTCTGAAAATGCAATAAAGCACGATTTTTTAACCAGAATAACATTAATATGCCTTTACGCGTGTAAGGGACTACAAGATTTTGGAGTGGATTTCGTTGTATTTGCGTCTTATTTCCTTCTATATTCCTTCGATTACAACCGAAGCCGCTTCGATTGTAACCGAAGAATACTAAAGCAGGCTTCGGTTGTAATCGAAGCGGAACCGAAGAAAATACGACGGGAATACGAAGAAAACCTCTATCTGTGTATTTAGCCATTTATTGGTGAAATTACCCAGTTAGAGAACCCGGTAATACTAGGGAATTAGTTGCCTGAAAATACCCGTATAAATGGCTTTTTGGGGGATATAGGTAAAACCTGTTGAAAACTGCCTGAAAATTTTCGAACCAAAATTTTGCTGAATTAAGTTTTCCATTACCTTTGCCATCCCAAAAAATGGGATAGTTCTTTGTGTTTTTGATTTTTGGAAGGCTTGATTTGGAAATTGAAATACCAGACAATTTTTAAAAATACAGCCAAATAGCAGGGTTTTCCGCTACTGAATCCAGAAAATATGCCGAAGTAGCTCAGCTGGTAGAGCAGCTGATTTGTAATCAGCAGGTCGCGGGTTCGAGTCCCATCTTCGGCTCAGTAAAGCAGTTAGGAGTTTTGGGTTTGGAGTTTGGCGTTAACCCCAAACCATCAACACCAAACCCCAAACCAAAAGGGGCAGATGGCCGAGTGGTTAAAGGCGACAGACTGTAAATCTGTTCTCTCACGAGTACGTAGGTTCGAACCCTACTCTGCCCACTTTTCAATTTGAAAATGAGTCAATTTGAAAATTTGAAAATTAGGTTGGTTAAGTTCTTTACAGATCATTTGATTTTGAGGTAATTTTCAAATTACCATATTTTCAAATTTTCAAATTAATAAGCGGAAGTAGCTCAATTGGTAGAGCGATAGCCTTCCAAGCTATAGGTCGCGAGTTCGACCCTCGTCTTCCGCTCACGAGAGTGTTTAGGGTTTGGCGTTTGGGGTTCGGGGTTTGGAGTGTAACCCCAAACACCAAATGCCAAACGCCAAACTTTAAACTGAGTTAATGCCGTTGTAGCTCAGGGGTAGAGCACTTCCTTGGTAGGGAAGAGGTCGTGAGTTCGATTCTCACTAACGGCTCATTAAGAATAAGCAGGAAAGAGTAGATTTGTAGCAGGAATACAAGTAGAATACAAGCAAACAATAAACCTGGTCGGTAAAATGGCCTCAAATTTTAAAACACAACTAAAAATCGATAAAAATGGCAAAAGAGACCTTTAAGAGGGAAAAACCTCACGTAAACGTAGGTACCATTGGTCACGTTGACCATGGTAAAACTACTTTAACCGCAGCTATTACTATGATCTTGTCTAAAAAAGGTATGGGTAATGTGGCGAAAAAATATGATGAGATCGATGGTGCGCCCGAAGAAAAAGAGCGTGGTATCACCATCAATACTGCTCACGTTGAGTACCAAACAGCTAACCGTCACTATGCACACGTTGACTGTCCAGGTCACGCGGATTATGTGAAAAACATGATCACCGGTGCTGCACAGATGGATGGTGCGATTTTAGTTGTGGCCGCTACAGACGGACCAATGCCTCAAACAAAAGAACACATTCTGTTGGCTCGCCAGGTAGGTGTACCACGTATTGTTGTTTTCATGAATAAAGTGGATCTGGTTGACGATCCTGAATTATTGGAACTGGTTGAAATGGAAGTTCGTGAATTGCTGACTTCTTACGGTTTCGATGGTGATAACACACCAATTATCCAGGGTTCTGCAACAGGTGCACTTGCTGAAGATCCAAAATGGGTTGCCAAGATCGACGAACTGATGGAAGCCGTTGATACTTACATTCCGTTGCCTCCTCGTCCTGTTGATTTACCGTTCCTGATGAGTGTGGAAGATGTATTCTCTATCACTGGTCGTGGTACCGTTGCAACCGGTCGTATCGAGCGTGGTCGTATCAAAGTGGGTGAAGCTATCGAGATCGTTGGTCTGATGGAAGCTCCTTTGAGTTCAACCGTAACCGGTGTGGAAATGTTCAAGAAATTATTGGATGAAGGTGAAGCCGGAGATAATGCAGGTCTGTTATTACGTGGTATTGAAAAAAGCCAGATCCGTCGTGGTATGGTATTATGCAAACCAGGTTCTATCACTCCACACACAGAATTCAAAGGTGAAGTGTATGTATTGAGCAAAGAAGAAGGTGGACGTCACACTCCATTCTTTAACAAATACCGTCCTCAGTTCTATTTCCGTACTACGGATGTAACTGGTGAAGTTACTTTACCAGAAGGAACTGAAATGGTGATGCCTGGTGATAACATCAACCTGACTGTAAAACTGATCCAGCCAATTGCGATGGAGAAAGGTCTGAAATTCGCTATCCGCGAAGGTGGACGTACAGTAGGTGCCGGACAGGTTACTGAAATCTTAAAATAAGCGATTCCGCGAAAGCGGTATCACTTGAAAACAAATGTTTTCCTTACATTTGTAACATACTACTAAAAGCTGTTCCGATTACTCGGGATAGCTTTTAGTTTTCTACGGGCATCGTACAACGGTTAGTATAGAGGTCTCCAAAACCTTCGATCTGGGTTCGAATCCTAGTGCCCGTGCTGAGTAATTTGAAAATGTGGCAATTTGAAAATTTGAAAATTCACTTCGATTAAGGAATGTGAACACCTCAGGTTTTTAATTTGCATTTTCAAATTTTCAAATTTTCAAATTTTCAAATTGACCTAATGAACAAGATAGCTACCTATTTCAAAGAAAGTTACCATGAGTTGCTGGAGAAAGTAACCTGGCCTACCTGGACGCAATTACAGCAGAGTACAGTGATTGTATTGGTGGCTACGATTATCATTACAGCGATGGTATGGGTGATGGATTTTTCCAGTAACCAATTGTTGAAGCTGATTTATTCATTATTTAAGTAGAACAGCATGGAACCAGTAATAGAAGCACCGGTAGTTGAAGCAGTTGCGGCACCACAGCCTGAAACCAAATGGTATGTATTGCGCGTGGTGAGTGGTAAAGAACGCAAGGTGAAGGAATATCTTGATAAAGATATTATCCGTAGCGGCTGGCAGGAAATTATCAAACAGATATTTCTGCCTATGGAGAAAGTGTATAAAGTGCAGAACGGTAAAAAAGTAATGCGCGAGAAAAACTATTTCCCCGGTTATGTGATGATGGAAGTATTGGATGGAAAATTGACGGATGATATTGTTTTGCATATCAGCAATATCAGTAATGTAATGCACTTTCTAACCGATGGAAAAGGATCTAAAGGCAATATCATTTCATTACGTAAGAGTGAAGTGAATAAAATGCTGGGTAAGGTGGATGAGATGAACGACCAGGGTGTTACGATGAGTGAACCATTTATTGTGGGTGAAACTATCAAGATTATTGAAGGACCTTTCAACGACTTTAACGGTGTGATCGAAGATGTAAATGATGAGAAGAAAAAACTGAAAGTAACTGTAAAAATATTCGGCCGTTCTACACCTGTGGAACTGAGCTATATGCAGGTAGAAAAACTGAATTAAAAATTCATCTGCAAATTTTTGAAAGCCGGGACTCTATCCCGGCTTTTTTATGGAATACCGGTGGTAAAATCACTGAAAAAGCCTTTTTTTCATCGTAAAGGCGATAAATTATTGGGATTATCCCTTGTTTTACTTGGAAGAATCGATAATTTATTTACCTTTGCCGCCCCAAAAGTTCTTTACAAAAGAATGATTGAATTTGGGAGTCAGGCCAAAAGCCTGACGCTATTACCAATTAAATCTTATAAAAATGGCAAAAGAAATCTCTGGCTTCGTCAAGCTGCAGGTGAAAGGTGGTCAAGCCAATCCTGCGCCTCCGGTAGGCCCCGCACTCGGTTCTAAGGGTGTGAACATTATGGAGTTCTGCAAACAATTCAATGCAAGAACCCAGGATAAAATGGGAAAAGTAGTTCCTGTTTTAATTACGGTGTATACGGATAAGTCTTTCGACTTTATCATCAAAACCGCCCCAGCTGCTGTCCAGTTAATGGAAGCTGCAAAAATTCAATCCGGATCTAAGGAAAGTAATCGTCAGAAAGTAGGTAAAGTTACCTGGGAACAGGTAGAAGTTATCGCTAAAGACAAGATGTCTGACCTGAATGCTTTTACTATCAACAGTGCGATGAGCATGGTTGCCGGCACTGCGCGTAGTATGGGTATTACCGTTGACGGAAAAGCCCCTTGGGAAAACTAATTATTCACCTTAAATAGTAGAAAATGTCAGTTACTAAAAAAAGAAAACTAGCAGTTGCTAAGGTGGATAAAAACAAAGTTTATTCCCTGAAAGATGCATCTGCATTGGTAAAAGAAATCAATTGTACCAAATTCGACAGCTCCGTTGATTTACATATCCGTTTGGGTGTAGATCCTAAGAAAGCTGATCAGCAGGTACGTGGTACCGTATCATTACCACATGGTACCGGTAAAACAAAAAAAGTATTGGTGCTTTGCACTCCGGATAAAGAAGCGGCTGCTAAAGAAGCAGGTGCTGATTATGTAGGTCTGGATGAATTCATCACAAAAATTGAAGCAGGTTGGGTAGATGTGGATGTTATCATTGCCACTCCTTCCGTGATGCCTAAAATAGGTAAACTCGGTAAAGTACTGGGTCCACGTAACCTGATGCCAAACCCAAAAACAGGAACCGTAACCAATGATGTTGCCGGTGCTGTTAATGAAGTGAAAGGCGGAAAGATTGCTTTCAAAGTAGATAAATCAGGTATTGTTCATGCTTCTATCGGTCGTGTATCTTTTGCTTCTGATAAAATTGCAGAAAACAGCGCTGAACTCATCAATGCCATCATTAAATTGAAACCATCTACTGCCAAAGGAATTTACCTGAAAGGCGTTAGTATGGCCAGCACCATGAGTCCGGGTATTACCTTAGACACTAAATCATTAATGAACTAATCCTGGTGATTTATCCACTGATGCATTAGCGAAGGTGGATGGAAGTGACCCGGGTTTTAAAAAGAATTAGTTATGACAAAAGATCAAAAAAACGAGGTAATAGGCGTACTGAAAGAGAAATTCGCTCAGTATAATAACTTTTATATTACCGATACAGAAGCATTAACTGTTGAACAGGTTTCCAAGCTGCGTCGTACCTGTTTTGATAAGCAGGTAGAGATGAAAGTGGCTAAAAACACTTTGATCCGCAAAGCACTGGAATCTCTGGATGCAGAAAAATATGCAGGCATTTACGATTCATTACACAATGTAACTGCACTGATGTTTTCTGAAAATCCAAAAGAACCGGCCCTGATCATCAGTTCTTTCCGTAAAGCAGGAAACGTTGAAAAACCTATCCTGAAAGCAGCTTTCATCAATGGCGATGTATACACTGGTGATAATAACCTGGTAGCATTAACCAAGATCAAGACTAAGAATGAACTGATCGGTGAAGTAATCGGATTACTGCAATCACCTGCTAAGAGAGTGTTGGCTGCTTTGTTGCACCATCATGAAAAAGCAGCTGGAGCAGTAGCTGAGTAGTCATTTGAAAATTTGAAAATGTGGCAATTTGAAAATGCGCATAATCAATTTTCATAAAAAATGTATTAACTGAAAAGCGGGTTTGAAAATTTTCAAATTTTCAAATTTTCAAATTTTCAAATTAATAATAGACATCAAATTTTTTTAAACCTCCGTCGGATCAGCCAAGCCTGATATGAAGACGGAAAAAATTGAAAAACATGGCAGACGTAAAATCATTAGCCGAAACATTAGTAGGCTTAACAGTGAAAGAAGTTCAGGAATTAGCTGATGTATTAAAAGCTGATTACGGTATCGAACCAGCTGCTGCAGCAGTAGTAGTTGCAAGCGGAGATGGTGGCGGAGCCGCTGTTGCTGAAGAAAAAACAGCATTCGATGTAATCCTGGTTAGCGGCGGTGCAAGCAAATTGACCGTTGTTAAGATCGTTAAAGAATTAACAGGTCTTGGTCTGAAAGAAGCCAAAGACTTAGTAGACGGAGCCCCTAAAGCCATTAAAGAAGGCATTTCTAAAGCTGAAGCTGACGAATTAGTAGCTAAACTGAAAGAAGCAGGTGCTGAAGTTGAAGTAAAATAGTTTTTCTTCTGAATAAAATAGCCGACAAGATTTTTCTTGTCGGCTATTTTTATGGATTTCAGTGATCTGTTTATTTCGAATCAATATACTTATTGATTAGTAATCAGTTTACCAATGGCTTGCTTTATAGTTTAAAACTTAATCCGCCATGTAAAATATATTTTCCATAACCTGCTTCCATAAACAGGCTGGAATTCTTCGTGATTTTTAATTTGCCACCAATGCCAATCTGGTATGCTAATAAGGAAGGTTGGTCAAATATGAGTTTATTACCTGACCCATCTGTATAGTTCTGTGTCCAGATATTCACTCCGATGGCTGTGCGGAAATAACCGGAAAAACTGGGACTGGCGGGCATGTATCTCACAAAGTTTGCCATGATACTCCAGTTATCGAGAGTTCCATTCATTACGGGAGGGCCAGAAGGGTTGTTATAGTCGTAGTAGGGGGCGCTTACCTGCCCGTGTGTTACTATGATCCCAGCGCTGGCGGTTTGACTGTATTGAATATCCAGGGCGCCGGTAATGGGCCCTGTTTGTGTGGTAGTACCGCGTGAATAATTAATAAAGGAGGCCATCTGAGAAACATCAAGGTTGGGAAAGCCATACCCCAAAGAAAGATGCACAATAGGGGTAAATTTAGGCTGGTCCTTGGGTTTCTGTGGCCTTCTGCCCATGGGTCTGCCATACCCCATTCCTCCAACGCCAAATCTGGGCCCTACGCCTACCCCAATACTCACCTGTGCCGAGGCATGCTGCGCGCAAAACAGGCTGGTTACCAGTAAAATGCTTAACAATACTCTACGCATAACTGTATTTTTTACTGAGATACCCAATTTACATCCCGGGTTTACTTATAAACTGTTAAAACGCTCGAAAACCTGTCTTTTTGCCTGATTTCAGAAAATCAGAAAATTCTTTTCCACAAATCGGGGTTTGGTCCAAAATTTGTTTTTGCGGTTTCTCCCCATTCCTTACCTTTGCCATCCTTATTTTTGGGCTAATTAGCGGGTGGACATTTTTTTTCACTGTCGTTTGGTGGTGAAAGTTCCGATTGTACGCTAAGAGAATCTGTAAATTCTCCCCGAAATTTTTTCGCAAAAAAACCGGTTTTCACACATATGTCTACTACTACATTGAACACCAGGGTCGGCTTCGGAAAAACTAAACATTTGGCTGATGCCCCTGACCTACTCGACATTCAGTTAGAATCTTTCAGAGAATTTTTTCAATTGGAAACTACGCCCGATAAACGTAATGTGGAAGGGTTATTCCGTGTATTCAAGGAGAACTTTCCTATTACGGATACGCGTAATATTTTCATGTTGGAGTTTCTGGATTATTTTATTGATCCGCCACGTTACACCATTGAAGAATGTATGGAGCGTGGTTTAACCTATGCCGTGCCATTAAAAGCCAAGCTTCGTCTTAGCTGTAATGATGAAGAACATGTGGATTTTCAAACCATTGTACAGGACGTGTTTCTTGGAAACATTCCTTACATGACCCCACGTGGTACTTTTGTGATCAATGGTGCTGAGCGTGTAGTAGTTTCCCAGTTACACCGTTCACCCGGTGTATTCTTCGGGCAATCTATTCACCCGAATGGAACCAAGATCTACTCGGCCAGGGTAATTCCTTTCAAAGGAGCCTGGATGGAGTTTGCTACGGACATTAATAATGTGATGTATGCTTACATCGATCGTAAGAAAAAATTCCCGGTAACCACGCTTTTGCGTTCTATTGGTTTTGAAACCGATAAAGATATCCTGGAACTTTTTGGCATGGCCGATGAAGTGAAAGCAGATAAGAAATCACTGGCTCACCAGGTAGGCAGAAAATTAGCTGCCCGCGTTCTCAGAACATGGGTAGAAGATTTTGTGGATGAGGATACAGGTGAAGTGGTAAGTATTGAGCGTAATGAAATTGTGATGGAAAGGGATACTGTTCTTGATGAAGAAGCCATTGCTACCATTATTGAAATGGAAGTGAAAAGCGTATTTATTCAGAAAGAAGATGTAGGTGGTGATTATGCAATCATTTACAATACCTTAAATAAAGATACCTCTAACAGTGAACTGGAAGCGGTTCAGCATATCTATCGCCAATTGCGTGGTGCTGATGCTCCTGATAATGAAACTGCCCGTGGTATTATTGATAAATTATTCTTCAGCGATAAGCGTTATGATCTGGGTGAAGTAGGCCGTTATAAAATTAACCGCAAACTGGGTCTTGATTATCCTTTGCAGAAGAAAGTGTTAACCAAACCGGATATCATTGAAATCATCAAATACCTGGTACGTTTAACCAATGCGAAAGCTGAGATCGATGATATCGATCACCTGAGCAATCGTCGTGTTCGTACCGTGGGTGAACAATTGTATGCCCAGTTCGGGGTAGGTCTGGCTCGTATGGCCCGTACCATCCGTGAAAGAATGAACGTACGTGATAATGAAGTATTTACTCCGGTTGATCTGATCAATGCGAGAACTTTATCTTCTGTTATCAATTCATTCTTTGGTACCTCACAATTATCACAGTTCCTTGACCAAACCAATCCACTGAGTGAGATCACGCATAAGCGTCGTATCTCCGCATTAGGACCAGGAGGTTTGAGCAGAGAAAGAGCAGGATTTGAGGTTCGTGACGTACACTACTCACACTATGGTCGTTTATGTACTATTGAAACACCGGAAGGACCAAACATTGGTTTGATCTCCACGCTTTGTGTACACGCTGCTATCAACGATATGGGATTCATTGAAACTCCTTACCGTAAAGTAGTAGATGGTAAAGTGAATATGAAAGAACTCACTTTCCTGAGCGCTGAAGAAGAAGATTCTGCAAAAATCGCACAGAGTAATTCTCCTTTGAATGATAAAGGACAATTCACTGAAGACAAGGTAGTTTCCCGTCAAACAGGTGATTTCCCGATTCTGGATAAAGAAGAAGTTGAATATATGGACGTTGCGCCTAACCAGATTGTTGGTTTGAGTGCTTCGTTGATTCCTTTCCTTGAGCATGATGATGCTAACCGTGCCCTGATGGGTTCAAACATGCAACGTCAGGCAGTTCCGCTTTTACGTCCCGAAGCACCTATTGTAGGTACCGGACTGGAAGGAAAAGCTGCCCGTGATGCACGTATCCAAATGCATGCGGAAGGAACAGGAATAGTAGAATTTGTAGATGCCAACGAAATTCATGTACGCTATGACCGTAACGATCTGGATCGTTTGGTAAGCTTTAATGATGATCTGCAGGTATATCGCCTGACCAAGTTTATCAAAACCAACCAGGCTACCTGTATCAATCTTCGCCCGGCAGTTAAAAAAGGACAGAAAGTTAAGAAAGGTGATTTCTTAACCGAAGGATATGCAACCAAAGACGGAGAACTGGCTTTGGGTCGTAACCTGCAAGTGGCATTCATGCCATGGAAGGGTTACAATTTTGAAGATGCCATTGTAATCAGTGAAAAAGTGGTTCGTGAAGATCTGTTTACTTCTGTGCATATTGAAGAATATGAATTAGAAGTACGTGATACCAAACTGGGTGAAGAAGAGTTGACACCAGATATACCGAATGTATCTGAAGAAGCTACCAAAGACCTGGATGAACATGGTATTATCCGCATTGGCGCAACCATTAAAGAAGGTGATATCCTGATTGGTAAGATTACACCAAAAGGTGAATCAGATCCTACACCTGAAGAAAAATTATTGCGTGCCATCTTTGGTGACAAAGCCGGTGATGCAAAAGATGCTTCTTTGAAAGCACCTAATGGAACAGAAGGTGTGGTGATTGATAAGAAACTTTTCCAACGTGCCAAGAAAGATAAGAATGGCAAGATCCGTGAGAAAGCATTGCTTGAAAAAGTGGAAAAAGTTCACCAGCAGAATGTAGAAAGCCTGAAAGAATTGTTACTGGATAAATTACAAACCCTGTTGAAAGACAAAGCTTCTACAGGTGTAAGTAACAACTTTGGTGAAATGCTGATTGGTAAAGGTGCGAAGTTCAATCAAAAGAACCTGGCAGCTATTGATTACCAGAATGTAAATCCATTGGGCTGGACAGCTGATGCAAAAACAGATGACCAGATCAATACCCTGTTGCACAATTATAGTATCAAGTTCAATGAAGAACTGGGACGTTATAAAAGAGAGAAATTCAATATTTCCATTGGTGATGAATTACCAGCAGGTGTATTGAAACTTGCCAAGGTATACCTGGCTGTTAAGCGTAAGCTGAAAGTAGGGGATAAAATGGCCGGACGTCACGGAAATAAAGGGATTGTTGCTAAGATTGTACGTGCAGAAGATATGCCATTTATGGAAGATGGAACACCGGTAGATATTGTGCTGAATCCATTGGGGGTACCTTCTCGTATGAACCTGGGTCAGATTTATGAAACCATTCTGGGATGGACAGGTAAACGTCTGGGTCTGAAATTTGCCACACCGATATTTGATGGGGCATCTACTGACCAGATTGAAGAATATTGTGTTGAAGCAGGTATTCCAAGAAACGGACATACTTATCTCTATGATGGTGAAACAGGGGAGCGTTTCCACCAGAAAGCCACAGTGGGTGTGATCTATATGATCAAACTACACCACATGGTAGATGATAAGATGCATGCCCGTTCAATCGGACCATACAGCTTGATTACTCAGCAGCCGCTGGGTGGTAAGGCACAGTTTGGTGGACAGCGTTTTGGTGAGATGGAGGTTTGGGCACTGGAAGCATATGGTGCTGCCAATATCCTGCAGGAATTGCTTACACTGAAATCTGATGATATCATTGGCCGTGCAAAAACATATGAAGCCATTGTAAAAGGTGATAATATACCACGTCCGGGTGTGCCAGAATCATTCAATGTATTGGTTCATGAATTAAGGGGATTGGGATTGGATCTGAAATTTGAATAGAGGAAGCGGTTGGCTGTTAGCTTTTTGGCTATCAGCTTTCTTCCTTCTGTATAAAATTTAATAACATTAAACAGGCCAAGTGCTAATAGCCAAAAGCTACTAGCCAAAAGCCAAAGAAACAAATATGGCAATCAAAAGAGATAATAAACCGAGACCAACATTCTCCCAGATCACAATCAGTTTAGCATCACCTGATAGTATCCTGGAAAGAAGTTTTGGGGAAGTACTTAAGCCTGAAACCATTAACTACCGTACCTATAAACCGGAGCGTGATGGTTTGTTTTGTGAAAGAATTTTTGGACCGGTAAAGGATTATGAATGTGCCTGCGGTAAATACAAACGTATCCGTTATAAAGGGATTGTTTGTGATCGTTGCGGTGTGGAAGTAACTGAAAAGAAAGTTCGTCGCGAGCGCATGGGCCATATCAAGTTAGTGGTTCCGGTTGTTCATATCTGGTATTTTAAAAGCTTACCTAATAAGATTGGTTATTTATTGGGAATGAGCTCTAAAAAATTAGAGACGATCATTTATTATGAAAGATATGTGGTAATACAGGGTGGTGTGAAAGAGAACCTGGGCATGGGCGACCTGTTAACAGAAGAAGAGTATCTGGATATTCTGGATAATTTACCAAAGGATAACCAATACCTTCCTGAAGATGATCCACAAAAATTTGTTGCCAAAATGGGAGCAGAAGCGGTTCAGGCTTTATTGGAAAGAATAGACCTGGATGGTTTGAGTTTCTCTCTGCGTAATGCAGCTGCTACAGAAACTTCACAACAACGTAAAGCGGATGCTTTAAAACGTTTGAGTGTGGTTGAATCATTCCGTGATGCCAGCACACGTATTACCAACCGCCCTGAGTGGATGGTAATGCAATACATTCCGGTTATTCCACCGGAACTACGTCCATTGGTTCCATTGGATGGCGGTCGTTTTGCGAGTTCAGATCTGAATGATCTGTATCGTCGTGTGATCATCCGTAATAACCGTTTGAAAAGATTATTGGAGATAAAAGCACCTGAGGTAATCCTGCGTAATGAAAAACGTATGCTTCAGGAAGCGATTGATTCTTTATTTGATAACAGTCGTAAATCCAATGCCGTTAAAGCAGAAGGCGGACGTGCTTTGAAATCCTTATCAGATGTACTGAAAGGTAAACAAGGACGTTTCCGTCAGAACCTTTTGGGTAAACGTGTTGACTATTCTGGACGTTCTGTAATTGTGGTTGGACCAGAACTGAAAATACATGAGTGTGGTTTACCAAAAGATATGGCTGCTGAATTGTTCAAGCCATTTGTTATCCGCAAACTGATTGAAAGAGGTATCGTTAAAACAGTAAAATCAGCCAAGAAACTGGTTGATCGTAAAGAAGCTGTGATCTGGGATATCCTTGAAAATATTTTGAAAGGTCACCCGGTTATGTTGAACAGGGCCCCAACACTTCACCGTCTGTCAATTCAGGCGTTCCAGCCAAAACTGGTAGAAGGTAAAGCCATTCAACTACACCCATTGGTAACTTCTTCATTCAACGCCGATTTCGATGGTGACCAGATGGCGGTGCACGTTCCTTTGAGCAATGCAGCAATTTTGGAAGCCCAGTTATTGATGTTGTCTTCTCACAATATTCTTAACCCGCAGAATGGTACACCTATTACCCTTCCTTCTCAGGACATGGTATTGGGACTGTATTATATTACTAAGGGTAAGAAAACGATTGGGGATGAAATTGTAAAAGGACAGGGTATGTCTTTCTACAGTATGGATGAAGTGATCATTGCTTATAATGAGAACCGTGTTGACCTGCATGCCAATATCAAAGTAAAAACCAATGTTCGTGAAAACGGGGTATTGGTGAAAAAACTGATTGATACAACAGTTGGACGTGTATTGTTTAATCAGCATGTACCAGTTGAAGTTGGTTATATCAATGCATTGCTGACGAAGAAAAGTCTTCGTGAAATCATTGGAGATATCATTAAAATCACCAATGTTCCTAAAACGGCTAAATTCCTGGATGATATTAAAACTTTGGGATTCCGTATGGCATTCCGTGGTGGATTATCATTTAGTGTAAACGATCTGATTGTTCCTGAAATCAGGAACCAGTTATTGGATTCAGCCAAAGCAGAAGTAGAAGAAGTTTGGGAAAGTTATAATATGGGTCTGATCACGAATAACGAACGTTATAACCAGGTAATTGATATCTGGGGACGTGTGGATATGAAGATCACAGAGAGCCTGATTCGTGAAATGACGATCGATAAACAAGGATTCAACTCCGTATTCATGATGCTGGATTCCGGTGCCCGTGGTAGTAAAACACAGGTTAAACAGCTGGTAGGTATTCGTGGATTGATGGCCAAACCTCGTAAGAGTGGAAGTACCGGAAGTGAAGTAATTGAAAATCCGATCCTGTCTAACTTTAAAGGCGGACTGAACGTATTGGATTACTTTATCTCTACTCACGGTGCACGTAAAGGTCTTGCGGATACAGCTTTGAAAACAGCGGATGCAGGTTACCTGACCCGTCGTTTGGTGGACGTATCACAGGATGTTGTAATTTCTGAAGAAGATTGCGGAACACTACGTGGAAATGCAATGACCGCATTAAAAGATAATGAAGATATCATTGAACCACTATCCGACAGAATTGAAGGAAGAACTTCATTGCATAATGTGTACCATCCGGTAACAGATGAACTAATCATTTTAGCCGGTGAAGAAATTTCACATGATGATGCAAAGAATATCGAAGATGCAGGTATCGAAACTGTAGAAATCCGTTCTGTACTTACCTGCGAAAGCAAACGTGGTGTATGTGTAAAATGTTATGGTAAAAACCTGGCAACAGGTTACCTGGCACAGAGAGGTGATGCAGTAGGTATTATTGCGGCACAGTCTATCGGTGAACCAGGTACACAGTTAACATTGCGTACATTCCACGTGGGTGGTGTGGCAGGTTCTGCTTCTGTAGAATCTACCTTACAGGCTAAGTTTGATGGTACTATTCAATTTGATGGTTTGAGAACGGTTGATACCGTAAATAACGAAGGACAAAAAGTGAAAATCGTTATCGGTCGTACTGGTGAAGTGAGGATCATGGATGTTAAGAATGACCGTTTGATGATTACGAATAACGTTCCTTATGGTGCAACCCTGAATATTAAGGATGGGGTGCAGGTTAAAAAAGGAGATGTAATCTGTACTTGGGATCCATTTAACAATGTTATCATCGCTGAACTGAATGGTAAGATCAAATTTGAAAATGTATTGGATGGTATTACCTATCGTGATGAAAGTGACGAACAAACCGGTCACCGCGAGAAAGTAGTTATCGAAACAAAAGATAAAACCAAGATCCCTACCATTATTGTGGAAGGAAAAGATATCAAACAATATAACTTACCGGTTGGCTCACATATTTCCATAGAAGAAGGGGATGAAGTGAAAGCCGGACAGGTACTGGTGAAAATACCACGTGTATTAGGCAAACTTCGTGATATCACGGGAGGTCTGCCACGTGTTACAGAATTGTTTGAAGCAAGAAATCCGGGTAACCCTGCTATCGTTTGTGAAATTGATGGTGTGGTAGCATTTGGAAACGTGAAGCGTGGTAACCGTGAAATTATTGTTGAGTCCAGAGATGGTATGGTGAAGAAATACCTGGTTCCATTGACCAGACAGATTCTTGTACAGGATGGTGATTTCGTGAAAGCGGGTACACCAATGTCTGACGGTCAAATTGCACCGGCTGATATTCTTGCTATCAAAGGACCGTTCGCCGTTCAGGAATATGTGGTAAATGAAATTCAGGAAGTATACCGTTTACAGGGTGTAAGAATCAATGATAAACACATTGAGGTAATTGTTCGCCAGATGATGAAGAAGGTTGAGATTGTTGATGCGGGTGATACCAAATTCCTGGAAGAGGATCTGGAAGACAGGTTTGACTTTATTGAAGAGAACGACAGAATCTACGATAAGAAAGTGGTAACTGTGCCAGGTGAAAGTAGCAAAATGAAAGCCGGTCAGATTATTACCCTGCGTGAATTGAGAGAAGAAAATTCTATTCTCCGCAGAAGTGATAAAAAACTGGTTGAAGTAAGAGATGCAAAACCCGCCACCGCTACACCTGTATTATTGGGTATTACCAAAGCTTCATTAGGTGTACAAAGCTGGATATCTGCCGCTTCATTCCAGGAAACGACCAAAGTATTGAGTCAGGCTGCCATTCAAGGTAAAGCTGATCTGATGCTGGGTCTGAAAGAGAACGTAATTACGGGTCATTTGATTCCTGCCGGTTCCGGTCAGAAAGAATTTGATAATATGATCGTTGGAAGCAAGGAAGAATATGAAGTATTGGCTACTACCCGTGAAGCCATGAATTTTGATGAAGACGAATAATTGCGTTCTGAAAAATAAATAGTAAGATGTTTTTTAATAAGTAGGAAGTGAAAGCTTCCTACTTTTTTAACATCTGACTGTAGGTAAACTTTGTAATTTTGGCAAAGTCAATGGGATCAGGTGTTCAACTAAAATCTATTACTATCACCCGTGAAATCTGCGGTTAAACATTAAAATTTGAGATGAAAAATTTTACACTCGGTTTAAATATTGTGTTGGTTGTTGCAGTTGGGATATTGTTTTACCTGCATTTTTCAGGAGCCAAAGGGGCAAACTCCCCAACCACTTCTACTAAATCCGTTCCCAGCGGAAATTTCAGGATCGCTTATTTTGAAGGGGATTCAGTTCAAACCCAATTTGAATATTTTAAAGAAATTCAAAACCAACTTCAGGCTAAAGGACAGGAAAATAGTAAGCAACTGGGTGAGATG
>Ga0007882_10000617_pt1 | contig 20918 bp, 16 predicted proteins | sample CryBogCBH12Aug01_FD_71195 | JGI IMG/M metagenome (GOLD analysis project Ga0007882, IMG submission 71195) | Freshwater microbial communities from Crystal Bog, Wisconsin, USA - CBH12Aug09.1 | ecosystem: Environmental > Aquatic > Freshwater > Lake | place: Crystal Bog, Wisconsin, USA | collected... | reverse complement strand
ATCAGATCAAATCGCTTACGATCCACCGCCATGTCCAACAGATCATCCTTCAAACTCTGATTCAAACCTGCAGCCAAAAATACTTCGACCATGCTGTGAAAGCCGAGTTCCATGGCCTCGTACACTGGGTTAAGCCGATGCGTTTCAGTTGCCCCATAATTTCGGCCTTCTGCGATCCACTTTTGAACCGCGAACAACTTTCCAGCCCGAACCAAGGCCAGTAGCTCTTTCAGGTCATCAGGCAGCTTTTGAACCGTTCTCATGACTTTAAAAGAAAGAAATATTCAGCCAAAAATCGAGGGCGTTTTCAGAAATATTTTGTTACGGAACGGGGAGGGAAAGTGGCGGATGGTGTAGGTGTGAAAACCCGTTGGAGAGTCAAAACCGGCAACTCAACTGTCAGTAAAAGTGTCAGTAAAACATAAACCAACGGGTGACAAAAAGTTCCAGACAATAGTTGAAAAGTGTAGGAAATGCCTTAAAATAGCCTCGAAATACGGTGTTTTTGGGCACGAATCCCACCCCTTCCGCCAATTTTTACAATGGTTTTATGAGTTTCCCCAAAATAGAAAAACTCGAAAAAAGGTGTTTTTTACCTGACAACTGCCTGACAGATTTTAACTTTCCTATCCTTATTCCCCTCCATTTTGGACATTGCTGACGCTTTTCCCTTCCTTCCCCCCGGCAATTGACAAACCTAGTGAGTAGTTAGCCGTGCGCACCTTGAAGGGGGCCACCAACGCCGCCCTCCGGCGATGAAAGTATTATGCGGTCTTTGCGCCAGAACGGCTTTCAAGCCAAACTTTGGTCATGATGGCCAGTGCGAGAAAGCCGCCAAGCGTGAGGCTCATTGGCGGTTCGGGCGTGGCCATTAGCGCGTGGATGGTGGCGGTACCGACATTGACCGCAATAACGGCGTCATTATAGTCGCGGTCATAGCCGCCCCAAGCATCCTTGAAATTGATGAATAAATACGGACTGCTCAGTTGGGGTGTGGCGAAAACGGACGCCGTGAATCCACCGGTGTGTTTGAGGTGATCGGGGTTTCCGGATGCGCCGCCGCTGTTGAAGACGGTGGTGCCGCCGTTGAGGGCGTTCACAATCATGAAAAAGTCCAGCTTGGTGCCCTTGGCATAGGTTCCAAGGTTCACAAAATCGCCGGGCAGCAAAGGGGCGGAAGCGGTGCGTGAGCTGTAATTGTCGGCGGCATCGGGATGTAAATCTTCGGGGCTGGAAAAATTCGGGAAGATGAGTTCAGGGTTGCCGTCTTTGACGCCGATGCCCGAGGCGTTGAACCCGATGGCGTTGTGGTTAGCCGTGCTCTCCGATACGAAATAGGCCTGCAAATCCATGGTGGTGGCCAGCACCAGTTTGGAAGGGTCTACTGAAAAAACCTTGGCATTATGGGTGTTGTTGACGCGGTCGGGCAGGTTGGCCTTGATGAAGCCCAGCGACTGCGATAGCACCGAGCTGTCAAATTCTGCGCCGGCGGCATCCGAACCGGCCTGCATCACCGGTCCTGCCACCGGTAGGTTCATGGGATCGTTCTTGGCTTGATACGGATCGGGTATGCCGTTCTTGGCGGCCACGGCAGGGACGGCATAGGCTGGCTCCGGAGCCCCGCTCAACAGCAGTGCGATGACGGTGCCGTAAATAAGATTTACAATTATTTTCATTTATTTTAGTGGTTTTTTAACTATGCACTCATCTTTAAGCAAACCTCGCGCCAACCGTTCGGCTGTGGTAAAGATCTTGATAAACCTCGCGATTACAAAATATCCGGTATTAATCAAATCAAGAACTGCCTTAATTGCATTGCAAAAAATAAATGCAATGCGTATGCAGTTTAAAAATTTTGGATTGGCAAGTACCCCTTCAAAAAACCTGCGGGGTAACGGGGCAGTATGACCTACACCGCGCCTTGTCCGCCGCCTCGGCGCCCTAGACCGTGGAGGTCGATCAAAATGTCGCGTCCGCGTTCCTAGAGCCAGCGGACATTCTTATCGCCGCGCAGGAACCAGAGCAGGTTGTAGATGATGGACTTGAGGTGGAGCTTATAAGTGGTGAGGACGTGTAAATTCTGGCGCAGATCAAACCGCGCCTGCGTGCCGAAAATGGAATAGGTGCCGGTGCGTTCGGCTTTAAACTTGCCTTTCTCCAGCACCTGCCGGAGCAAATTGTGGTATGCAAACATCGCTCGGCGTCTGCATTATTATTTGGACGGCTTAATCCACGAGCAGTGGGTGCGCCTGGCGCCTGGGCTGGATGTAGCCGGTACGATTTCCGGAGGGTACCACGTGAAGGGAACGAAACATTCGTGAATTCGAGGTGTGGCCACGTAAGCTAGTCAGTTGAATTTGATCTGCCGGGGCAATTTTATCGGAATCCTTGAAAAAATATTACTTTGGCAATCCGGTTCGCCTGTGCCACTCTTTTTGCACGATTTCATTATTTCCACGCATGAGTAAAAAAATATTCATCGGCACGGACAGCGGCGCGACTACCACCAAACTCTGCGCTGTTTGGCAAACTGGCGAGCCGGTTTCGAACAAGGTCCTGCAACGTTCCACTGGCTCAGAAAATGGCCGCGAAGCGGTTATCCACTCATGGATAACTGGTGTCAATGATTTCCTCGCGCAAAATAAACTGCAATGGTCTCAAGTCGCCGGTGTCGGGCTGGCGATTCCCGGCCCGTATGAGCGCTACGGCGTCTGGAGCAACACGCCCAATTTACCGAAGAGCTTCGCGGGCTGGGACGTTTATGCCGATTACAAAACTGCCCTCGCCCGGCAAGCCGGGCGCGAGCTGCCACTTGTGTGTGGCAACGACGGCAACTATGGTGGCGTGGCCGAAGCCCGTCTTGCGCGGGGTGATTCGAAGGCCAGCGTCCTGATGCTCATGCCCGGCTCTGGTCTTGGCGCGGCCTTTATCGGTGCCGACGGGCTATCTCTTGACGGGGATACGCTGGCCGGGATGGAGGCGGGCCATATGGCAGTGCCGTTGCAGCTTCTTGGCTTGGCCGGAAAACCTTTCACCTGTGGCTGCGGCCGTGACTGGGGCTGTGTCGAGGCTTACACGACCATTTCCGGCCTGCCGCAATTACTGGCCGAACGTATAAAAAGTTTTTCGGGGCACGAATTGGCCACCTCCACCGCGCCCATCAAGGAAAAAGTGCTTTCCCTGCGTTCTCGCGCGCAAAAAGGCGACGCGCTGGCCCTCGACATCTTTGACTTTCAGGCCCGCGTGATGGGGGTGCATGTTGCAAATTTGGCAATGGCCCTCGACCCGGGTATTGTTGTCATTGGCGGCGGGCTGATGGACCACGAGGCCACCACGCCGGAATTCCGCGAACGCTACATGAACATCATCCGCGCCACCGCTCGGCCCTATTTGTGGGCCTCACAAAAAGACTCCATCAAAATCGTGCCCGCCGCGCTCGGCGAACTTTCGCAGGCCATCGGCGCGGCGCTCGTGGCCATGTACCACAGCCAGGGCTAGCATTGACTGACAATTCTTTAAATTGAATTTTTAATTGAAACGAAAATGCCGCCGGAGCATTTTCCAGCGGCTTTTCGATTTTTTGAACCCATCAGCCGCCCAGCGAACTTGCATCGGTCACATCGCCCTTGTTGAAGTCTACATATTCCTCGGTCAAATCTGCGGCGTACATTACCGCGCTTGCCTTGCCGAGATTCAGGTGGATATGCAGTTCAAATTCTTTCGGCCCAACAGCGGTGCAAAGCTGCTTGAAGGTTGCCTTGGTCGGCTGGCCGCGTTTCAGGCTCCACAAGATTTTTTTGCTGCCGGGCGCGGAATAACCGATGTCAATTTTCTCTTCCGCCACCGTCGCTGGTGAATAGCCAATGGCGTCGATGATTCGTCCCCAATTGGGGTCGCCGCCGTGCCAGCTCGTTTTCACCAGTGCGCTGTTCGCCACGGCCCGCGCGGCGGCATCAGCATCTTGAATCGACTTTGCCCCATTTACGCGCACGGTCACGACGCGGTGAACTCCTTCGCCATCGCGCACAATTTTCTTGGCGAGTTCGAGGCAGACGTGATTCAAAGCGGCTTGGAAAATTCCGAATTCCGAATTCCGAATTCCGAATTTTTTGTTTTTTGCGAGTCCGTTTGCCAAAACCAATACCGTGTCGTTTGTGCTCATGTCGCCATCCACGGTGATGCGGTTGAAACTTTGCGCGACCGCTTCCTGTAATGCCTTCTGCAGAGTCGTTTTATCGATCACCGCGTCCGTTGTAATAAACCCCAGCATTGTCGCATGTAAGCCGCCATGTGGTAATGCCGCCGGTCGCGCACCCGTCGCCGACATTCCGGGCTGGATCATGCCAGCGCCTTTGCAAACCCCGCCGATACGCACTCTCTTTCCGCCAAGCTTGAATTCTACCGCAATCTGCTTTGGCTTGGTATCGCTGGTCATGATGGCTTCAGTCGCGCGGTCGGCATGTGCGGCCGTGGTGCCTAGCTCCATCGCAGCTTCCAGAATGCCGGCGCGGATATTGTCCATCGGCATCGTTACGCCAATGCGGCCGGTCGAACCGACCAACGCGCGCCCGGCAGTCAAAGCCAAAGTCTTTTCTGTGAACGCCACCATCTCACGCGCATCGACCATGCCCTGTTTGCCGGTGCAGGCATTAGCATTGCCGGAATTGACAACGATGACTTGCGCCGTGCCTTTCTTCATGCGCTCGACGCAGATTTTCACCGGCGCCGCACAAACTTGGTTGGTCGTGAACATGCCGGCTACCGTCGCCGGGGTTTCGGAGACGATGAGTGCGAGGTCACGCTTCTGGCCTTTGTTCGAGCCTTTGCCGGTGCCAAGCTTTTTGATATCGCAAAATACGCCGCTGGCCAGAAAGCCAATGGGCGCCACGATGGAACCGGGAATTGATTTTATGATAAATTTCATGGTTGAATCGCAATTTCAGTTTTGCATTTTGAGTTTTTAGTTTTGCCTTGGAAAGAACAGATTTTGCCGGCCAATTAAAAGTTGGGGAAAAACTCAAAACTCCATTTTCGTCGCTTCAATTTCTAGCCGTACCATGGGGACGTGGATTTGGCCTGCGGCATCCGGCGGATGTTTGGCGAGGTAGCGCTGGGTGACGGCGGCAATGAATTCAGCGCGCAGGTCATCTGGCACGCGCTGGACAAACGGCAGCCAAGTCGTCCGCAGCCAGGTCGCAAAACTCTCCGCGCCGGCGTAAGTGACGTCTTTCGGTGCGAGTTTCAAAGTATCAATATTGAAGCCGAATTTCGGCAGCCACTTTTCGTATTCACCTGGCGAATTAAAATAATACGGCATCGGCATCCGCCGAAAATATTCGCGCCATCGTTTCAACCGCATCTCCGGCCGCAGCGCGAGAAATACGTCGTGCGCGTTGCCTTTGCCGCCGCAGGAAACGACCAGCCGTCCGCCGGGCTTCAAGACCGCTGACGCGCCGCGCAGAAATTTTTCATGATCATCCACCCAATGCAAAGCGGCATTGGAAAAAACGAGGTCGAACCCGCCGGCAACTAGGCCTGCACCGATTTTGCGTGCGTCGTTAACTTCAAATTTCAGATTTGCAATTTTTGCCGGCGAAAAAGTAGTTTTGGCATAGGCAATCATCTCCGCCGAGGCGTCAACTCCGACCACAAAACCCTGCGGCACGGCGCGGGCAAGTTCCGCTGTCACTTTGCCATCCCCGCAACCGACATCAAGAATATGTTCACCGCCGGTCAAATTAAGCCGGAGGATGAGCTCACGCGCCCAGCTTTGCTGCACGACGGAGTTCGCGGCGTATTCAGCCGCGTTCCACTTTGACGGTTGAATGTTTTTCCGCCGCAAAATCACACTAAGCCGGCAGTTTCCGGCCAGCCGCACAGGAGATTCATGCTTTGTACCGCCTGGCCGCTCGCACCTTTTACCAAGTTGTCTTCCGCGCTCATCACGATAAGTCGGCCGGTCCGCGGATCGAGCCGCCACGCGATTTCACAGACGTTCGTGCCGATGACATTTTTTGTGTCGGGATACGCTTTGCCTTCGAGCAGCCGCACAAACGGCTCGTTGGCGTAAGCTTTGGCGTAGCACAAGGCGATGACTTCGGCGCTCGCGGCTTGCGTTGGCTCCAGATAGAGCGTCGTTAAAATGCCCCGGTTTACCGGAATCAAGTGCGGTGTGAATTGGATGGTTACTTTCGTGCCGGCGGCGAAGCTAAGCTGTTCTTCAATTTCCGACAAATGCCGATGCTTCGGCACGCCATAAGGCCGGACGCTTTCATTGCATTCGCAAAAAAGATAATCAATTTCTGCCTTGCGCCCGGCACCGCTGACGCCGCTCATGGAATCGGCGATGATGCCTTTGGGCTTGATGAGGCCAGCCTTCAAAAGGGGAATCGTCGGCAACAATATGCTTGTTGGATAGCATCCGGGTGAAGCAATGAGTAAAGAGTTTTTGATATCGTCGCGATATATTTCCGGCAAGCCGTAGACGGATTTATTAAGCAGCTCGGGTGCGGGATGATCATGCGCATAAAATTCCCTGTAGCTGTCCACACTCTTGAGCCGAAAATCCGCGCTCAAATCAATCACCACGCAACCGGCGTTGATAAGCGGGATGGCGAATTCCGCCGCGACGCCATGTGGCAACGCCAGAAAAACCACGTCCGCCTGTTTTGCCAGCAGTTCGGCATTCGGTTCGACGAAACGGAGTGATTTGGATTTTGGATGGCTGGCAAATTTCGGAAACACCTGCGCCAGCATCTGGCCCGCGTTCGAGCGTGACGTAACCGCCACCAATTCCGCATGTGGGTGGTGGAGCAGCAGTTTTACCAATTCTTCGCCGGAGTAACCCGACGCACCGACGATGGCGACTCTTTTTATTTTCATTCGTAAAAATCAATTGAACAACAAACGCACAAAGGAACAAAGTTTTTTCCGGTCATCGTCGCTTGGTTTGCTTGTTATTTCAAAATAAAAAACCCGCCGGCAGTTTTGCCAGCGGGTTTTGATAAACTTTCTCGTCCGGTCAGCGCTTCGAGAATTGGAAACGTTTGCGGGCGCCGGGCTGGCCGTATTTCTTGCGCTCGCGCGCGCGCGGGTCGCGGGTGAGAAAACCTTCCGCTTTCAGCGCGGGGCGCAGGGCGGCGTCGAACTTGAGCAGCGCGCGGGAAATCCCGTGGCGTACGGCGCCAGCCTGGCCGTTTGGGCCGCCGCCGGTGACATTCACGCGCACGTCCAGTTTGTCTGATGTGGCGGTGATGGTCAACGGTTGGGTGACCGCTGAGCGTTGGGTGTCGAGCGGGAAATAGTTTTCGAGCGGGCGGCCGTTGACGGTGATCTTGCCGCTGCCGGTCGCTATGCGGACGCGGGCGATGGCGGTTTTGCGGCGACCGGTGCCGAGGAATTCGTTGGTGGTTTTAGCCATAACAGAAATTGAAATTATTTGCTGGCGGCGAGCACGGCGGGCGTCTGCGCCTGATGGTCGTGCTTCGGACCTCTGAAAACTTTGAGTTTGGTGAGGAGCACGCGGCCGAGGCGGTTCTTCGGAATCATCCCCTTCACGGCATGTTCAATGAGCTTTTCCGGGTTCTTGGCGCGGACCTGCTCAACGGTGGCGTATTTTTCGCCGCCCTTCCAGCCGGAATAGCTCATGTATTCCTTTTCCGTCTCTTTTTTGCCGGTGACGCGCACTTTTTCGGCATTGACGACGATGACAAAGTCACCGGCGTCGAGGTGCGGCGTATAAACGGGCTTGTTTTTCCCGCGCAAAATATCAGCCACCTGCACGGCCAGTCGGCCAAGCACGGCGCCGTCGGCATCAATGACATGCCACTTGCGCTGGTCCAAATTAACTTTCGGCAAATGCGTTTTCATCTAAATTCGAAACAAAGGGACGTGGAAACTATCAAACGGGCGAATGAAGTCAACACGTGATTTCAATTAAATCGGTTTGCGCTTTACACCTGTTCCCAAAATCTAAAGATTTGGCCGATGAAAAAGTTCGCTTTCGCTTTCGCTGTTACCATTGTGCTGGCTGGACTTCTTTATGCGCCCGCCGCCCAAGCCGCCGACTTGGCGCAAGCTTCTCCCACCAATACCCCGTCGCCTGGCGTGGAGATTGCCAAAACGCTTTCCACCATCACTGGCGTGGCCATCTCGCCGCTGCTCGGTGTTAGCGCCGTCGGCTGTTATCAATGGAGCAAAGCCAGGACTGATGCGGAAAAAGCCAAGCTGCCGTGGTTCGCGAATCCGCTGTTCTGGGTGCCGGCGATTATACTGCTGGTCGCCTGTTTTATCAAAGACACCGCCGGGGTGGCGCTGCCGACCGTTGCCAAAAAACCGCTTGATGCCATGGAAACCGTCGAGCACAAAATCTCCGGCCTCGTTGCCACCGGCGCGTTCGTGCCGATCATGGTTAACATCATTCACGAAGCCAATTCCACCGGCGGTCAGCCCGTAGCCTCTTTGAGTTCACTCGGTTTCGCTGCGATGGATTTTAGCTGGCTTTATAATGTGCTGGTGACGCCCGTGGCGATGGCCGCTTTTTTTATCGTATTCCTCGCGTCGAATGCCGTCAACATCCTCATCCTTATGAGCCCGTTCACCACTGTGGACACGGCGCTCAAGGGTTTCCGCACGTTGATACTGGCCAGCGTTGCCGGTACGGCGTTCGTCAATCCCTGGGTCGGCGCAGCCTGGGCGCTGGTCGTCCTGCTGATTTCCTATTTCATCGCCGGCTGGAGTTTCCGGTTGTCGCACTTCGGGCTGGTGTTTATCTGGGAATTTTTTACCGGCAGCCAAGGCCGCTTCCATCCCGCTGCCCAGAATAATAAAATGTTTCTCGGCCGCAAAATTGAAAAAGTGCCCACGCGCACCTATGGCAAACTGACGTGCAACGAGAAGGGGGAACTGGTTTTCGACTACCATCCGTGGCTGGTGTTGCCGAAACGCACGCTGCTTCTGCCTCCCGGCAATTACGAAGCTGGCCGTGGGTTGTTCTACTCTGAAATTTTGCGGGTCGAAGGCGATTCCGCGAAAACCATGATTCTGCTGCCGCCGCGCTATCGCGGCCACGAGGAAGAAATTGCAAAGATTTATAATTTCGCCGGCGTCCGCGATGTCGGCCTGCGCGCCGCGTGGGCGTGGTTTAAAAGCCTGTTCGGCGATAAAACGGCGGTGGCCTAAATTACAACATCGTTTTAATTGATTCACCGGTTGTTTTTTCAATTCACGCCGCCGTGACGGTTCGGAGCAAGATGGTTCAATGAAAATTGAAACCTTGCGCCGCTCGGCCATCATGCCTCGCGGTCGTCCAGAAAGGAACCGGTTATGGAAATGATTGTTATTCTGGTTGTCGGCACGCCCATCGTCCTGGGCTTGTGGCTTGTGGTTCGCGCTATTCGCGCCCAAGGCGAAATTGAGGAGCTCAACCGCCGTCTGGATAATTTGCAGTCGCAAATCATGCTTCTGCATAAATCAGCGCCGGAGCCGCAAACTGAACCACCGCCATTTCAAACCGCAGTTTTGCCACCGCTCAGGAAAAAAACACTGGAATCAACGCCGGTGGAAACTCCCGTCGTCAACCCCCCTGTTAAATCGACGGCAGCAACCGAGCCGACCGTTGTTCCGCCGTTGGTCGCGCCGCCAATCATTCCCGAATTGTCGCCGGAACCGGCCTTTGAAAATTTCCCAGCCGCGGAGGAAACTTCGCCGGTGCTGGAAAAAAGTTCATTTGAGATGCGCCTCGGCACCTACTGGCTGGTTCGGGTCGGGATTGTGATGCTGCTGGCCGGTCTGGCGTTTTTTGCGAATTATGCGTACCACCACATCGTCGGCAAACTTGGACCGGTGGGGAAAATTTCATTACTTTATTTTGCCAGCGGATTGCTGCTCGGTGCCGGCGCATGGTGGCAGCGGCACGGTGTAAAAGAATCGCTCAAAAATTACGCGCAGGTGCTGTTTGCCGGCGGATTGGCGGCGGTTTACTTCACAACTTACGCTGCACACCACATTCCACCGCTGCGCGTCATTGGCAGCGTGGTGTTGGATGGCGTTTTGCTGCTCATATGGGCCGGCGTTATTGCCTGGGTCGCTGACCGCCGCAAATCCGAAGTCATGGCGCTTTTCGCCATCGGCCTCGCTTTTTTCACGTCGGTCATCACGCGCGTCGGCGACTTCACGCTTTACTCAAACCTCGTTCTGACCGTCGCCGCCGTGGTCTTCCTCTTGCGCAACCGCTGGGTCAGCCTGTCGTTTGCCGGACTGGCGACGAGTTACGCCGGCTACACGTTCTGGCGGTTTTTGCGTGATGACGGCTGGTGCTGGGCCGCGCCGGGCGACCGGTTGTATTTTGGCGCGTCATTTCTCGCGGCGTATTGGATCGTGTTCACGGCGGCAACCTTTCTCGCGCGTGGTGAAAAGATTTCCGGCGGCCGCCGCGCTGCCTTTCTGACGTTGAACAACGGTGCATATTTCTTCTTGTTTTTGCTGACGATGTTTGAAGTCCACACTGGCGGCTTCTGGAAAATCGCGCTCGGTTTCGGGGCAACGCTGCTCGCGCTTGCGGCGCTGGCGAAGAAGGTTTTCCCCGACGAACCGCTGGCAAGAAACGCTTATCTGACACAAGGGGTTTTGCTCGGCACGCTGGGCATCATCGCCAAATTCGCCGGCTTCCAACTCGCGCTGCTGCTCGGCTCGGAAAGCGTGGCGCTCTTCATTTTCGCCACCCAGCGGCAAAGTCCCGTGCTGAAATTTTTCGCCTTTGCCGCCGCGCTGCTGGCCACCGGCTGGTGCCTGTTCAGCTTGCCCAATCACAATCCGCACAGCGTCTTGGCTGGCACAGCCCTCGGTGCTTTGCTGCTGTTCAACGCCTTTTGGGCGCACCGGCACTGCGTGGAAAAATCGGAACCGCTCCGCGCTGAACCGGGGTTTTTCACGCTGCTGGCACTGGTGAACTGGCTGGCCACAACTTATTTCAACGCCTCGGCCGAACATTTGCCACTGGCATTTGCCACCGAGGCGGTGGCGTTAACTCTTTCCATTTATTTTTTGCGCGTCCGCGAAATCACTCTGCTGGGACAATTTTTCCTCATTTTCGCGCAGCTCGCGTGGCTGCTCCATTTTAGGAACGCCACGCCGCCCTGGTGGAATCCGCTTGGTCTGATCGCTGTCACCGTCGGCCTGAGCCACTGGTGGCAGCACCAAAAAATTCTCGCCGTCAGCCGGAATGTTTTCGTCTGCTCCTCGACCGTCTTCGCGTTGGCGGCCGTCGCGGTGGTGCTCGTGTGGTTGCATCCGCTTGTGTCGCCGCCTTCGTGGCTGGCGCTCACCAGCCTGCTGGCCGTGGCGGCGACGATCTATGGCGTGGCCACCCGCGCTTGGCCGCTGGCAATCTGCGGCCAGATTTTTCTCGCCGTCAGCGCGATGGAATTTGTCGGGGAAATTTTTAGTGACAAACCGGAATGGTATTTCCCCCTCGTGCCGTTGGCCGCGCTGGCGTCGCTGTCATTCGCCACCGTCGGTTGGCTGGCGCGCCGGCCGGAAGGTAAACCGGAAATCCACAATCCGTTGCGGCAAACCGCGCTGGTCTATCGCTGGCTTGCGTTGGTGATGTCGCTGTTGTGTGTCTGCCAATATGTCCCGGAACGCCCGCGCGCCGGAGCGTTGATGTTGGCGGCGGCGGGTGTGTTCGCACTGGCGGTGTGGCGGCGCAACCGTGAAGCGCTGGTCGCGGCGGCCATCTATGCGATTGCGGCACTCGGCGAACTGTGGCTGCCGGCGGATTTTGAAATGGATGCTTACTGGGTAAATCTGCTGTCGCTGCTGGCCTTGCTGGTGATGCAACAAATCCTCCGCCGCGCGGGTGAAAAATTGCCGCTCGACGATAAAATTCACGGTCCGGTGATTTTTCTGGCCGGCGTGAGCTTGTGGCGGCTGCTGTCGTGCTGGGTGACAACCAGTGGGATTTTATTGACGATAAGCTGGGCGGGCTTTGCCGTCGTGCTGTTTGCAGCGGGAATGATTTTGCGCGAGCGCTTCCACCGTTGGCTCGGTCTTGGCGTGCTGGCGGCGGCGGTCGGTCGCGTCTTCTTGGTGGATGTTTGGAAGCAGGAGACAATCTGGCGAGTGCTGACCTTGATGGCGCTCGGCGTGGCGCTGCTCGTCGTCGGCTTCATCTATAACAAATATCAGGATACCCTCCGTAAATGGCTGTAAGTTTCAATTTCGAAGACACCCATGAATGAATTTAAATTTTCCTGTTCGCATTGCGGCCAGCATTTGTTGGCGGATGACTCGGCCGTGGGCGTGACCATTTCCTGTCCCAACTGCCAGGAGGAAATTCAGGTGCCCGGCCACTCATTCAATATGCCACCCGCTTCCGTTGCCCCATTCCGCGTGGTGAAACCCGTCCCCGTCAAGGCCGGTGGCATTACGTGGGGGCAGGTTTTGGTCCTGATTCTTTTGGGTTATTTCGCGCCCGGCTTGGTGATGGTCGCCGGCATTTTGACGGTAGCGTTGGGACCGCTGGCGCTTGTCGCCTTTCCACTCGTCGTCGGTTATGGCTCGTTTCAGTTTGCCGGCTTGTGTCTGAAAGCCGCGCCTCGAAAATTATTTTGGATCTATCCTGCCACCACCGGTGCAGGCTTGGTCATCGCTTGCGTTATTAGTCTATTGGTGAAGGGCCATGTCCAGGGAGGAGCGCCGGATTTGGGCGGAGCCTTGGGTGCCACCTATGGCGGAATTGGCCTCATCTTGGCCGTGCCATTGGTCAGCATTCCCTGGGGGGTGGGAATGGTGGCCGCCTTGCGAAAAAGCTAATGTCAGTCGCATTTGCTTGACGTTCACGAGGTAAATGGGCATTTAACCGCGCCAACAAAGCGGTCATATTTCCATGAAAATTTTCCGACGCAAACACGCCGCCGACTTGCAGGCCGAGGCTGCCAACGATCAAAGTCTCAAGCGCGCGCTGGGTCCCGTCAACCTCACCTCGCTCGGCATCGGCGGCATCATCGGCGCGGGTATTTTTGTGCTGACTGGCCATGCGGCGGCACAATACGCGGGGCCCGCAATTGTCCTGTCGTTTATTTTCGCCGGCATTGCCTGTGCGTTTGCCGGTCTTTGTTATGCCGAATTTGCCTCCATGATCCCGCTTTCTGGCTCGGCCTACACCTACGGCTACGCGACGCTCGGCGAATTGATCGCGTGGATCATCGGCTGGGATTTGATCTTGGAATATTTGTTTGCCGCCTCGACCGTCGCCGTCGGCTGGAGCGGCTATGTCGTTTCATTCTTGAAAGATTTTGGCATTACCATTCCCGCCGCGTTCACCTCCGCGCCCTACAACCACGCCACGCCGCCGGACGCGCAATGGTGGAATCTCTGGCAGCTCTTTGCCAAGGGGTGGGTCAGCACCGGCGCAGTTTTGAATGTGCCGGCCATGGTCGTCGTCGGCATCATCACCATCCTGCTCATCATCGGCATTAAGGAGTCGGCGAATTTTAACAACTTCATCGTCGCTTTGAAAGTTGCAGTTATCCTGACGTTCATCGGTGTCGGCGCGGCCTATATCAACCAGTCCAACTGGCATCCGTTCGTGCCGCCGGCGGATGCGGCGGGTAATTTTGGCTGGCACGGCGTAATTCACGGCGCGGCGGTGATTTTTTTCGCTTACATCGGGTTTGACGCGGTGTCCACCGCCGCCCAGGAGGCTAGGCGGCCGCAGCGCGACATGCCCATCGGGCTGCTCGGCTCCCTTGGTATCTGCACGATCCTTTATATCGCCGTCTCGCTGGTGCTGACCGGCATTGTCAATTATTCTCAACTCAACGTGTCCGCGCCGATTGCACTCGCCATCAATTCCCTCGGCTCCTCGCTCGCGTGGCTGACGTATTTTATCAAGATTGGTGCCATCGCCGGATTGTCCTCGGTCATCCTGGTGCTGCTGCTTGGGCAGTCGCGGATTTTTTACACGATGTCCAAGGACGGATTGCTGCCGCCGGTTTTCAGCGCCGTGCATCCACAATTCCGCACGCCCTGGCTCGCGCAGCTTTTGACCGGCGCGGTCGCCATGCTCATCGCCGGACTGTTTCCCATCGGCCTGCTGGGCGAGCTGGTTTCGATTGGCACGCTGCTGGCTTTTGCCATCGTCTGCGCCGGCGTGCTGGTTTTGCGCTGCACCGACCCGCAGATCTCGCGGCCGTTTCGCACGCCGGCCGTCTGGTTGTGCGCTCCACTCGGTGTCGGGTCCTGCCTCTTTCTCATGGGTGCCGGCCTGCCCGCCGATACTTGGGCGCGGCTGATCGTCTGGATGGCCATCGGCCTGGTGATTTATTTTGCCTATGGCCAACGGCATTCCAAATTACACCTCGGCCTCCGCGGCCGGGCTGACGGCCCGCGTTGACCCGGCTTTGCGCGCAACAACTTTCAATTGACAAATCCTGGGCTGTTACCTACCGTTCGGTAGGTTTATGGCCCATGATGCTTTGGACACCCGCCAGCTGATCCTCCGCGCCGCGCTCAAGCGGTTTGCGAACGGCGGCTATGCGGCCACCTCTGTCCAGGACATTGTGGACGATGCGCAGGTTTCCAAGCCGGCCCTCTATTATCATTTCAAGGACAAGGCCGGGCTGTTTCAGGCGCTCGTCCACGAGGCGCATGACGAACGCTACCGCATCCTCCGCGAGGCGGCGGCGCAGGCTCAGGGCATCCGCGCACAACTCGAGGACATCCTCGCCGGGCTGTTTGATTACTTTGGCCAGAACCGCGAATTGATGCGGATTTCCTTCGCCACCATGTTCGCCGCGCCGGGCGAGGTGCCGGAAAGCCTGTCTTACGCTGATAAATGCGAACGCAATTTTGAATTCGTCCGCGCGCTCATCAAGCGCGCCCAGAAGGCCGGCGAACTGGACAAACACTTTGACTGTCAGGAGCTGGCCTTCGGATTTTATGGTCTGGCCAATTTTCATCTCGTCGGGCATCTCGTCTGCAAGGACTGCCAGCCGAATCGGCTGACGGCGCAGCGGGTGGTGGAATTATTTCTAGCCGGGGCTGCCCCGAAGCCGGCCGCAAAAAAATTACCGATTAAATCCAAGGAGAAAAAATGAAGAAAAAAATAGTTTTTGGCCTCGTCATCGTGGTGGCGGTCGCCGGCGGTTTGGCGGCGGTGAAGGCGCTGCAAATCAAGACGCTTATCGGCTCGGCCGCGCTGTTCGCGCCGCCGCCGGAAACCATCGCATCCGCCGTGGCGCACGAGGAAAATTGGCCGGACACGCTGCCCGCTGTCGGCTCGGTGAGCGCGGCGCAGGGGGTGACGATCGCGCCGGAAATCGCCGGCACGGTCACGGAAATCGCCTTTGAATCCGGGGCGACTGTGAAGCAGGGTGATTTGCTGTTGAAGCTCAACACTGCTTCCGAGGCCGCCCAGTTGCGCGCGGCTGAGGCGCAGACCGAACTCGCGCGGCTCAACGCGGAACGCAACCGGAAATTGCGCGAAGACAAAACCGTTTCGCAGTCGGAACTGGACGCGACTGAAGCGACGCTCAAACAGGCGCAGGCGAATGCCGAAGCCATTCGTGCGATCATCGAAAAGAAAACCATCTGTGCGCCGTTCGCTGGCAAGCTCGGCATCCGGCTGGTGAACCTCGGCGAATCTCTGGCGGTTGGGCAGGGGATTGTCTCGCTGCAATCGCTGTCGCCGGTATTCGTGGATTTTTCGCTGCCGCAGCAGGAGTTTGCGCAGCTGCAGACCGGCCTCAAGGTGCGGGCATTTTTGGATGCCTATCCGACGAATGAGTTTGTCGGCGAAGTCGCCGCAATTAATCCCGACCTCGACCCGGTCACGCGCAGTGTGCGGGTGCGCGCTAAGTTTGCCAATGACGGTGACCTGCTTCGTGCCGGGATGTTCGCGCAGGTTAGCGTGATTCTGCCGGAGGCAAAGCCGGTGCTGGTCGTGCCCGCCACGGCGGTCATGAGCGCGCCTTACGGTGACTCGGTATTTGTGATTACCGCGGACGACAAGCCGGGTTCCACGAATCTTGTGGCCCAGCAAAAATTCGTCCGCACGGGACGGTCGCATGGGGATTTCGTCAGCGTGGAAACCGGCCTGAAGGTGGGAGACAAGGTGGCGACCGCCGGCCTGTTCAAACTCCGTAATGGCGTCAACGTGCGCGAAAACAACGAGCTGGCACCCAAGCCGTCGCTCGTGCCGAATCCCCCGAACACCTGAACGGACGCGCATGAAATCTTTCACGGATATTTTCATCCGCCGGCCGGTGTTGGCGGTGGTGGTCAGCCTGCTCATTCTCATCGCGGGCTTGCAGGCCATCGGTTCGCTCAATGTGCGGCAGTATCCGCGCAGCGAAAACGCAACGGTCACGGTGACGACGGTTTATGTCGGCGCCAGTGCGAATCTCGTTCGCGGTTTTATCACGCAGCCGCTGGAGCGCGCCATTGCAGCGGCGGACGGCATTGATTACCTGGAATCGGCGAGCAAGCTCGGTCTGTCCACCATTACCGTCCATCTCCGGCTGAACTACGATTCCAAAAAGGCGCTTGGCGAAATCAGTTCCAAGGTGGATCAGGTGCGCAATGATCTTCCACCCGAGGCGGAAATTCCTGCGTTGTCCATCGCCACCGCGGATTCACAATTCGCCTCGTGTTACTTAAGTTTCACGTCCGGCGTTAAGACGACCAACGCGGCGGGCGAAGTGGAAAACCAGCCGCTGCTGGAACCGAATCAAATCACGGATTATCTCGTGCGCATCGTGCAGCCGCGCCTGTCCGCCCTCGAAGGTGTGCAGAAGGCGGATATCCTCGGTAGCCGCACGTTTGCCATGCGCGTCTGGCTGAAGCCCGACCGGCTCGCGGCCTTCAACATCAGCCCCAACGAAGTCCGCCAGGTGCTTGCGGCAAACAATTTTCTTTCCGCCGTCGGTCACACCAAAGGTTCGCTGATGCAGGTCAATTTGACCGCGAACACCGATTTGCGCTCCGTTGAGGAATTCAAAAACCTCATCGTGCGCCAGACCGGTGACCGGTTCGTGCGATTGAGCGACATCGCTGACGTGGTGCTGGGCGCGGAGGATTATGACAGCGAAGTTCGTTTCAGTGGCGAACACGCGGTGTTCATGGGCGTTTGGGCGCTGCCGAATGCGAACTCGCTCGATATGGTCAAGCGCGTTCGCGCGGAGATGGCCCTCATCCAAAAAGATCTGCCGACCGGCCTCAACGCCTATGTGGCTTACGATGCGACCAAATACATTGAGGACGCACTGCACGAGGTGGAGCGCACGCTGGTGATGACGCTGGTCATTGTGGCGATTGTGATTTTCTTGTTTCTGGGTTCGCTTCGGTCGGTGCTGATTCCGCTGGTGGCGATCCCGTTGTCGCTCATCGGCGCGGTGTTTCTCATGCAGGCGCTGGGCTTCACCCTGAACCTGCTGACGCTGCTGGCCATTGTCCTGGCGGTGGGGCTTGTCGTGGACGACGCCATCGTCATCGTCGAAAATGTGGAGCGGCATGTGCGCGAAGGCAAAACGCCGTTGGAATCCGCGCTGCTCGGCGCGCGCGAACTCGTCGGCCCGGTCATCGCCATGACCATCACGCTGGCGGCGGTGTACGCGCCCATCGCATTTCAAGGCGGTTTGACTGGCTCATTGTTCCGCGAATTTGCGCTGACGCTCGCCGGCGCGGTTTTCATTTCCGGTATCGTGGCCCTGACGTTGTCGCCGCTGATGTCGTCCAAACTGCTGAATCACGACACGGAAGAGCAAGGCCTGGCCGGCCGCATCAACCGTGATTTTGACCGGCTGAAAAATTTCTACGGGCGCGTGTTGGATTGGACGCTGGCGCGGCGGCCGCTGATTTATACAATTTGGATCGGGCTGTCGTTGCTGACGATTCCCATGTTCAAGATGGCATGGCAGGCGAAGGAAACCGCGCCAGCGGAGGACCAGAGCATTATTTTCGGCGTTGTGGAAACGCCGCCGGACGCGACCATCGAGCAGGTTTCTCATTACACGGACGAAGCCGGTCGCGCCTTCGCGAAAATTCCCGAGAAGGTGCAGGTCTTCCAGATCACGCAGCCGGATTTCGGCATGGGCGGCGTGGTCGTCAAGCCACGCGGCGAGCGCCAGCGCACCGTCTTTAGGATGGTGCCGGAGGTGCAGGCGATGGTGAACCAAATTCCCGGGGTCCGCATGCTCATGGTCACGCCGCCGCCGCTGCCGACCGGCGGGGAGAATTTTCCGGTGAATCTGGTTTTATCCTCGACCGCCGAGCCGGATGAAATATTGAAATTCGCGCAACAGTTGCAGTTGAAATGCGCCACGAACGGTATGTTTGCCTTTCTCCCCATCGTGGACACGAAGGTGGACCAGCCCGAAGTGGAGTTGGTGATTGACCGCGACAAGGTGGCCGCGCTTGGGCTGAACATGGAGTCTATCGGCGGTGATTTGGGCGCGCTGGTCGGCGGCAATTATGTGAACCGGTTTGACTTTGCGGGTCGCAGCTACAAGGTCATTCCGCAGCTCCAGCGCGGTGCGCGGCTGAACGCTGGGCAGTTGGAGAGTACCTACGTTCGCGGGCCGGCGAACCGGATGATTCCTGTAAGCACGTTCGCCCACCTGGAAAAACATACCACGCCGCGCGCGCTGAACCGCTTCCAGCAATTGAATTCCGTGAAGTTAAGCGGCGTCGCCATCGTGCCGTTGGACTCTGCGCTCAAATTTCTCGAAAGCGAATGTGTGAAAACGCTGCCGAGCGGTTACAAACTTGATTACACCGGCGACTCGCGTTTTCTGCGCGTCGAGGGCGATAAATTTTTGCCGGCCTTCACGTTGGCGGTGGTGCTGATCATTCTGGTGCTCGCCGCGCAGTTCAACAGTTTTCGCGATCCGTTCATCATCATTCTCGGCTCGGTACCGCTGGCGATTTTTGGCGCGCTGATTTTCTGTTTCTGGAAAATGCCAAACCCGAATCTGCCCTTCTGGACGGATGGTTGGACGACTTCGATGAATATTTATTCCGAAGTCGGGCTCATTACGCTGGTCGGTCTTATCGCCAAGAACGGCATTCTCATTGTGGAATTTGCCAATCAGCTTCAGCGGCAGGGCCGCACGAAGACAGAGGCTATCCACGAGTCCGCGATGCTGCGGTTACGGCCGGTGCTGATGACCACCGTGGCGACGATTGCGGGTAATTTTCCGCTTACGCTGGTCACCGGCGCGGGGGCAGCGGCGCGCAATTCCATCGGTATCATCCTCGTTTCCGGCATGAGCATCGGAACGCTGTTCACGTTGTTGGTGGTGCCGTCCATCTACATTTTAATCGCCAAAGATCACGCCGGGGAAAAAACGGTGGGGTCGGAGGCGGGTTCAAGCCATGAATGAAACGCCCCTTGCCGCCGCGCCGGTTGCCGGTTCCGTGCCGACAGCTAAATTACAATCGCCATTTTTCATTTGGCCTGCCGCGCTGGCGCTGGCGGTGCTGTTGTATTTCGGGGTTTCATATCTCGCGGATGGGTTCACGCACGAGTCCACCGATGACGCGTTCATCGCCGGGCACATCGTTTCCATTGCTCCGCGCATTTCCGGACAGGTCGCCGTTGTTCATGTCCTCGACAACCAAATGGTGTGTTCGAATGATTTGCTGGTGGAGATCGACCCGGCGGATTACGCGATGGTTGTTGCGCAAAAAGCAGCGGCCGCAGATGCGCAGCAGGCAAGCTACCAGACGATGTTCGCCGGCTGGCAGTTGATGCAGGCAAAAGTTACCACCGCCGCAGCCGACGAGCGCAAGGCCCAGGCGGACGCGGATGCCGCCGAATCCACCGCCAAAAAGACCGAGGCTGATTTCGCGCGCGCGCAGGAATTGCTGAAGCTAAAAACGGTTTCGCAACAGGAATTTGACACCACCCAGGCCGCCAACACGAAGGCGCAGGCGGATTTGAAATCCGCCCGGGAAAACGTCGCTGCCGCCGCCTCGCGCGTCGAGGAGGCCAACCGCATGCTCGCCGCCGCGTGGGCGCAGGTCGGCACCATCCTGGCGCAGTGGCAGGAGGCGCAAACCAATATCGCCGCCGCCAAGATCAATCTGGCTTACGCAAAAATTTTCGCGCCGGTCGCTGGGCGGGTCACGCGCAAAGCCGTCGAAGCCGGAGATTACCTGCAAACTGGTCAGCAAATCATGTCCCTTGTGCCGCCGGCGGTTTGGGTCGTGGCGAACTTCAAGGAATCTCAATTAGCCCAGATGACGCCCCGCCAACCGGCAATGGTGGAGATAGACGCGCTCGGTGGGAAGAAATTCCGCGCGCATGTGGAAAGTGTGCAGGCTGGCAGCGGTGCGGCGTTCAGTTTGCTTCCGCCCGAAAATGCCAGTGGCAATTTTGTAAAGGTTGTCCAGCGCGTACCGGTGAAAATAGTCTTCGACGAACCGTTGCCGGCGGAAAAAGTTATCGGCCCTGGCCTCTCCGTCACGCCGTATGTGCAAATCCGTAAATTTATTTTGCCCGCGTGGGCCGCGGCGCTTGTCGCCATCGCTATCGCGGGAATCGTCACGTTTGTTTTCCTATCCATCACGGGCCGGAAAAACACTGTCGCCTGATTATTCATGCAGCCGCCGCAGGAATGGCATCCGCGCCACAGCCCCTGGCTCATCGCTTTGGGGGTGATGCTGGCGACGTTCATGGAGGTGCTGGACACGTCCATCGCCAACATCGCGTTGCCGCACATCGCGGGTAGCCTCTCGGCCACGCCGGAGGAGGCGACCTGGGTGCTGACAAGCTATCTTGTCGCCAACGCCATCGTGCTGCCGACCACCGGCTGGCTGGCCAACCACTTCGGGCGCAAACGGGTTTTTCTCTCGTGTATTGTCCTGTTCACGGTTTCATCGGCGCTGTGCGGTCTGGCGTGGAGTTTGCCGACGCT
>Ga0007882_10000615_pt1 | contig 20945 bp, 13 predicted proteins | sample CryBogCBH12Aug01_FD_71195 | JGI IMG/M metagenome (GOLD analysis project Ga0007882, IMG submission 71195) | Freshwater microbial communities from Crystal Bog, Wisconsin, USA - CBH12Aug09.1 | ecosystem: Environmental > Aquatic > Freshwater > Lake | place: Crystal Bog, Wisconsin, USA | collected... | reverse complement strand
TCGCCCACCAGCCCAACCCCCAAGAAAAACCCGTCATCCTCCTCGCCGTCCGCGCCCAATAAATCTGTCCGCCTTTGCTCGCACACTTTTGTTCGCCTTTGAAATCCTCGCGGCACCCCATCCACCCTCCCTTTCCTTTTCCCCGGTCTCTGCTAAGCTTGGCGACTCTGGCATGACGGACGCCCGCATTGAAGAAATCAGAAAACTGCTGCCGCAGGGAATGCTCCATGATTGGGTGCGCCTGGGCGGGCGGATGGTCCGTCTGCTGCGCGACCGGCATCACCCGGCCACGCACGACGCCATTCTGGAGCGGCTCCTTGCCCAGACCCGCGCCTCGGTGGCGCTCCGCGAACAACGCCGCCTGAACGCCCCGCGCCTGACCTATCCCCCGGAACTGCCGGTGTCCGGCCGCCGGGAAGAAATCGTCGCAGCCATCCGCGCGAACCAGGTGGTCATCATCGCCGGGGAAACCGGTTCCGGCAAAACCACGCAGATTCCCAAAATGTGCCTCGAAGCGGGCCTGGGCATCGAGGCCAAAATCGGCTGCACCCAACCCCGGCGCGTGGCGGCACAGTCCATCGCCCGGCGGTTGGCGGAGGAATTGAATGTGACGCCTGGCCGTGAGGTCGGCTGCAAAATCCGCTTCGACGACCGCTCCGGCGAGCAGACCTACATCAAGCTGATGACCGACGGCATCTTGCTGGCCGAAACCCAGGGCGATCCCCTGCTCTGCGAATACAACGCTCTCATCATTGACGAGGCGCATGAACGCAGCCTGAACATTGATTTCCTGCTCGGTTATCTGAAGGGCCTGCTGGCCAAGCGCCCCGACCTGAAGCTCATTATCACCTCGGCCACGATTGACACGGAGACATTTTCCCGCGCGTTCAACAACGCGCCCATCATCGAAGTTTCCGGCCGCGTCTATCCCGTGCAGGTGATTTACGCGCCGTTCGATGCGGAATCCGAGGAGCGCGGCGACCTGACCTTCATTGACGCTGCCGTGCGGGCAGCGGAACAGGTGCTGTTTGATTCAGATCGCGGCGACATCCTGATTTTCATGCCCGGCGAACGGGATATCCGCGAGACGGGCGACCAGCTTGAGGGCCGGTTTGGCCGGGAGGCGGAAATCGTGCCCCTGTTCGGCCGGCTCAGCGGGGGCGACCAGCAGCGGGTGTTCGCGCCCTCCGACCGGCGGAAAATCGTCATCGCCACCAACATCGCCGAAACGTCGCTGACCATTCCCGGCATCCGGTATGTGATTGATTCCGGGCTGGCGCGCATCAGCCGCTACAATCCGCGCACGCGCACGCGCCGCCTGCCGGTGGAGGAAATCTCGCAGAGCAACGCCAACCAGCGCAAGGGCCGGTGCGGTCGCGTGGAGGACGGCATCTGCATTCGGCTCTATTCGGAGGAGAATTTCGCGGAGCGCCCAGCGCAGCAGCAGCCGGAAATCCAGCGCGCGAACCTGGCGGAAGTCATCCTGCGCATGATCGCCTTCGGACTGGGCGAAATTGAGACTTTCCCGTTTCTCAACCCGCCCACGCCCGCCGCGATTTCCGGCGGCTACACCCTGCTGCAGGAACTGGGCGCGCTGGACGACGCCCGCAAGCTGACCCCGCTGGGCCGGGATCTCGCGCATCTGCCGATTGACCCCACGCTGGGCCGGATGCTGCTGCAGTCGCAGGCCGAGCATTGCACCCGCGAACTGCTCATCATCGCCGCCGGCCTGAGCATTCAGGATCCGCGCGAACGGCCGCTGGACCAGAAGGACGCCGCCGCCGCCGCGCACCAGCGCTTCAGCCATCCGCAGTCGGATTTTCTGGCGCTGCTCAACATCTGGAACGCCGTGCATGACGAATGGGAGCGGCTGCGCACGCAGGGCGCGCGCCGGAAATTTTGCCGCACCCATTTCCTGTCCTACCTCCGCATGCGGGAGTGGCAGGACCTGTATGCGCAATTGCACGACGCGCTGGAGAAGGTCGAGAATTTCAAGCTCAACGAAAGCAACGCGGATTACGAGGCCATTCACCGCGCCATCCTCACCGGCCTGCTCGGCCACATCGGGATGCGGAAGGAACGGAACGTCTATCAGGCCGCCGGCAACCGGCTCGTCAACGTCTTCCCCGGCTCGGCGCTCTATGACCGGGGCGAGTCGCGCAAACAACCGCACCCGCCGAAAAATCTGCCGAAGGGCCAACCCCGGCCCGTGCCCGCGCGCCAGCCTGAATGGATCATGGCCGGCGAAATGGTGGAGACCTCCCAGCTTTTTGCGCGCACGGTGGCGGGCATTGACCCGCAGTGGATCGTGCAGCTCGCGCCGCATCTCTGCAAGGTCACGCACCAGAATCCGCGCTGGGTGGTCACTGCGGGCAATGTGTTGGTGGATGAAAAAATCACGCTGCACGGCCTCGAAGTGGCCAACCGCAAGGTGGCTTACGGAAACATCAATCCGGAAGAAGCCACGGCCATTTTCATCCGCTCCGCGCTGGTGGAAGAAAACCTGCTGCCCTCCAGCCGCAAGGAGGAAACGGAGGATGACGACCGCGACGAAGTCCGCATTTTGCGCAGCGTGGCCCCCAAGCCGCCGCCGCTGCCGCCGCAATATTCGTTCATCGAGGCGAACCGCCGGGTGCGCCAGAAGATTGAAAACTGGCAGACGCGCGTGCGCCGCCATGACCTGATGAACCTGGACGACGCGCTGTTCCGGTTTTACGCGCAACTGCTCGTCAATGTTTCTTCCGTGGCGGAGTTGAACCGCTTTTTGCGGGGCGAAAATCATCCGGCCCTGCTGCTCGTCACCGAGAACGACCTGACCGGCGGCGGACACGAGTTGCATTACGATGCCGGGGCGTTCCCTGATGCCGTCCATTTGGGCGGCCAGCCGGTGGCGCTCACCTATGCCTATGCGCCCGGCGAGGAGCAGGACGGCGTGACGGTGCGGCTCGGTTTCTCGATGGCCCAGACCATTTCCGTGGCGTGCGTGGAATGGTCCGTGCCCGGTTTGCGCGAGGGGCTGGTCGGTGAATTGCTGCGCGCCCTGCCAAAATCATTGCGCCGCGAACTGATGCCGTTCCCGCCGAAAGTGGCGGAAATTGTGCGCGACTTCCAACCCGGTGGCGATTCGCTGCAACTGGAACTCGCGCGGTTCATCCGGCAGCGTTACGGCGTGGTGATTCCCCCGGACGCGTGGCCGGCGGATGCCGTGCCCGCGCATTTGCGTCCCCGCGTGGAACTGGTCGGCCCGGATGACAAGCCGCTGGGTGCCGGCCGCAATCTCGCCGACTTGCGCGAGCGGTTGAAACAAGCCCCGCCCAAGGTAACGCTCGCCGGCGAAAATCCGTTGTGGCGGCGGCTGGCGCAGCAATGGGAGCGCGTGGACCTCACCGGTTGGACGTTCGGCGATGTGCCGGAACGCCTAACCGTGGATGAGTCCGGCCATGTGCCGCTCTATGCCTGGCCCGCGCTGGTGTGCGAGGAGGAGCGGGTGCATCTGCGACTGCTTTACAGCCAGGAAGCCGCACGCCGCGCCAGCTTGGGCGGCATCCAACGGCTGGTCAGCCTGGCGCTGCAAAAGGACTTGGCGTGGCTGCACAAGGATTTGCGCGCGCTGGCACGCTTTGAACCGCTGCTGGCCGGATTTTGTCCGCTGGACAAGCTGGTGGAATCCGCCTTTGAAAATCTCCATCGCCATTTGCTGCCGGTGGAAGTGTTCCCCGCGCTAACCGCCGCCCATTTCCAGGCCGCCGTCGCGACCGCCCGCAGCCAGTTGCCCGGGTTGGCCATGAAGCTGGTGGATAACACCGGCATCATCCTGAAACTCCGCCAGGAAGTGGCGCGACGCTGTGGGCCAGCGACCGCCCCGGCGGCACCCGCTGCGGGCACACGCCTGCGCTCGCTCGCGGATTTGCGCCAGCTCGACGCCCTGACGGTGGCCGCCAGCGCCCCGGCGAATCCTTGGGCGGCGGAACTGGCCACGCTGCTGCCGCCGGATTTTCTGGCGACCACCCCGCATTCGCAAGTGCCGCACCTGCCCCGCTATCTCAAGGCGCTGCTCATCCGCATCGAACGCGCCACCATGAATCCGGCCAAGGACCAGGAGCGCCGCCGCCAACTAGCCCCCTATTTGGATACGCTCAAAACCTTCGCCGACACCAAACCCGCCTCGGCCGAAGTGGCGCGGCAGCGGGAGATTTTCCGCTGGATGGTGGAGGAGTTCAAGGTGTCGCTCTTCGCGCAGGAGTTGGGGACGGCGTATCCGGTCTCCCCCAAGCGGCTGGACGAGCAACGGCAGAAGCTGTGAGGCGGCTGGCGGATCATGAGCGCCGTAGGCGCGCCATCTTTGTAGTATCCCGCACCAAAAAAGACACCAGCCCCGTCAGGGGCGACATATTCCGTCGTAGGAGGTGTATATTGACAAAACGACCATGGCAGAAGATGCCGCTCCTACGGAGCTTGAGGCTTATTTGCGTTGGTTGCTACAAAGATGTCGCGCCTACGGCGCTGACCTCGCAGCCCGACGAACAAAAAGCGGTGAATCAATGGGTGTTTTCTTGAGTTGAACCAGACTGCCGGGTTGAATCATGGGGGATTGGAGGATTCCGCAAATAGGCAGTGCTCCGGCGGCGGGGGCGCCGCCATCACCCTGACTGCGACGGGGCGTCGCAGCCACTATGGCAGCCACTATGGCAGCCACTATGCAGCCATTACGGCGGCTTGATTCTTGGGCCCTGCTCGGTCATGCTGGCACGGTAATGAGCCTTTCTGAACACCGCCAGGCGATTGACCAGTTGGACGCCCAGATCGTCAAACTGCTCAACGAGCGCACGCGCCATGTCCTGGCCATCGGCGAAATCAAGCTGGCGGCCGGCGAGGAAATCTACGCCCCGCACCGCGAGCGCGCCGTGTTTGAAAAGGTCTGCGCCCTGAATCAGGGGCCCATCACCGGCGAACAGCTCCGCACCATTTACCGCGAAATCATGTCCAGCGCCCTCGCGCTGGAAAAGACCATGACCATCGCCTATTTCGGCCCCGAGGCCACCTTCACCCACCAGGCCGCCATCCAGAAGTTCGGGGCCAGCCTCGCCTATTCCGCCCAGAAAACCATCGGCGACGTCTTCACCGAGGTGGCCAAGCGCACGGCGGATTACGGCGTGGTGCCCGTGGAAAATTCCACCGAGGGCGTGGTCACCCACACGCTGGACATGTTCGTGGATAGCGACCTGCAAATCGTCTCGCAAATCCTCCTGCGCATCCGCCAGTGCCTGATGAGCAATTCGCCGCTGGCGAAGATCAAAAAACTTTACGTCCATCCCCAGTCGCTCGCGCAATGCCGGGGCTGGCTGCAAAAGCATTTGCCGCGCGTGGAAATCATCGAGACCTCCTCCAACGCCCGGTCCGCCGAACTGGCCGCCGCCGAGAAATTTTCCGCCGCGCTCGGCGGCACGCTCGCCGCCGAAAAATACGGCCTGGAGATTCTCGCGCAGGACATCCAGGACAACGCCGTGAATGTCACCCGCTTTCTGGTGCTGGGCCGCCGGTGCAGTCCGCCCACCGGCGATGACCGCACGAGCCTGATGATTAGCGTGGCCGACAAGGCCGGCGCGCTGCACGAGGCCATCGCCGCCTTCCGCAAAAATAAAATCAACCTGACCAAAATCGAATCCCGCCCGAGCAAGCGCAAGGCCTGGGAATATTTCTTCTTCATTGATTGCGCCGGCCATGCCGAGGACCCCAAGGTGGCCAAGGCCATTGCAGAACTGGGCCGGCACTGTCATTTCGTCAAAATTCTCGGCTCGTATCCCAACACTGACTAACCCGACCGACCTATGCAAACCGAAGCCATCGCCGGCACCTACTACATCTGGGGCATTGACCAGGCCGCCTATGGCCCCGTGAACCTCGACACGCTCCTCGAATGGATTCAGGACGAGCGGGTGCTGGCCGAGACCTGGGTGTATGCCCAGCGCGAAAATCTCTGGCAGCACGCCAAGCATATGGTGGAACTGCGCGAACAGTTCGCGGGTGCCGCCGCACCAGTAATCGAACCGGCCGCCGGCGGGAAAATCAAGCCCGGCTCCCTGCGCCGCATCAAGATTCTGGCCGACCTCAGCGACATGCAGCTCGCGCATTTGGTGGAGTTCGTTGAGCCGGTGAACATTCTCCGCTTGAAGGTGCTCTTTCAGCAGGGCGATCCCGGCGATGCCATGTATATGGTGCTGGGCGGCGAACTCCGCGCCCGGCTGGTGAACGACGGCAAGGAAACCATTCTCGCCACCTTCACCCCCGGCGATTTTTTCGGCGACATGGCGCTGTTCGACCACGGCACCCGCTCCGCCGATCTGGTGGCCAACGTGGACAGCATGTTGCTCAAGCTTTCCGCCGCCAGCTTTGAGCGGCTGGTGAAAGAGGCACCCGCACTGGCCACGCCGTTCCTGCAAGCCGCCGCGCGCACCCTCGCCGCGCGCATCCGCGTGGACAACAAGCGCCTCGCCCGCCTCACCGAACAGTTCTCCGCCAGCCGATAATGGTTCGACGCCCGCCCTCACCCCGGCCCTAACCCCTGTAGGCTTTTGCATCCTTCTTCAGAAGAAGGTAGGGTGGAGTAGGTTATATCCAATTCACCGTCACCGATGATGATCTTTTCGATCAGGGCTTCGACCACTTTACGCTTTTCGGCGGAGGCCATCTCCGGCCAACGATCCTTGAGCGTAGCCGATTCCCGGAGCACGTCATCGGCCGATACTTGGTGGGATTTGAGGTGTTCCACTTCGGCCTCCAAGTCGGGCAGTTCGGCCAGAAGCTGGTTTAGACGCTGCTCTGCGGGTTTGTAGAAGTCGCCGAAGCCTTGGGCGGTGATTTGCCCTTCTACAAACAACCGGTGGGTTTGGGCCATTTCGTTCCGCACCTTTTGGATGGCCTGCCGGTGGACCTCCAGCAAGGCGGATTTTTCGGCCAGATTGCGGGCCGCAGACTCCAAATGATGGTTGACCCGGTTCCGTTGGCCAAAGGTGGTTTGCATATGCAACACAATGGCTTCCTCCAAGTCTTTCTTGGCCATCTTGTTCCGGCATTTCCGGCAAAAGTATTTCGGGCTTTTGGAGGACACATACATTTTATGGCCGCATGAACAATGCGCCAGCCCGCTGAACAGATGCACCGGAGCCTTGCCGGGCCGGTTCCAGGCCTTTAATTGTTCTTCAATGATGCGGTTCACCTGATTCCAAAGCTCTTCCGTCACAATCGGTTCGCACTCCGCCTTGCCCCATTCGCTTTCCGGCTTGGTTTCTGTCCGCCAGTTTCCCGTTTGGTGCATGGTGTTGAAGTAGTAAATGCCCTTGGCGCTAGATTCATTCAATATCCGCAGGATGGAGGTGTCCCGCCAGATGGAATTTTCCCGGGTCCGGTAGCCGGCGGCATTCAACTCCCGGGCCACTTGTCCTTTGCGTCGGCATTGCAAAAACAGTTCGTAGGCTTTGCGCCGGACAACCGCTTCCTCTGGTTTGATGATGAGTTTCCGATCTTTCCACTGGTAGCCGAAGGGCGAGCTGCCATTGATGGACTTGCCCAACTTGGCCCGCGTGGTGACGGACGCGGCGACGCGTTCGGCAATCTCTTCCCGTTCCCATTGGGCGAACACGCCCAGCAATCCGAAGAACATCCGCCCGCCGGCGCTGGTGGTGTCAATCGCTTCGCTTAACGAAATGAGATCCGCGTTGTGGCCGTTGAAAAACTCCAGGAATTTTTCCAGTTCGACCCGGTTCCGGGACAGGCGGGCTAGTTTGGAGAAAATCAGTCCGGTGATATGCTTGCGCTCAATGTCCCGCATCATGCGCTTGGCTTCCGGGTGTTGCATGACGGTCTTGCCGCTTTGCCCGGCGAGATTGTAAACCTCTTTCACCACCCACCCCCGCGCGACGGCGCGGTCGCGGGCGGCCTTTTCGTGATGCGCCGGGCTTTCGCCCTTCGCCTGGTCTTCGGTCGAAACCCGGATCCAAATGCCCACTGATTTGGGCAATGCGCTATTGTCCCTCATAACACGGGTTCTCTCATATAATCCAGCCTCGTTCAAGCATAAAAAATCAACCAACAAAAAACCGCCACATGCTAGCAATGTGCCGGCTTTTCGCGTGTCGCTTGCGCGGTTTGCGTTACGCCTTTATTACGGGTAATTGATGGGCTGGTCCTTCCGTGAGCGTGATCCCGCCAGCGTGGTCCGAACCGGGAGAAAATTTCAGGACATAACGGGTGGGCTGGCCTTCGCTATCTTCGACGATTTCCAGGACAACCTTCCCCACAAGCTTGCCAAAGGCGGACAATTCCACCCGCAAAGATTCATTGCCGCCCTTTTTTCCGGGGCGGCTGTCCCGTTCGCTGGTGATGGTTGCGTAAAGTCTCATGGCTATTCCAGATATTCCAGACGCCAGTAGGGAACATATCCGCCCTCACCGAGGTCGTAACAGGTGGCCCCGTCATTGTCGAAGCGCCATCCGTCCGCCTTCCCATAGGCCATCCATGATTTTTTGCCGGCCCGATCCAAAATCACCGCGTTGGATTGCGTGCCAGTGACGAAGGTTTCCCGTTGATGGGTAATGCCTCCGTCCCGGCCGTAATTGACGGCCTTGATCTTGCGACCAACCACTAAATAGCGCTGTAGTTGAGCCAGATTGGCCGGCTTGCCATTGGTGACGGATGTTTTAGCCAGCGGCTTGGGTTCTGGAAAGAGTTCCTGTTTCAAGCCCAGCGCTTGGATAAACTTGTTGGCCAGCGCGTGATAGCGTGGCTGATTGTAATCGGAAACCGTCAACCGGTCGCCTTGCGCGAGAATTTCGCGGGCGTATTTGAGGGCCGCCGACTGGCTGCCGATGGCCCAGAGACCGGGAAAATAATCCGTGTAAACGTCAGCGTCCGTATCGTTGGCGATGCTGAAATCATGCCCAACAATCAAAGTGTGATGCTTCATGTTGTCAATGAGCGCCGCCGCTAGCAAACGACGGGGAAGGATAACGTTATGATAATGGAGTTATCGCTCCCATGAGCGGCACAAGGGATTATGCCGCCGGGGGGAAAGGCAACCGGGCTAATCCTGGTCCACAAACGAGACAAGGCGCAACCAGTCCGTCAACTCGTTGAGCGGAATGCGCGGGCCGCCCGTTCGGGAATAATAGCCTTGTTGCTGGTAACGTTCACACCAGCGCGGCACATAGGCCAAAGCTGATTTCTTCGTTTTGAAGGGCTCGCAGGTGATGGGAAAACCGTCCGGGGAAATCACATTCCAAAGTTTTTTTGCCATAAGTGTTTTGTTAAGCGAATAAACGGGCAAGGAACCAAAGAAGACTACTCCCATATCATAGCAAACCCGGCCGGTTTTGGCAAGACCTGCGCCCGGGTTTCGCCCAGTATTTACAATGTCATTTTGCGTTTTCCGGCGTCCTTTAGCCCACCTCGCCCCGCCGCAAAAGTTCGGTGTTAATTTCGGACAGTTCCGCCAGTTGCCGCTGCAATTTCCGATGCGCGGCGATGCCGGCGCGGGCCTGTTGGCGTAGCGCGGGCGTCTTCAGCAGAAACTTCCGCACCCGCCCCGGCCCCAGACACTGCACCAGATAGTAAAACGGCCCGTGCTTGAATCCCTGCCGACAACGGCAGTTCGGCTTGCCGCAGGTCAGGTGCTGGCGGACATACGAGGCATGCAACAGGCCGGGCGACAGGGCCAGCCGGGCCAGCAACAATTCCCGGCGCTGGAGCAGGTCGGCCCGGCTGTGACGGCGGTGGTCGGTTGTCTTAGCCATATATATGGTTAATTTGGTTCAGGGTAGATCCGCCCGTCCACGCCGAGTTATTTCTTCCGGCGACCCGGCGATTTCAAGACGCTGGCCAGCACCTGGTCAGCCAGCCGATCCCGCTCTGCCTGTTCCTCCCGCGTCAACCTGGGACCATGCCGGCGGATGCGGATGCCGTTGACCACGGTTTCATTCGGCACAGGGGCCGGTTGGGGCCGGGCATCCAGTTCCGCCGCCAGGCTTTTCAGGGCTTCAATGAACTCGTCGGGCGAATGACAGCTTACCCTCGCCGCCAATTCCGATCCCAAGCCACCTTGGATGGCGGCGGCCATTTCTATCAGGCGCTTGGGAAGCGTAGACACGAAGGCAACCTGTTTGACGCCCTTTTCAAGGCACTTCTTGATATTCTCAAATTCGTGGTTGGTGGTCGTGGTTAGGCCGATTTCGACGGCAATGATCACGTCGTCCCGCTTCAACAGCACATCGGTGATCCGGTCATTGGCCCCCTTTTCCACGGATTCTTCCGCCTGCGCCAGGAACCCAAGCTTCTGCGCCTCACTTTTTAAGCGTTCCTGAATGGCCTTATGCTGGGCTTTGCCACGCCCCAAGTCACGAATGACCGGAGATTCCTCTGGATCCCGGGAGATCTCCGGCATGGGCGAAACGGCTGCTGGTTCAGGAATGATGGGGGGCGGAGTCTGAACTGGTTCGGGAGCAGCGGCAGCCGATGGCTCGGGGGGAGTCGGGGCGCTGGGTTTTACTTTGGCCGGCTTGGCCGGCTCTGGTCGGGCGCACTCGGCTTGCAATGTGGCCAGCAACAGTGCTTCCACTGTTGCCGTGGGCGTGCCATATCTGGCCCGGGAGCGGGCGATGACCTCCTCCTGACGGCGAACGGTTTCTGTTTCATCCACCGGCTCCGGCGGCACCACCATCAAATTGAAATCAAAACTGCTCCGCTCCACCCGGCAAATCGCCTGGCCCCGGTTCAGATTCTTCAAATCCTCAGCCTCGAAGAACGAGAATCCTTCGGCCAGCTTCCGGGCATCATCGTCACCCACCCGGAACACAATGCGCGTATATGGATGCGTCATCACTGCGCTGGCCACTTCGGCATTCTGTTGCAACTGGTGCATTTCGTGATGCGCCAGCGTCAGGCCGATCCGGTATTTCCGGGCACCCGACAGAATTTCCGACATGGTCGGGGTGATGAAATTGGCGAACTCGTCGATGTAGATCCAAAAGTTCCGCCGGCTGGCAATCTTCTTGGCCTGCCGGGCCATGACCAACTGTTGGAATTTGGAGACCAGCAACGCCCCCAGCAGATAGGAATTGTCACGCCCCAGCAACCCCTCTGGTAGCTTGGCTAGGAAGATTTTGCCCGAATCCATGATTTGGCCGAAATCCAGTTTGTTCTCTGGCTGGCAGACCATGTGGGCAATCGGCCGCTGGGAAAGAAACATGTCCAGCCGGGTGAGGATCGGCCCGACCGATTTGTTGCCCGACAGATGGACGAAACCTTTTTCCCAGTAATACCGCACGTTCTGGTTGGTGACCGATTGCAGATATTCCGCCCGAAAATCCTTTTCCACCAGGAACCGGCGCAAGTCGGCCAACGTTCCGCCCCGGGGACTGTCCAGGAAGGCTTGGACGGCATTTTGGAGCACGCTGTGCATCTGTTCGCCCCAACTGGTCGAGAACCGTTGAAACAACGAAACCAAGTCAGAGGACAACAGTCGCTTCTCCTGGTCAGTCTGGGCAGAAAGGATGTTGAACGGAATGGAAAAATCTTCGTCTGAAGGATCCACCAAGATGACGTCATCCATCCGTTCGGGTGGAATGATGCCCAATATTTTATCCACCAGGTCGCCATGCGGATCCAATACAGCCACGCCTTCGCCCGCCAGAATGTCCTGCTTGATCAGGTTGAACAACAACGTGGATTTGCCGGTGCCGGTGGCCCCGATGATGTGGGTGTGGTAAACCCGCTGGTCGGCGGACAGGCGGACGGGTACATCCTGATTTAGATGCTGGTTATGTCCCAGCAGCAGACCCTTTGGCTGACGCACAATGTCCGGGGCGACTTTGGTTCGGCTGGCCTGTCGTTCGAAAACTGCCGAGCATACGTCGCTCGACGGGAGGTGAACAAAACCGGCCAGTTCCTCTCCAGTCAAAATCATCCCCGTGCGGCGGGATTGGCGGCGTAGGACATCCTCAACGTGGTCGTTCAACTCATAGCCGTCGTTCTTGAGCGGAATGAGTTCGTTGCCGTCCGGGTGGGCAAAGACGCGCAGGGAACTGGCCAGGTCGCCCGCAATGGCCAACGCCTGGTCAAAGGTTTCGCTCTTGACCGCAATCCGCACCACGGCGGCATACAGCGGCGAGGCCGCCTTCTGTTCCGCCGCCTGGGTCAATTCCGGTTCGTTGACGAAGAAGGGCTGGCCATCATTCCCGGTGACTGACCGGACAATATGTTCTGCCCAATCGTTTTGAACCGGCTGGAAGAGGACTTGGAAGAGCGCCAGATCTCCGGCTGACAACTCGGCCAAAGCCCCCACGAGGCCAATGAACGGGTCGAGTTGTCCGGTGGCCAGCGGGAACATAAATTCGCGCGCTAGGCCAAATTCCACGGCTAGGACTTCGTCCCCACTGCAATCGCCCCATGCCTCGATGAGCGAATGTTCCGCCGGTTGGAACACAGCTTCCGAGCAGTAAGCCTGCAATTGTCGACGCACCGCCCCGGCGTCCACCGGGGACATGGCGAATTGCACCCGCACCTGACCGGCGGTTCCCAACAACTCAAAAGCAACCGGCTCACGACAAACAGCCAGCTGACGTAAAAATTGATCCCAAACTTTCGGGCCAAGGTCAAACTCGGCCGGAAGGGTGGTCTGGAGTTCCACCACGTCCGCTCTAAACAGTGGAATCGGTTCGGGCTCCGGTTCGGGCTCGGGCGTTTCTATCACCGGCCGTTTGCGACCGAATAGGGAACCCAGAAAACTCGGGCGAACGCCGTCATCTTGAATGACCGGCAAGGCAAACTGGAACGGCGCAAAGGGTGGCTCGGGATGCACCGGTTCGGGAAACAACTGCCAGCCCCGGCCACGCATTTCCCATTCGTAAAACTGCCGGGAAAGATGTTCGTGGATGTCGGCCATAGCCCCCTTGACCTCTCAGTTCACCTTTTCGGGCGGCAACGTTTTGTAGAGCTCCTTGAGAATCGGACTCGGCTGGCCATGGGGTATCAACTTCACCCCTTTGGCGGCACAGGCGCTTTCGGCGAGACCTTGAACCAGACTGGGCAGCAATTCCAAATAAAGCTGCCGCGTATCGCTCCGGTAATAGGTCTCCTGCCGGAACCAGTCCTCGTAAAAAGTGCAGAGCACAGGAATCTTCAGCAGCAAGGCGTCCAAATCTGAAAAAGCCGCGTTGCCCGCATTGCGCATCATTGCCCCGATGGCAAAAATCAGACCAATGAGCGCGATCATGGCATAAGCCGGCCCCAATGGCCGTACCAGCAAACAGCTGACCAGACTGAAAAAGCCGAAGGCCGCCGCCAGATGCCAGAGCCGGATCCGGGCCGGAACATGAACCACCCGGCAGGAAAAAAAGAACACCGTTCCAAACGGGGCGGCGCAGATGTCGATGGCCAGGCGCTCGCGCATCAGGCGCAGATAACAACGCTGGTCGGAAATCGGACCGCCTTCGGCAAACTGGATGCGTTCGATTTCCACGCCTGGGAGTTTGCGGATCTTGATCTGGCCTTCCACGGACTCATAGAATTCCTGGGAGGAACACGTGAAGTTTTCGGCGTAGGAAAGCCAGCCCCCGGGTTGTGGTTCCCCACGTTTATTGGATAGGCCGAAGACAAAATCCACCCCGTCGCGGATGACCGTTTGCAGAACGGCACGAATCCACTCACTCACTTTGGGCTTGTCGTCTGACATTGCCATGGGTAAGTATCGTGCCAGCATCATGGCATCAACCGAGTTCCATGGTCAACGACAAACCGGGCCCGTTCGCAGCCCGCGTTTATTGCGTCCGCTTGCTTGGTGGTGCATCCTCTTCCTGGCCCTCTTCGGATTGCGTACCCATCAGCGGCTGAGCGAAGGAACTTTGTTGAAGTTTTCCACCATCCTGGCCGGGAGCACCTATTATGCGGAGACGTTGCTGGATGAAAAACCCTTTCAATCTGGGGGGCGTGTTTCCGTAGGCTGGCACCGGCTGGCCATTTCCAATCTTAAAACCGTTCCCTATGCCACCAACCTGTTCATCTGGTTTGGCGAACATGACTTGGGCGAAATCATTCTCCAACGATCCATGGGGACGCTGTTGCTTTCGATCCAACCGCCGGCTCCATTGGTATTCATTCGCGGGCCGGAATGGTCGTTAGTTTTGACCAATACTTCCGGTCTGTCCACCAACATCCCCTCGGATGTTTACACCATCGAAAGCCGCTACGCCCACTGGCAGCAAACTGACCAGGCGGCCGTAAAGCCGGGACAAAACGCCCAGTTTAGCGTGTCACCCAAGCTGGGGGCCGTCCACCTGACCTGCAATCAGCCGGATGCCGCCTATCAACTGACCTCTTTGGAGGGGAATCTGGTCGAAAACGGCGGGTTTCCCGCATCGATCATGGAATTGCCACAAGGCTCCTACAATCTGGTGGCCACGCATCATGGGCATCAACGTTCGGGAAAGATTATGATTCAGCCGGGTGCGACCATTGAGGAGCCAGTCGATTTCAACTACGGATCTGCCCTGATTACTTCCGAACCCGCCGGGGCATCGGTGGAACAATCCGGTGGCGGTCACATCTATGGCATCACCCCTATGACGCTGAGTGAAGTCTTGCCCGGCACCTGGCACTGGACGATTCGGCACGATGGTTATGCTCCGGCAGACGCCGAAGTAATTGTGAAGGCCAACGAAACGACCACCTTCTCCACCAACCTGCTCAGTCTGGACTATGTGGGATCAATGAACGCCGCCCGAAATAATTTTGCACTGTCAAACTACAGTCAGGCGGTGCAAGCCTGTCGGGATGCCTTGGCCGCCAAGCCGGGAGACTTGGAGGCGATTGCGCTCCAGAACACTGCAAGGGGATGGGTTGAATTGTCCGAAGCCAAGACCTTGGCCGCCAGTGGAGATTACGTGGGGGCCGACCGCAACCTGTCCGATGCACAGGCGCTCCTGCCGGACAATGAGGAAATCACGCAACTCTTGGCTGAATACAAACCGCATGAGCCGGAACAGCGTGAACGGGAGCGAGTAAATCGGCTTGGACGCCCCAAGGCGGTATTTGGTGAGGTGCTCAATGAATATCGGGATGCGCCGCTGTTTGAAGAGCATGTCCTGAAAACCGGCAAACCAGCCAGGGAGGTGGCTGCCAACATTGTTCGGGCGTTACAATTTGCCCAACCGCCGTTCTCGGTAAATGTGAACCGTTCTCCAACACCAGACACATATGACATTGAAGCGATGCTGGAATTGACGGGTTTGCTTGGCCAGGGAACCACCAGCGGAAGACGGGAATGCGTGATTGTTTGTGGCCAAATCACTGATACGGAGACAGAAATCCATTACAAGGTGATTGAATACAAGGCTGAAACGACGATCAAGTTCAGTGTGGCCAATCTGCTGAATACCGCCACCCCCCAGAATGCTCGATATATTCCAATTCATCCGTCAGCGATGGGACCGCTGACGGACAAAATGCAGGCCCGACTCAACGAGGGGGTTTCCAACCTCACCACGCTGATTCAAGGTGCTATGAGTCGCTGATTTTAGAGACGAGGGTTCGATTCCCTTCACCCGCTCCATCAATTTCTCAATGTTTTGAGGGTTTTTCAGAAAAACTAGAATTATAGTGACGGTTTAGTGACACTGTTTCACCTTTTATGGCGAAACAACCGGCTTTTCCCATCACAATTATGGCGGGTTCCCAAAACAAATCATGGATGTGAAGACCGCAGAAATTTCTGATTGGATTCGCAACTTGAAGGGGCGGGACAAAAAGGGAAATTCAGTGGAGCTTGCCCCCAAGAGTCGCAATCACTATCGCAATTCTATCGTGCAATTGTTCAACATGGCACGAGACCACGGATAGTTGGATAGGTTGCGTAAAGCTATTAAACAATAAGATTGTTGATGATTTTATGAATATTGCTTTCATTTATTCCGTGCGTCACGGCATCTGTATGCGATAAAACTGCTGCGACATTCCAGACTTCAGGGGGATTTGATTGCTGAAGCTGCCGTAGAAATCGAAGGGATTGGTGGCCACGATGCTCCAGTTGGTTAGTGGCAACGCAAGGTTCGTGGAACACCGCAACCAGTAGTAATAACCGCCATTGGTCGGCCCGCCAATACCTTGCAGCAAAAGAGCGGTGGTTCCGGACAGGCTGATGCCGGTGATCTGCGGCGGGCTGGGGATGAGAACTGATACACTACCGATTTGGGTGTTTGTCCCGCTGCCGCCCGGACCGCTGGCTTTCAAGCTCACCGTGTATGTCCCCTCGGCTGGGTAGGTATGTGAAACCACCGCGCCAGCCGATGTGTTAGTGGTCTGGCTGTCGCCAAAAGACCAGAGCAAATTGGTAATGGTGCCGGTGGATGTGTCGGTGAAGGTCACCGGCAATGGCCGGATGCCGCTGGCGGGGGTCCTAGTGAAACCGGCGACCGGCGGTGGCGAGGTCATCTGCGGCGGCACGCCCAGATAGTTGGTAGAATTAATCGCCACATACTCCACCACCGGATCCGCGTTGCTCGCCACCAGCATGATGTCCACCCCGTTGGTTGAAGCAAACCGCGCGTCCGACACGGTGAAACTCTTGTCATCCCACTGCGCGTTCGTCGCCACCAGGGTGTAGGTCGCGCCAAGTTTCATCCCGTTGGTGCTGTCATACCACACCGCCAGACTTCCATCCGTGTCTTCGAGATAATAGACTTCGATGCTAACCGTGTGCCAGGAACCATTCGGTCCGTTGGTAAAATACCGGCCGTTTACGTCAAAGTTGATATTGTTCGCGGCTGTCCCGGTCCCAGCCCCGCTGTTGGCCAGATGCCAGCCTACAATCACGTCGCCGTAGGTATCCCGCGTGCTCCCCGGACTAGGACCGGTATCCGCCGTGATTAGACGAAGGTTGTTGGTGTTTACCGTGATTCCATCTGCAATCGGCGTTAGACTGTTCAAATTCGCCGCCACAAAACTGCTGGTGGCATCCGGCTGACAATTCGTGCTCCAGTCCATCAGCCCCGCCTGCGGCACATATGGCATCCGTAGAAGCGTCGAGTCGGCAACGGTAAGTTTACCGCCCGCCGGCACCTCCACCGTGCAGTTGCCAACGTTTCCTCCAAGAATCGTCGCCGTGCCCGCCACCTTGATGGCCTGCAGTGGATTTCCGGTGCGAAAACTAACATTGTAGCCCGTGAACTGTGCATTCCTGTTCTCCATCAAGAAGGTGCATTGCTCATCTGAAGACGAGCCTTGAGCACCCAACGCCGTCACGCTGCCGCTAAAATTTGTCCCCAGCCAAAAATCATAGGAAATATCCATCCAAGTGTCATTTACCACACTTGGGCCTGAATCTTGCATCAAAACATGGGCGTTGCCCGATTCAAACAACAATCCGTTCTGGAGTCGCTCCCCGTGAACCTGCGATAGGTTAATCTGGTCGCCCCCCCGCACCGATGCCAGCGCGTAAGCGCAGTGAGTGTAAATCCCGTCCACCGTCACGTTCGTGCAGTCGGCCATGATGTAACTGACCGCCGTCCGGCTGATGGAGTTCTTATTGCCGTCCGCATCGGCCTTCCCCCCCGGCCCCGGCCAGAAGCCCAGCGGCTTGACCCCGCCATACTGGACCAGGCAGTTCGTCGTCCCACCCTCGAACTTGTAGGCGTTCACCAGGCCGCCCACGCAGCAGCCTTCGGCCACCCCATTGCGCGCCCCCTTGAAATCAATTCCCTGATAGGTATTGCCCAGGAAACAGTCCCAAACATAGTTGGACTGTCCGCTGCACTGGATGGAGTAAGGATAAGGAATATAGACCGCGTTCAACCACGTCTGGTTGACATATTGCAAGCTCATTCCCCGGACGCCGCAATAATCCCCCAGCGTCAGGAACGCCGGATCGTTGGTGCGGTTGGCCCCGGTGTTGATCAGGAGCGTGGACCCGGTGTTTGCAGCCGCGTTCAATAACCCGAAAACTCCCCGCAACTCCACCCCGTTGCTCATGGTCAACGATTGGGTCGCGAGATACGTTCCCCCGGGGAAATAAACAATCCCACCGCCGTTCGTCCCTGCCGCGCCAATCGCCGCCTTAATCGCGGCCGTGTCATCCGTCGTGCCGTTTGCGGTTGCGCCGTAATTCATCACATTAAACAGGTTCGTCTTCAGCGGCTGTCGCCAGCCGGGATGATTCACGTTGAGATAGGGAATGAGCAAGGCCGGTTCGGGCTGGGTCTGGTTTGTTTTGAAAAAGAATTGTGTGGAATCGCTGGTGTTTAGCCCGCTGTTATTGACCACGTTGGCCGGCCCGCAATTGGTTCCGCCAATGATTGTCACCCCGTCAACGCCGGGATTCAAAATGAGGTTGGAACCAGCGGTCGTAAAAGACGAGCCAATCATGGCCAGAGTCGCGTAGTTGTTGATGCTGGCCTGCCCGCTCAAGGTACAATTTTTTAAGTTTATAGTGTGTAAATTGCCGCCCGCGTTATCCAGCACCGAATTGGTGCCGCCAAACAAAGTGCAGCCATAGAATGTGTCTCCCCGGCCATTCACATGATGATACGCAATCCCATTAGCGGTGCTCACAAAGGTGCAGTTATAGCAGGTAATCCCGACCGTGTTTTCCACCCGATGCGCTTCGGTGCAATTAGTAATCACGTCATTATGGCAGGCAAAGTTTCCACTGGGCGGGTTAGCATCAAGGCTGTTTGCAGCCCGGAGGCCATAACAGTAACCCGAAACGACGCAGCCGTCCAAATTGGCCCCGTCCGGTGACCGGATGTCTATGGCCACGCTGTTGGTGTTGCCCAGCATGTTCGTCGTCAAGGCCGTCCAGTCCGTTGCGTTCGTCGGCGATCCCGGCAGCCCCGACCACTTCCAGTAATCCGGCGCAAAATTGAGGCGAAAGAAACGCGGAAACGCCGGCCCGTTGTCCATATAGAATCCGGTGGTCAGCGGAGTGCCGTAAATGTCAGACAAATAGGTGAAAGAAGCGGTGGGAATATAAATTCCCTGGTAGGAATTGACCAGCGTGAGTTCGTCATCTTCCTGCACGTTGCCACGGATCGTATAGGGATAGTATTGCCAGTTGGTAGCCCACTGATTAGGATACCACAATGCCAAACCCTGCAAACCACCGCCGCCGCCGCCCTGGCTGATGAACGGTGCGGCATTGGTATCACCCTGGCCGGCGTAAATCTTGAAGATCGTCCCCGTCACCGGCTGGCTCGGCCCCGGCGGCTTCCACCGCCCGCGCAGGGTCACCGTGCTGGGCACCGTCAGGCTGTTGCTGAAACAATAAGTCCCCGCCGGCACAAACACGGTTCCGCCGCCCGCGCTCGACATATAATTTAGAGCCGATTGAAAATACCCCGAACAATCGTTGTTGGTCGGATCCGTCGGCAGGGTCGCACCGATGATCGTGTCCCCAATCACCACGCCGGCCACAATCGGATCCCGTGTCGGATAATTGGTGTCGTTTGCAATCACGCGCCAGTTGATTCCACCCGACTGGCCGTCCATCGCCGCCGCCTGAATGCCCATTCGTTTTGCGGTGCCGGTGTTGCCGGTCTTTTGAAAGGTGAAGACCACGGAGAAAACATCGTTGGGGTTGTCTGCCTGAAACGAGACTCGGTAGTCCCAAGCACCCACCGTCGGCGTAAATGTGGAGACTACGGAGCCGGCCCCGGCGAGGGAATTCGAGAACTGAATTGATATGCCTGAAACATCATTGTTGAGATAGCCGTAGAGGTGGATCGTATGCAGGTTCGTGTTTCCAGGCACAAACACCACGGTCTCATAACTGGCATAATAACCGGCCGTAGCTGCGTTGGCATAACTTAGACCATTATCGTAGGGGTCAACCGCTGTGCCGCTCGCATCCGGCGTTCCGTTTGTCCAACTAAACGTTGCGCTGGACCTGTTAATGCCGGTGTTATCCGCAGTGGCGGGCGAAGTGATGACCGGCGTCAGCATCTTGATGCTGCTGCCGGCGGAATTGCTTTCGCTGGGAGTTTGGGTCGGTCCGCCTTGCTTGCCATAAAGCTCCCAATCGGCTGTGCCCACCGCAGACAAATCGGTTGGAGAACTGGCCGCAGCATAGCTCGGCGTACCGATGTTGGCGGCAGCGGCGATATTGGCGGTGCAGCACATCAAACCTGGAACGGTTAGTGCCAGCATGATTTTCCGGAATCGTTCAGCGGCATTATTCATTGGTGGTCTTTCATTTCGATTATTCCGTCCCTGCGCCTTTATTCGAGCTTGTATGAGTTATCTCCAATTTAAGTCAGTCACAGGTAGGAGTCTCAGGGATGACTGACCCGGACTTTATTTAAACCACCGATTCATGCACGGTATTTGTGATTATAGTTGGCATTTTCAGGCTTATAACGACGGGGTAATCGGCTTCGGTTTACGTCGTCCTTCATATTTTCTTTGGATTCGGGTGACGACGCCAACCCAATAGCGCCGTCACCCATCCCACGATGATGGCAACCCATACCATCATCAAATCTGCCCGCACCGGCTGGCGGGCGACCGCCAACCAGTGCTTCGGAACTCTTACGGCGTCACCGTCTGGTAGAACCGCACGGTGTGGTTCGTCGCGTCCGTGTCAATGTAGGCCGGCAGACTGTTCGTCCCCGCCACCACCGTCGTCAGCGTCGTCCAATTCGTCGAGCTCAGATCTAGGCTGCCCAAGATGCGGTAGCTGACACCGTTGTCACCGCCCATGAACGTCAACTGGATCGTCCCATCACCCAGCAACACCGGCGCATTCATCGTCACCGGCGTCGAGGCGTTCACCGTCAGCGTGCCGTTCACATAGCCGATGGCGTAGTTGCTCAGGCCGCTGCCGGTCGCACCACTAATCGTAATCGGATAGCTGCCCACCGCCGCCGTGCTGGCCGCGCCAGTGCTGCCCAGCGTCGCACCGGTCACAC
>Ga0007882_10000611_pt1 | contig 21002 bp, 15 predicted proteins | sample CryBogCBH12Aug01_FD_71195 | JGI IMG/M metagenome (GOLD analysis project Ga0007882, IMG submission 71195) | Freshwater microbial communities from Crystal Bog, Wisconsin, USA - CBH12Aug09.1 | ecosystem: Environmental > Aquatic > Freshwater > Lake | place: Crystal Bog, Wisconsin, USA | collected... | reverse complement strand
TGAGCTCAAACTCAAGAAGTTCTTTACTGTGCTGGGTAACCTGAATCGTGAGGCAACGAAGCCCTGACGGCTCCACCCCAAAGTAACATTTAGCCGTGAGTCAACGCGGCCCCCGGAGCGCCGGTCTGTGACCGGCTTACCGCTTCCGATGGTTCCACAAGGTGGTTGCTTTCGAGTCGTTTGACAGGCCTGGACGCGCAAAGCCGGCTGCAAGCCGGCGCTCCGAACGGTGGACGAAGTAAGGGGGCAGCGCCTCAGGATGCGCCCGGACACCCGAGGCGTTGCGGGTTTGTGGCTTGGAAGACCTATGAATATTGGGTGCCAGCTAACTACTCCGCTTCCGGTTTATCCCAATTTCGCGCGACGGGAAGCTCGTCCGGTTCCAGAAAATGCTCCGGTCGCAACGGTTCCGATATGGCATGTTCCCCCTCGAACCATTTGCCCAAGTCAATCAGCTTGCAGTGGTGGGAGCAGAATGGCCCATATTGGCCGTCAAACCACGCGCCGCGCTTTTTGCAGGTCGGGCAGGGGACGGTCATTGGGCTTGCGCCATGACCGTCTTCAAGCTGTCCACCAGGCTGCTGGCCTCGGCTTCGGCGATGCCGGCATGTGCAAAAATATTTTGCAGCACCTTGGGTAGGGCCTGGCGTTCGAGGTCAGAGAGTTGTGAGCTGTTCATCAGCGAGTGCAGAACTTGGGCCAACCGGGCGGCCTGCGCTGCGGGAAATTTATGGCCGACCAAGGTGGTGCAGAAATTTCCGGCAAATTTTTTCAAGGCGTCAGTGGCCGGTTTGGTTCCCTGCGCGGCGGCGGCCAGGTCGTTCAGTAGGGACAATTTCAGCGCGGGATCCAGATTATCAGCGGTCGCCTTGCCGAGGGCGGTTATGTCGGCAGCGAGGCTCGCCAGGTTCTGCCGGGTGGCCGGCGACACCGGCGCTCCGGGGCTAATTCCGGACGGGACCGCAGGTGTGATGCCTTGGCTGGCGTTGCCGGCCGCCGCGCCGGCATCCCGGGCTTGGCGCTTGATGAGGTCGTAATTAATTTGCGCCGGTGCCAAGTGGCAGGCCAGCAACAATCCGGTGAGGCAAGTCAGTGTCTTCATGATTAGTAATAAGTTGGAATCGTTGGTTCTTCGTGAAATGGTAGTTCAGGGCGCGGCCGCCAAATGGTTGGTTTTGCCCAGCAACCCCACATAGTCTTGCAGAATGTGTTCACATTCTTCCAAGCCCGGATCCGTGGCGGACGGGATGCGCGGGGTCATATCGGCGGATGGGGCGGTGTCAGCGGGAGATCCGCCATCCTCATCGGCACTGGTGGCGGCGGTCACTTTGTTGGTGGCTCCGTCTGGCTGGGGCAGACCGGGGTCATCCACATTTTTCAAGGTCAACTCATAAACCTTGGCCGAGCTGACGGGACGGGTCTTGCGCTCGTCCTCGCGCAGCTTGTTACGGGTGGCATTGGTTTGGCGTTCCTTGATGGCTTCGTGTTCATTCAGGGTCACGGACTTTTCCGCCTCCTGTTTCTCAAACCGGGCGATGTCCTCCCGGGTGTAGGCAAACTCTTTGTTGCTCGCCAGACGGGCCTCGGAGCGGGTACGTAAGGTGTTGAGATAAGGCTGCACCAGGTTCCAACCGGTAAAGTTGACCGGCTGGATGGTGTCCCAGGCCAGGGCGTTGTCGAGGGCACCTTCGCCCACCTGCTTGGAACTGTTCCAAATGTCCGGCAGCACAATGTCCGAGGCCACACCCTTCATTTGCGTGGAGGCACCGGTGACTCGGTAAAATTTGTTGATGGTAATCTTGATGGTGCCCGGGTCGTTGGTGGCGCTGGGGACAGCGGGCCACACAAACGGGCGCAGTTCGTTCAAGTTTTGCACCGTGCCTTTCCCATGGGTGGAAACATCACCCACGACGATGGCGCGACCATAATCTTGCAGCGCGGCGGCCACAATCTCCGAGGCCGAGGCGCTGAAACGGTTCACCATTACCACCATGGGGCCGTCATAGAGCAGTTCAGAGCCAGAACTGGCACGGACTTTCACCTGACCGTCCGGCGCGCGCACCAAGACCACGGGGCCGTCTTTCGTGAACAGACCGGTGAATTTGACGGCTTCTTCCAGCGAGCCGCCCGGATTCGAGCGCAAATCCAGAATGATGCCGGAGACTTTCTCAGCCTTCAATTTCGCGATTAGTCGGATGACGTCTGCCGAGGTGGAGCGGGTGGTGTGGCCCTCATTGCCAGCGGTGGGAATGGTGGCGTAAAAGGAGGGCACATTGATGATGCCAAGGCGGTTGGTGCCGCCCAGACCGTCGGGCATGTCAACCAACTTGGCCTTCACCGCGGATTCCTCGAGCTTGATCTCATCCCGTACGAGCGAAATTACCTGGCGGGCCGCGCGGTCGGATTCCGGGCTGATGATTAGGCGCACGACGGTGCCCTTGGGGCCCCGGATTTTCTGAACCACCTTTTCCAAATCCATGTCCACCACATCCACCGGCGGCGAATTGCTTTGTTGCACGGCCAGAATGCGGTCTTTTTCCTTGAGCTTTTTGCTCTTGGCTGCCGGGCCGCCCGGCACCAGCGAAGAGATGGTGCAGTAGCCGTCATCCTCGCTCAGGGTGGCCCCGATGCCGAAGAGCGACAAGCTCATGCCAATGGAGAAATCCACGGCCTTAGGCGCGCTGAAGTATTCCGAATGCGGGTCATAGGCCTGGGCCAGGGCGTTGAGATAAACCTGCATCACGTAATCGCTGTCGTTGTTGGTGGTCGTCCGGAGCGCCCAGCCATAGTGCCGGAGGATTTTCTTGGGGATTTCGGCGGCGTTCGTCGCGTTGAGCTGCACTTTGACGAGGCCGTTGGTTTCGGAGATTTCATCCGCCAGCTTTTCCTGGAGATATTCGCGGCGCACCCATTGGCGCCACAGTCCCTTGGCCTCGTCCAAATCCTTGGGAAACGGCGCGTGCCGGCGGTCGGTCTGAATCTTTTCGTCCGTGTTGAACTTGAACCGCCCGTGCTGAAGCAAGTCGCTCACATAGGCCACGCGCTGCTCGAAGCGTTCCACAAAACGCTCATGAATGGCAAAGGCCGGCGTGAGGTCGGCGATGCCGTGGCCGCCGGTCGTGAGGGTGTCCAAGTTGGTGCGGAAATGATCAAACTCTGCCAGATCGGATTGCAGGAAATCGTCGTGGCGCGGGTCGAGGGAATTGATATAGCCGTCGAAGAACCGGGCGGACAGTTCCTTGTCGAGTGGGCGCTGCAGGTAGTGCAAATTTTCGAGGAGCAGGCCGGCCACGCAGGCGATGCGCGGGTCGTTGGGCCCAGGTTGGAGCCGGGACTGGGTGACGACCGTCGCCGGGGGGGCGGCATGGCTTTGCTGGCCCGCACAGCCGGCCGCAACGACAAAGACCATGGCGGCGGCACCGGCCAGGGCGAACAGGGACAATTTAATCTGACGCATGTTAAGTTGCACGATTTGACCCAACTTAGCCCAAATTGTTCACCGTGGGAAATAAATTGCTTTGGGGAATGCGGATTTGATTGTAAAACCGGGTTGCCTTTTACCCCGGAATCAATTAAATATCCCGCCCGAACATTACAAAATGAAAACTACCATTTTTGCCTCTCTGATCGCCATCGGCCTGGTTTCTTCCCTCCGGGCGGATGGAACCAACCAACTGGCCGATGAAAAATCGCGCGTCAGTTACGCAATCGGCCTGAACATCGGCCATAGTTTCAAAAAACAGGATTTGGACGTAGATCCCGACTTGGTCACCCGCGCCATCAAGGATGTCCTGAGCGGCAGCCCCGAGTTGCTGACCGAGGCGCAGGTGCGCGACGTGTTGGGGGCCTTCTCCAAGGAATTCGCCATGAAGGCGCAGAAGAAGCATGCCGAGCAGGCCATCAAGAACAAGGCCGAAGGTGAAGCCTATTTGGCCAAAAACAAAACCCTGCCCGGCATCCAGACGCTCCCAGTGTCCCGCCCGGACGGCACCCTCGGGGAAATCCAATATCAAGTCATCACCAACGGCACCGGGGCCACGCCCGGCGCCATGGACACCGTCAAGGTCAACTACCGCGGCATGCTCATTGACGGCACCGAGTTTGACAATTCCGCCAAGCACGGCGGGCCGGTGCCGCTGACGGTCAACCATGTGATTCCCGGTTGGACGGCCGCCCTTCAGAAGATGAGCGTCGGTTCCAAATGGAAGCTCTTCATTCCCGGCGATCTGGCCTACGGCGAGCAGTCCCCCGGTAGCATCCCGCCGAATTCGACTCTGATTTTTGACGTGGAATTGCTTGACATCCAAGCGCCCAAGGCGCCGCCCACCATGGCTCCCGCCGCCCCGCTGACCAGCGATATCATCAAAGTTCCCTCCGCCGAGGAGATGAAAAAGGGTGCCAAAATCGAGGTCATCAAGCCCGAAGACGCGCAGAAGGCGCAGAAGCAGTAAGCGGCGGCTTTGAACGTTTGGCGTTCGGCAGTGTCAATTTTTCATATGAAATTGACCTACAAAACCATCTTCGGCGTTTCGACGGCGTTTGTCTGCACCTTGGCCCTGGGATTGTTCGTGCATCACCAGGTCTGGGCGCGGGAAAACGGCCCGGATATTCGTGTGGACAAGTCCCCGGTAAACCGCGAGGCCCGCATGGGTGCCAGCTTCGCACCGGTGGTGAAAAAGGCGCAGCCCAGCGTCGTCAACATCTACTCCTCGCGGATTGTTCATGAGCAATCCCGCTTTAACCCGCTGATGAATGACCCGTTCTTCCGGCAATTTTTCGGCAACCAGTTCCAGGGCGATGACCGTGAGCGCACCCGCAAGGAGCAAAGCCTCGGCTCCGGCGTCATCGTTTCTCCGGACGGCTACATCCTCACCGCCAACCATGTGGTGGCCGAGGCGGATGAGGTCAAGGTGTCCGTCAATGGCGACAAGAAGGAATATCCCGCCAAGGTCATCGGCAAAGACGCCGCCACCGACGTGGCCGTGCTCAAGATTGACGCCACCGACCTGCCGGCCATCACCTTGGCTGACAGCGACCAGTTGGAGGTCGGCGACGTCGTGCTGGCCATCGGCAATCCCTTTGGCGTGGGCCAGACGGTCACCATGGGCATTGTCAGCGCGCTGGGCCGCAACGGCCTGGGTTTTAACGGGTATGAAAACTTCATCCAGACGGACGCCGCCATCAATCCGGGCAATTCCGGCGGCGCATTGGTGGACATTCAGGGCCGGTTGGTCGGGATTAACACGGCCATCATCAGCCGCAGCGGCGGTAACCAGGGTATTGGTTTCGCTGTGCCGGTGACCATGGCGCGGAGCGTGATGGAGCGGCTCATCAGCGGCGGCAAGGTCACGCGCGGCTACCTCGGCATCGTGCCGCAGGATATCACTCCCGATTTGGCGCAGGAATTTAACCTGCCGGACCAGAACGGCGCGCTGGTCGCCGACGTTCCCCCCAATACTCCCGCGCAGCGCGCCGGCATCAAGCCCGGCGACATCATCGTCGCCATCAATGATAAACCCGTGGGCGACGCCCATAGCCTGCGCCTGACCGTTTCCGACTACGCCCCGGACACCGTGGTTAAGGTGAAGTTGTATCGCAATGGCCGGGTGAAGAATTTGGATGTGACGCTGGCTGCACTACCGTCCAGCAATGATTCATCGGACAACAGCGGCGGCGGCATGAACGACTCCGGCAGCAGTTCCACCACGGATGCCTTGGACGGGGTGACCGTGCAGGATTTGGATCCCCAGTCCCGGCAGCAATTGAATTTGCCGGCGGACATTGAAGGCGTGGTCGTGACCGATGTGAATCCGGATTCCAATTCGGCGGATGCCGGCATCCAGCGCAACGATGTGCTGGTGGAGATTAACCACCAAGCCATCAAGAATGCGGATCAGGCCGTGGACATCTGCAAGCAGGCCAAAGGCCGGCACATTTTGGTGAAGTTCTGGCGGCGGGACGGCAACTTTGCCGCGACGCATTACGTGTCTGTGGACAACACCCGGCACGCGAAATAACCCTTTGCTTCCGGCATTGCCCGTTTGCGGCTTTGACAAATCGCCGCCGACGGGCAAATTCTTTTTTACATGGCTGTCACATACAAAGACTATTACCAGACCTTGGGGGTGCCCCGCACGGCGGGGGAGGCCGAAATCAAAAAGGCTTTCCGCAAGCTGGCGCGGGAATTTCATCCGGACGTGGCCAAGGACAAGAAGAAGGCCGAGGAAAAATTCAAAGAAATCAATGAGGCCTATGAGGTGCTCTCCGATGCTGGCAAGCGTAAGCGATATGACGAGCTGGGCGCGAACTGGAAGTCAGGCGCAGAATTCCGCCCTCCGCCCGGCTATGGCGGGCCTGGGGGCGGCCAGCCGTTCCGGGGTGCGCCGCGCGGCGCGAGCTTTGAATTTGAGGGCACCGGCTTCAGCGATTTCTTCGAGCAGATGTTCGGCTCCCGGATGCGCGGCGCGGGCGCGCATTTTGACTCGCGCCCCAATTTCGCCGAGCGGGGCAGCGATATGGAAGGGGATATTATGGTCACGCTGGCGGAGGCCGCGCACGGCTCGGTTCGTTCAGTGACCGTCCGCCATGACGACCACACGGAAACCCATCAGGTGCGCATTCCGGCTGGCGTGTCAGAGGGCCAAAAACTGCGCCTGGCCGGACGGGGCGAAACCGGCAGCGGGGGCGGCGCAGCGGGCGACCTGTATTTGCACGTGCGCTTTGCCAAGCACCCCGATTTTGACGTGGATGGGCATGACCTGATTCACGAGTTGGAACTTGCCCCTTGGGAAGCGGCCTTGGGCACGGAAACCGCTGTGCCGACATTGGATGGTCCAGTGAACATCAAACTTCCCGCCGGCACCCAAAGCGGCCAAAAACTTCGGGTGCGCGAACGCGGCCTGCCCCGGCGCGCTGGTGGGCGAGGGGATCTGTTCGTATTGGTGCGAATCGTGGTGCCCGTCAAGCTGACTGCCGCAGAAAAGAAACTGTGGGAGCAACTGGCGCGCGATTCCGAGTTCAACCCCCGGGGCGCGTAGTAGCAGCCCAATCAAGGTCGCTGGCTGAACTACGACGGGCGCACGCAGTGACGCGCCCAAATCCAACGGAGCGCAGAGCATTGCTCTGCGAGTTTCAGCCCTAGTCGACTGGACTCGCCCTCCACGTAAGGAGCCCCGGCTTCAGCCGGTCCCCGTGCCGACAACCGAAAACTGAACACTTGAAACTAAAAACTATATGGCCAATCAAGGTATTCAAGGCAGCGGACGGAGCGCAGAGCATTGCTCTGCGAGTTCCCAATCATTGGATGTTGGGCGTTCGATGCCTGTCCGCCGTAGCCTTGGCGGAGGCGGATTGGATGTTCGATGTTTCAGCCTTCAGCCTTCAGCCTTCAGCCTTCAGCCTTTAGCCTTTAGCCTTTAGCCTTTAGCCTTTAGCCTTTAGCCTTTAGCCTTCGCCCCACCCGTTTATCCTTTCAGTTTCCCGGAAAAGCCCTTTAATATCCGCCATGCCCAAACCGGACATTGAGGCCTTCATTTCGCACTGGCAAGGCGCGACTGCCCCCGAGCAGTCCATCAGCCAGCAATTCCTCTGCGAACTGTGTGACCTCCTCGAAGTCCCCCGTCCCGGCAACCAACGCAACGGCAGCTACACCTTCGAATTCCACGTCAGCGAAATCCAGGCCGATGGCTCCCGCAAAGAAGGCCGCATCGACCTCTACCAGCGCGCCCATTTCATTCTCGAATCCAAGAAGTTCCAGCAACGCGTCCCCGAACAGACCACCCTGGAGCTTGCCGCCGTAAAAATGGGGGCGCTCCCCCGCCGCCGCATCTTTGCCGCCCCCGTCCGGGATACCGACCGCTGGGACGATGCCATGCTCCGCGCCTTCGTCCAGGCCCGCGACTATGTCCGCGCCCTGCCTCCCACCGAGCCCGCCCCGCCCTTTTTGCTCGTCGTGGATGTCGGCCACGTCATCGAAGTCCGCGCCGATTTTTCGCTGACCGGCCGCGCTTACCAGCCTTTCCCCGATCCCCTGACTTACCGCATCGGCTTGGAACAGTTGCGGGATGAAAAAATCCGCCGCCGCCTCCAGCTCATCTGGACCGACCCGTCCGCCCTCGACCCCTCCAAGCGCAGCGCCGAAGTCACCCGCGAAGTCGCCCAGCATCTGGCCGAACTCGCCAAATCCTTTGAAAAAGCCGGCCACGCCCCCAAAATCGTCGCCGAATTTCTCACCCGCTGCCTGTTCTGCATGTTTGCCGAAGATGTCGGCCTGCTGCCCAATGCCGACGGCAAAAAAGGCTTCACCGAACTGCTAAATAGCCTGCCGACCAATGGCGAAGGATTTGAAACCATGCTCCGCACCCTGTTTGCGGAAATGAACGAAGGCCGGGGTAAGGGCCACGAAGTGTCCGTGATTCTCCGCCGCAAGCTGCTTAAATTTAATGGCGGATTGTTTGCGGACAACACCGTGTTGCCCGTCAACGGCACACAGTTGGGCATTTTGAAAGCCGCCGCCGCCCTCGACTGGCAGCACGTTGAACCCGCCATCTTCGGCACCCTCTTGGAACGCGCCTTGGGCGGCGAAGGCGAGCGGCACAAGCTGGGCGCGCATTTCACCCCCCGCAGCTACGTGGAACGCCTCGTCCTGCCCACCGTCATTGAACCACTCCGCGCCGAATGGGAAAACGTCCGCGCCGCCGCCGTCCAGCTTGGCACCCACGGCGAGATTGAAAAGGCCCGGGCCGAAATCAACCGCTTCCACGAACGGCTGTGCGAAGTGAAAGTTTTGGATCCCGCCTGCGGCTCGGGCAATTTCCTTTACGTCGCCCTGGAACATTTGAAACGGCTCGAAGGCGAAGTTTGGGATTTTGCCGGCCAATTTGGCGAAAGCTTCCGGCTCGAAATGACCGAGCACACCGTTGACCCCCACCAGTTCCTGGGCCTCGAAATCAATCCCCGCGCCGCCTCCATTGCCGAAATGGTTTTGTGGATTGGCTACCTCCAATGGCATTTCCGCACCCGTGGCCAAACCATGCCCGCCGAGCCCGTGCTGAAAAACTTTAAAAACATCCAATGCCGCGACGCGGTTTTGGCCTACGATGGCGAACCCCAGCCAGTCACCTGGCAAATGGCGCGGCAAAATCCCGACCTGCTGGGTTTGCCGGGCGAAATTCGCGAAAGACTTCGTCACGAACGAGGCGAATTTGGACTGCGGCGGGAAGCGCAGCGCCACGCCGCTTTGCGCGCGGCAACCGCTGACAATGCGACCGCGAAAGCCCCGTCACCGCTGCCCTCTGCCAGTATCTCCCCAGTTGAGTTCATCACCGTATGGGATCGGCGGAGCATGAAAACGGACGCGCTCACCGGCCGCGCCGTGCCGGATGAAACCAAGCGCGTGCCGTTGCTCACCTATGCCAACCCGCGCCCGGCCACCTGGCCACAAGCAGATTTCATCGTCGGCAACCCGCCGTTTATCGGCACCGCACGGATGCGGGAAGATTTGGGCGATGGCTACGCCGAAACCCTCCGCGCCGCTTATCCCGACGTGCCGGAATCCGCCGATTTCGTTTTGTATTGGTGGCACAAGGCGGCGGAACTGGTTCGCACTGGCAAAGCACGGCGTTTCGGCCTCATCACCACCAACAGCTTGCGCCAGACCTTCGCGCGGCGCGTGGTGCAAACGCAACTTTCCGCCAAGCCGCCGCTGTCGCTCGCCTTTGCCATTCCCGATCATCCGTGGGTGGACACGGCAGACGGCGCAGCCGTGCGAATTGCCATGACCATTGGTGTGCCGGGTGAACACGCGGGCGAATTGTTGGAAGTTAAAACCGAAACGGATCAAGCAGACGGCTCCGCAAAAGTCACGTTCGTCACTCAACGCGGAAAAATTTCTGCCGATTTAACAACCGGCGCGAATGTTTCCGGCGCAAAAACTTTGAAGGCAAATGAATCCATGAGTTGTAAGGGAGTAAAACTACATGGAATGGGTTTTGTTGTTACCCCAGATGAAGCGCCCGGGCTTGGCTTAGGAAAAATTCGCAGTTTAGAAAAGTACATCCGCTCGTATGTCAACGGACGCGACCTAACCGACGAATCGCGGGGCGCTTTGGTAATTGATTTGTTTGGGCTGACTGAAAAAGAAGTTCGTGAAAGATTTCCGGCGGTTTTTCAGCACGTCCTGACAAAAGTAAAGCCTGAGCGCGATGCAAATAACCGCGCCACTTATCGTGACAACTGGTGGATTTTTGGAGAACCGCGCCGCGAATTTCGTCCAGCTATCGTCGGCCTTCGCCGATTTATTGCGACGGTCAAGACAGCTAAACATAGAGTTTTTCAATTTTTGGATTCAGCAATTATTCCCGATAGCAAACTGATTGTTTTTCCATTTGATGACGCTCATTTTCTTGGCGTTTTAAGCAGTCGGATTCACTTGGTTTGGATACATGCAACACAAGCTTTGCTCGAGGATCGTCCAACCTATGTAAAGTCGGAAAGCTTTGAAAAGTTTTCATTTCCAATATGCAGTGAAGTTGAAAAAAAGCGCATCCGCGAATTGGCGGAAGCATTGGACGCGCACCGCAAACAGGTGCAAGCTAAGCACGGCATCACGCTCACCGTCCTTTACAACGTCCTTGAAAAAGTCCGCGCCGGGGAAACGCTCACCGAAAAAGAAAAGTTCATCCATGAACGCGGCCTGGTTTCCATCCTTAAAAGTTTGCATGATGACCTGGACGCAGCCGTCGCCGCCGCCTACGGCTGGCCCGCCACCCTGACCGATGCGGAAATCCTGGAACGCCTCGTGGCCCTGAACGCCGAACGTGCCGCCGAAGAAGCGCGCGGCATCATCCACTGGCTCCGCCCGGAATATCAGGCCAAAGGCCAGCAGGAAATCATTCTCGAAACCAAACCGGAGAAGAAAGGCAAAGCCAAGCCCCAAACCGCGCCCGCCAAGCCCAAGGGCAAAGCCCCCTGGCCGAAGTCATTGCCGGAGCGTATGCACGCCGTGGAAACCGCCCTCCACGCCGCCACCGCCCCCATTGCCCCCGCCGACCTCGCCAAACAATTCGCCCGCGCCAAGCCCGCCGAAATCGCCGAAATCCTCAAAACCCTAGAAACCTTCGGCCGCGCCCGCAAAGCCGGCGAAGGTAAATTCCAAACGTAGCAATGCCCGATTTGAAATCTAAGAAATGAACCATCAGATTGCGAAGTATTGGCACTGAAATGCTATGAAATGGCATAATCCAATTGACTCACAATACACGGATAAACATGTTGTTGAGCAGCGTATCGGCGACAAGAGTTTCTTCCCGGGAGATGATCAATTGCCTGGGATACTCAGAATCATGAACTTGGAGTTTCGCGGGGGACTGCCTGACCGAATTGCTCGCGTAGACCATAGGGGGAGTGATTTCCAAAAAATGCAATTGGATCTGGGGGCAATGACTTTTTGCACCTACGTAAATGCGAGGCGGAGCGATAGCATCAGGTTGCATTCGTTGGTGAACGTTGACCGGGTCGCGAAGATATCAGTTGTTCAGCAGATAACGGAGCACACCAAAAAGGGTAATCTTCACCGCTTTAAATTCTTCGCCGGGCCGGATTTCTTCAAGGAATTGCACTTAATCGGGCGGCCTCTGGTTTTCACCAGTCACGCTTTGGATCGCTTTTCGGAACGGGTGCCCAACCACTTGGGGACTGATTTGACGCTCCTTTTCGGCGCGGTTTTTGGATGCCCAGCCATTCGGATGGTATGCAATTCGGGGCCGGCTTTTGTCTACAATTATCGGAATTCAATCATTGCGTTCCCCTATGAGGAATACGGAAATGAATACCTTTTGCTAACCTGCCTGAATGTAGATCAGATAAACCGTCTTGAAGCATTAACCCCGACAGAGGGCTATCCACCCACATATGATCCTGTAGTCAGCATGCCTGTTAAACGAAACTGGGATGTTGCCCGTTGGACAGAGGAGATGTTGTATATTTTCAAAAAAAAGCTGCCGCCGCAACCGCCTATTTTGCCACCGGCTAAAAAAGAGAACTGGCCGGAAATGGGGCATCGCATCCGTGAAAAAATGGAAAAAAAGGGAATGGGGCCTAATTCAATTTTCGCATTTTACGATGATATTCCTGGGCCAGGCGCTCTCCGTTGGCGTAATGAATTCGAAAAAAAGCGTGGCATACATATGTGACTGAATATTAAGCAATCCCCTGTAGCGGCGGTCTGTGACCGCCGAGAACGATACCCCCAAATAATATTACATCTCAGTCATCTCTGCGTTCTCTCGCGGCCAAATTAATCCTGTCCATCTTGTCATCCTGTCAAAACTCTTCGCCCCCTTGGTGTCTTCGTGTCTTGGTGGTAAAAAACCACCCCAGGCAACTATAACGATAAAACATTGCCGTTTTCAACGGTTTGGGAAGTTTTCCCCACCCCGCCCAAACCCACCTCAATTTCCCCCAATGTTTACAGGGCTTTCGTAATTTCACCCCACCCGATTCCGTCCCGTTTTAAAAATATTTCCCCACTTTCCCCCAATAAAACCGGCCCATTTTCACGAGTGCGCGCCCAGCGCGTACCCTCTTTTTTCCACCCGCGCCATAATGGTCGTAAAACTCGAAAGGGGTCATAGCTCTCAACCGCCGTGCCCCCAACTCAAAACTAAAAACTCAAACCTCAACACTTAATAAATTATGAATAGAAGCAGCAAAATCGCCCGTCTCCCCAACCCCATCCGCGAAGAATTAAACCAGCGCCTCCGCGCCGGCGAACCCGGCAACCTCATCCTCCAATGGATCAACGCCCTCCCCGAAGTCATCGCTTTAGCCGATGAACACTTCCACGGCAACCTCATCAGCCCCCAAAACCTCTCCGACTGGAACCAGGGCGGCTACCTCATCTGGCTCGACCGCGCCGAAATCCACGCCGAAGCCCTCGATTTTGAGACCGACGCCGCTGACCTCGCCCCCCGCAAAAACCCATCGCTGACTGGCCCACTCACCACCGCCATCAATGCTCGCTACGCCGTTCTTCTCACGCGTATCACCCTCAACGAGGAGACCCCGAAATACCTCCAGGACAAGTTGAAAGGCCTGAACAGCATCCACCAAGAAGTCGCCCGCCAGTGCCGGAACGAACTCCAAGCCCAGCGCCTCGCCCTGCTCGCCGCCGAAGCCGAACGCCAGCGCGAAAAATCCGACGCCGAAATGACCGCGTTGTTCCTCAAGTGGACCGAGCGCCCCGAAGTCCGCGCCGCCCTGTTCGCGAAATACGAGACCGACCAAAAGCGCGAGAACCGCATCACCGAAGCCATGCCCTACCTCCGCCAAGACAAACCCCTCCCCGAAGACGATGAAGAGGAAGATGATGAAGAGGAAGAAACCGACGAGACAGACGAGTCCACCCCGTCCACCAAGTCCACGAAGTCCACCGCCGAGGAAGCCGAGGAAGAAGACGAAACCTTCACCCCCGAATTCTTCCCCGAGACCTACGCCGCCATGCGCGCCCAAAAAGCCGCCGCCAAAGCCCGCCGTAAAACCGACCCTGACGAGGGCGAGCCAGAACCCCGCAAACCCGACACCTACACCGAAGTCGCCCCCGGCATTAAATTTAGAAACGTGCCCCCCGCCTTCGCCGCCTACCACGCCGAACGCGCCGCCAAACAGAAAGACCAGCCGGAATCCACCGTTCCCTAACTAAAACTCAAAACTAAGAATTTAAAACTGTATGAGCATTCAAGCCAATCAAGGTATTCAAGGGTCGCCGCAACGGCTGGAGCGCAGAGCATTGCTCTGCGAGTTCCCACTCATTGGATGTTGGGCGTTCGATGTTGGTTGTTGGATGTTTCCCCCCAATATGCCCTGAAAGCATTCCCAACTGAAAACTGAACACTTGAAACTGAAAACTTTATGGCCAATCAAGGTATTCAAGGCAATCAAACACGCTCCCCGTTCGCGTATTCCGCGTATTTCGCGGTATGTCCCCCCAGAACCCAGACCCCAGACGCCATCACCAAAACTGCCAATCAAGGTATTCAAGGGTGGTCGCAACGGCCGGAGCGCAGAGCATTGCTCTGCGAGTTCCCACTCATTGGATGTTGGGCGTTCGAGGTTGGTTGTTAAATGTTTCCCTATTTTCCTCCTTGGGTTTGAACAAGGCGGAATCGCCGGTGGCTGATAGAAATTGCCGTGGGATTCATTTGACCCACCGCCGTTTCGCTTTTACGTTCTGCCCATGGCCAATGCCAAAAAGAAAACCAAAGCGATGCTGCTGGGGCTGGGACTTGATTCCGACGGGCACAAGCGCATCACCACCGGCGACAATTTCACCCTGCTGGGTGGCACTCAGGACACCCATGAGCAGATGACCGAAAAGGCCATCAAACTCAACGAGAAGCTCAAGTCGCGCGGCAAGTGCCTGGACGAGGTGAGTCGCGAGGAGTTTAATGACCTTGCCCAGGAAGTGGGACTGAAAAAAGCAGCGTGATTTTCAGGTGAAAACCGTCATCCACTGGTTCCGGCGGGATCTTCGCGTGACCGATAACGTGGCGCTGGCCGCTGCGTCCCGGCGGGCGGAGCGGGTCATCCCGGTGTTCATACTGGAAGACGCCCTGCGCACCGGCCCGGATGTCGGCGCGGCGCGGCTGGCCTTTCTGCTCCAGTCCGTGGCCGGACTGCGTGACCAACTCGCGAACCTCGGCTACCCCCTGGTCATTCGCACTGGCAAATCACTGGACCTGCTGCCACAACTATGCGCGGAATTCGGAGCGCAAGCGGTCTTCGCCAACAAACGTTACGAGCCTTATACTCAACGCCGGGACGAACAAATCACGGCCGCGTTGCTGCGGGCTGGGCATGGCTTTGAGTTGTTCAAGGATGCGGTGGTGTGGGAGGAGCGGGAGGTTTTGACGCAGGCGGGGAATCCGTTCACCGTGTTCACGCCCTACTCGCGCGCCTGGAAGGCACGGCCCATTCCCGCCCCGGTGCCGGACTTGCCGGCGCGCTCTGGCCGGGCGCAGAATATCAAATCGGACGCGTTGCCCACTTCGCCGGACGAACTGGGTTTTCCATTAAAACAAACAATCCCGGCGGCGGGGGAATCGGCAGCCTTGGAACTGTTGCAAAAGTTCATGGCCGGGCCGGTCTATGAATATGCTGGCACCCGCGATTTTCCCGCCCGCGCAGGTACCTCTGGTCTCTCGCCGCACCTGCGTGCGGGCACGATTGGCATCCGCACGATTCTGGCGGCACTGGCGCACGCCCGGGCGCGCGCCACCTCGCCAGCCCAAGCAAGTGGCTGCGACGTTTTTTTGAACGAGCTGATTTGGCGCGAGTTTTACCAGCAGGTATTAGTCAATTTTCCCCACGTCACGAAGGGGGCGTTCCGGCCCGAATACGACCGGCTGGCCTGGTCGGACAATCGGGAGCATTTCGCCGCCTGGTGCGCGGGCCGCACCGGTTATCCCATCGTGGATGCGGCCATGCGCTGCCTGAATGCCACCGGCACCATGCCCAACCGGCTGCGCATGGTGGTGGCGATGTTCCTGACCAAGGATCTGCTCCTCCACTGGCAGTGGGGGGAACGCTATTTCATGCAGCAACTGGTGGACGGAGATATGGCGGCCAACAACGGCGGCTGGCAGTGGAGCGCCGGCACCGGCACGGATGCCGCACCGTATTTCCGCATCTTCAACCCGGTGTCTCAGGCGGAGAAGTTTGACCCGGCGGGCGAATTTGTCCGGCGCTGGGTGCCCGAACTGGCGGATTTCCCGGACGACCTGATTCATCAGCCCTGGGAAAATCCGCTGCTGCGCGCGCGGTCAAAATATCCGGATCGCGTCGTGCTGCATGAGGAGCAACGGGGCAAATGCCTGGCCATGTTCAAGGCCGTGAAGCCGGGAATTGCCTAGGCAGCGCGGATGCTTTTGCTTTACATAATTCCCCGGGTTGGCAGCCTTGCTGCATGAAATCCCCGTTTTTTATATTCCTTCTGGTGCTCTCGCTGCTGCCGCTGGCGACGATGCGCGGAGCGGAGGCGTCCCCGGCACCCGCCCGCCCGAACATCCTGCTGATCGTCGGTGATGACATCGGCTGGGGCGACATCGGCTGTTATGGCTCGACCCAAATCCAGACACCAAACCTGGATCGCCTGGCCAGCGAAGGGGTGCGGCTGAGCCGGGGCTACGTGACCGCCGCGCTGTGCAGTCCCTCGCGCGCAGCGATCTTGACTGGCCGTTATCAGGAGGCTACCGGCCAGGAAAATAACTGGCTGGCCGAGAGCCGAAATCGTGGGCTGGATTTGCATTTGAAAACCCTGGCCGATGTGCTGGGCGATGCCGGTTATGCCACCGGCTTGGTTGGAAAGTGGCATGAGGGCGTCGGGCTGAACCATGAATTCATTCCCACCAAACGGGGGTTCCAGGAATTCTTTGGGTTTTACAGTTACGGCTCCAGCTATACGCCCAGCACACTTATCCGTGGAGATCGCGTTCATGGAGAAGCCCCAGTACCAGAGACGCGCCGGACCACCGTCGCTTTCGCCGAGGAAGCCTGCGCGTTTATTGACCGGCATGGTGTCCAGCCGTTCTTTCTGGAAGTGGCCTTCAATGCGGCGCATGAACCGCTGCCGGGGGCGCGGAAGGACATCATCGAGGCGAAGTTTTCCCAGGTGACGGATCCTAACTTTCCCGACTCCAAACCAGATGCCCTCAAACGTCGTCAATTCTGCGCCTTGGTTACGGAGTTGGACGAACAGATTGGCGTTATTCTGGCCAAGCTGAAGGAAAAAGGCGTGGATCAAAATACCCTGATTGTCTATCTCTCGGACAACGGGGGCTGGATTGGCAAGGGCGGCAATAACGGCCCCTTGCGCGGCGGTAAATGGGGCATTTATGAAGGTGGCCAGCGGGTGCCGTTCATCTGGCGCTGGCCGGGGCATCTGCCCGCCGGTAAGGTCTATGGGGAGGCGGTGAGTTCCCTGGATCTGCTGCCGACGTTTGCCGCCGTGGCCGGGGCCAAGCCACCGAAGGACTTGGACGGCATGGACGTGCTGCCCTACCTGTTGGGCGAACGGTCGGGCACGCCGAACAACGAACTGTTCTGGAAGCTGAATGGCCAGTGGGCCATCACCCTCGGCCAATGGAAGGCCATTCGCTACATGGACGAGCCCGGCAAGCCCGAGCTATATGACTTGGGCGGCGACCTGAGCGAGAAAACCAATGTGGTGGCAGACCACCCGGATAAACTGGAGGAACTGAACCAGCAGTGGGACCGGTGGAACGCCACGCTGCCGCCAGCAGTGGGCCAGGACAAGAAGGTGTTAAGCGATCACCGCGTCCGGACGGGAACCGCCCCGGCTGAGTGAATAATTTTAAAAGCCGGTGCGGCGGTCTTAGGCCGCCGCTATAGCAAAATGATTGTTCCAGCGGTTTCGATTGCCGGTATGCCAGCTTTTGCCAAAGGCTACACCGGCTACCAGATTTGGGGGCATTCAGCGATAAACCGCCGGCCCCTTCAGGCGGCAGCTTTCATGGCCGCATGGCGGATGTCCTGGGCTTCGCACAGGTAAACCACTTCCTCAGCGATGTTTTTGGCGTGGTCGGCAATGCGTTCCAGGCTCTTGGTGGCCACAATCCAGTGCAGGCAGCGGGCAATGGTATCCGGCTGGGCCATCATGTGCTGGGCAAGTTGCTGGTGAATCTGGCGGTTCAATTCGTCCACCGCCTTGTCCCGGGGGATGATGGTGCGGGCGGCGGCGGAGTCGCGCTGCACAAAGGAGTCCAGCGAATCTTTCACCATGCCCAGGGCCATCTCGGCCATGTGGGGCAGTTCGAGATGAACTTTCACCGGCGGTTCCTGCGAGAGGTCACGGGCGCGCTTGGCAATTTTGGTGGCCTCATCGCCGATGCGCTCCAAGTTCTGGGAAATCTTCATGGCCACGGTCACCAGGCGCAGGTTGCTGGCCAATGGGGCGCGGGTGAGCAGGTTGATGGCCATTTCATCAATCTCGATCTCAAACTGGTCAATGGCGGAGTCGTCGCTGCGCACTTGGAGCGCCAGCTCGTAGTCACGTTCCATTAGCGCCTGCACGGAGCGGTTGACGGCCGTTTCGGCGTGGCTGGCCATGAGCAGCAACCGCTGGCGCAGCGCCTGGATGCCGGTCTCAAAATGGTTTTCCATAACTTTGGTCTGCAAAGGGTTCAACCGAACCGGCCGGTGACATAATCCTCGGTCTGGCGTTTGGCGGGGTTGGTGAAAATCCGGGTGGTCGTGTCGAACTCAATGAGTTCGCCAATGTAAAAAAAGGCGGTGTAGTCGGAAATGCGGGCGGCCTGCTGCATGTTGTGCGTGACAATAACGATGGTGAACTCTTTCTTCAACTCCAGAATCAGCTCCTCAATGCGCGTGGTGGCGATGGGGTCGAGCGCCGAGGCCGGCTCATCCATGAGGACGATTTCCGGCCGGATGGCAATGGCCCGGGCGATGCAGAGGCGCTGCTGCTGGCCGCCGGACAGGCCCAAAGCGCTCGAATGAAGCCGGTCTTTCACCTCGTCCCACAGGGCCGCGCCCCGCAGGCTCTGTTCCACCACCCCGTCCAGCTCGGACTTGTCTTTCATCCCGTGCAGGCGCAGGCCGTAGGCGACGTTTTCGTAGATAGATTTGGGGAACGGGTTGGACTTCTGGAACACCATGCCTACGCGCTTGCGGAGTTCGATTACGTCCACGTTGTCGCCGTAAATGTCATGCCCGCCAATGCTGACGGAGCCTTCAATGCGGACATTGTCAATCAGGTCGTTCATCCGGTTCAGGCAGCGGAGCAGGGTGGATTTGCCGCAGCCGGACGGGCCGATGAAGGCGGTGACGACCTTTTCGCCGAGGTTGAGCGAAACATTCTTGAGCGCTTTGGACGCGCCATAGAAGAGCGAGAGGTCGTTGATTTTGATCAGCGGCTCGCCGGGGCCGGTGCCGGCGGGGCGGGACTGCAGCGGGTTGATTTTTGGCAGGGTGATTTCAGCCATAGGTTCCGGTCAATGGAGGGAGCGCATTTTCCGCCGCATATTGGCGCGGATGAAAATGGCCACCAGGTTCAGGGCAAAGGTGAGGAGCAGCAGCACCAGCACCGTCGCATACAAGATCGGCTCGGTCTGCTCAATATTTGTGGACTGCGTCGAAAGCACAAAAACATGATAGCCCAGATCCATGAACCGGTCGGTCAAGTGCTGGGGCAGGGAACCCATGTAATAGGCGACACCAGTGAACAGGATGGGGGCCACTTCGCCCGCCGCGCGGCTGACCGCCAGAATGCCGCCAGTCAGGATGCCCGGCATGGCCTGAGGTAGGACAATCTTGAGAATGGTCTTCAGCTTGGTGGCACCCAACGCCAAACTGGCTTCCCGGAGTCCCTGCGGCACCGCCTTAAGCGCCTCCTCGGTGGCGACAATCACCACCGGCAGGGTCATCACCGCCAGGGTCAGCGAGGCCCAGATAATGGATGGCTGGCCCCAAACCGCCGTGGGGTTGTGCAGCACGGCATCCAGGTTTTTGCCAACAAAGTTAATGAAAAAGCCGAGGCCAAACAGGCCGAAAACAATGGACGGCACCCCGGCGAGATTGTTGACGGCGGCCCGGATGATGCGCGTGACCACGGAGCTGTTTGGGGCGTATTCCGTGAGGTAAACCGCAGTGATAACCCCAACCGGCAGCACGAAGAGTGTCATGACCATCACGCGGCTGGCGGTGCCAATGATCATGGGCAGCACCCCGGTTGTGTTACGGTCGAAGAAATCCTTCGTGGGAATGCTGGAGACAAAATGCCATGACAGCGTGCGCCAGCCGTTAACGATGACATCCGTAAGAATGATGGCCAAGATGGCCAGAATGAGCACCGTCGCCAGGCCGGTCAGGCCAGTAAAGAAAAAGGAGCCGGCCCGGAATTGCTTGGTGCGAAAGTCAATGGTATTGGGCGCGCTCACTTTTTCCCCTCCAATTTGCCTTTGAGACGCTGCATGACCATTTCCCCGGCCATATTGGACAGGAAGGTGACCAGGAAGAGCAGGGCGCCGATCAGGAACAAAATCCGGTAGTGATCTCCGCCAAAGACCGCCTCGGCCAACTCGGCGGCAATCGTCGCCGTGATGGTGCGAGCCGAGTCAAAGATGTTGCCGGACATAATACTGGCGTTGCCGCTGGCCATGAGCACAATCATGGTTTCCCCGATGGCGCGGCCAAAGCCCAGCACGATGGCCGCAAACACGCCCGGGAGCGCGGCCGGCAGCACGACCTGCCATGCCGCTTGCCAGCGCGAGGCTCCCAGTGCCAGCGCTGCCTGGGTAAAATTGTGCGGGACGCTGGTCAGGGCATCCTCGGCAATGGAAAAAACCACCGGAATGATGGCAAATCCCAGCGCAATGCCGGCCACAAACGCGTTTAACCGGGATTCGTAGCCGAAAATCTTCTGGAGCACCGTGGCCATGATGATGAGCGCAAAGAAACCGGCCACCACCGAGGGAATGCCGGAGAGCAGCTCAATGGCCGGCTTGATGATTTCCTTCAACTTCGGACTGGCCAACTGGGACACAAAAATGGCGGCGGCCAGGGCCAGCGGCACCGCAAAGAACAGGGAGACCAGGGTTATTTTCAAGCTGCCAATGACAATCGGAATGATGTTGTATTTTTTGATGTCCGACACCGGTTGCCAGATATAAACCGGCTTGTCATAGCCGCTCCACTGGTAGGGAAACAGCAGGTAGCGCCATTCGATGGTGTTAATTTTGGCGTCCTTGTTGTCGGGGGCGTCCTGGGCGCCTTCCACCTTGGTTTCCATGAGCAGCTTTTTGGTGTCATGATCCATGCTGGCAAATTGCTGTGGGGTCAGGTCAAGGTATTGCCGCAATTTTTCGGCGGGGATTTTGTCCATGTCCGCCACGGGGATGACTGGCTGGACGGCGGCGCTGCTGACCTCGCCGGTGAGCAGTGGCAGAGCTTCGCGCAGCACGAACGCGAAG
>Ga0007882_10000603_pt1 | contig 21121 bp, 15 predicted proteins | sample CryBogCBH12Aug01_FD_71195 | JGI IMG/M metagenome (GOLD analysis project Ga0007882, IMG submission 71195) | Freshwater microbial communities from Crystal Bog, Wisconsin, USA - CBH12Aug09.1 | ecosystem: Environmental > Aquatic > Freshwater > Lake | place: Crystal Bog, Wisconsin, USA | collected... | reverse complement strand
AAGGCCTTCGGGCCGAGGAGTGCGCCCAGCTCGAGGCCTGCGACGTGGAGGAGGTGGGAGGCGTCCTGGCGATCCACGTCCGCGGCTGGTCGCCGGCCCCCGACGGCGGCGAGGACTGGAGCCTTGGCAAGTCGGTCAAGAACGCCTCGTCGGTCAGGACCGTGCCGGTCCATCGGCGGATCGAGGCGGCGCTCGCCGGGTTGGCCGAGGCCAGGCGCCGGGCGGGCGGGCGGATGCTCCTGCCGGTCAGGCTCTACGGCGACGAGGGCTTCTACGGCTCGGTCAGGAAGGACGTCAACGCGAGGCTCGTCGAAGCCGGCGTCAAGTCGGCCCGGACGACCTTCCATTCCCTGAGGCACAACTTCCGCAACGCCTGCGACGAGGCCGGCATTCCCCTTCGCCATGTCCATGCCCTCGGCGGCTGGTCGCGGGGCAAGGGGTCGGACGCCGGCTACGGCGATCCGCTCCTGCCCGCGACGCTGAAGCCTTCGCTGGACCGGCTCGTCTTTCCGGTCTGAATGCCGGGAATGGCGGGGAAGGTTTCAGAGCTCGGGGCCGTCGCGGCCCCTGCCGCGGCGGACCGGAGCGTCCGGGTCGATCTCGCGCACGGCGTCGGCGATCCGGTCGCGCACGATCCGCGAGCCTTTGTAGATCCCGGCCTGGCCTGCCCGCACGGCGAGGCCGGCGGCTCCTGACGCCGTCGTCTTGGCGCGTCTGGCCGCCTGCTGGGCGAGCCAGACCCCTATCGGAGGCAGCGGCTGCTTGGCCTGTCTCGGGATCAGCCGCTCGAGGCTCGGAAGCTCGTGCTTGCGTTGGCCGAACTCGAGGATGGCCTCGCGCAGCCTTTGGGGAAGGGTGGCCTCGGCCTCCCTGATGACGAGGAAGCGCTCGCGGACGTCGGGATACTTGGCCGCCATGGTGGCGAAGCTCCGTCTCCGGAGCCTCGCCGCCTCGGCCGCCAGCCGGAGCTGGCGGTCGTCGTCCCCGACTCCGTGGGCTGCCCTCATCCTGGCTATGGTCTGCCAGTAGAGGCGCGTCTCCCGCGTGACGAGCCGGCGCTTCCGCAGATGCTCGAGCGCCGAGAGGATGCGGGTCATCAGGCCTCGGGCTTCCCTCAGACCCCATCCGGTCGCCTCGGCCGTCCCAAAGCCTCGGCTTCCTTCCTCGTGCGCCGTCCGGTTCGACGGCGGGGCCGGAGGGGCGCTCCTTGGAGCGGTTGCCTCCGGCCTTGGGCGCACGGCAGCGGCCGCCCGAGCGGCCGGTTTGGGGCGTGTCCTCACTTCCCCGCCTTCGATCTTGGTGCGTTCGGCTTGCCTGGCAACCCCTGGAGGCGAGGGGAAGATTCCGGCATATGCCTCTGGAAGGCGCTGGGAAGGCTCAGGAGGCCTGTAAGGCGTTTTCCGCTGTCCAGTGGCTGCCGAGTCCTTGCCTGCCACCAGCGGCCTTCCCATGGGCTTTGGGGACTCGTTCCGGGCAGGCAGGCCGGCCTGGACAGGCGCCTGGACAGGCGCGCGAGGCTTCGCCGCCGCCTTGGCGGCTGCTGCCTTGGCAAGGGCCTCCTTGGCCAGGACGGCCGCAGCCTTCGCCTCGGCCGCCTTCCGGACGGCCATGGCCCGACGCTTGGCGGCGGCCCGCCCGGCCTCTTCCCTGGCGAAGCGGGCGGCGAGCTCGGCCTCGAGCCGCCTGTTGATGTCGCCCCTGTCCGAGGCCTCGCCGCGGCGCTCCATCGCCGTGGCGGCGGGGCCGAGGTGGACCATGGGCTCGGGGGCCTGGCCCTCGAGTCCCTCGTCCGCCCACTTCTCGGCATGGCTTCTGCGGTCCACCCTGGCGGACGAGCCGGAGAGCTCGAGGGCCTTGTTCTGGAGCTGCTCCCATTCGAGGCGCCAGGCGGACACGTGCTCCGAGCTCGTGGCCTTCACGTCGAGCTCGCGGGTCTTGGCCCCGAGCGAGGCCCCGTCCGACTTCCTGGTGGTCCAGAGGAGGTGGGCGTGGACGTTGCGCTGGTCGCCGGTCTCGGCGGCCTTGTGGACGTCCCATTGGACGGCCACCCCGTGGCGGTCGGCGAGCCAGCCTGCGAAGCATTCGGCGAGGGCGGCCTGCTCGCCCTTGTCGAGCTCGGCCGGAAGCGCGAGGCGCATGGAGCGTGCGACCATGGCGTCCTTGCGCTTCTCCGCCGCCTCGGCGGCGTTCCAGAGGCTGGCGGCGTCGCCGCTCCAGCCGACGAGGCCTCCGGCCAGGCGCTCGTCCGCATGGGCGGAGTAGCGGTGTCGCTCGCCGGTCCGCTCGTCGACGAGGTCGCTCCTCGAGCGGTAGGCCGAGGCGGCGACCGAGCTCTGGCCGAGGCTGCGCTTGACGGCGGAAGCGTGCAGGTCGTAGATCGCCACGTCCGCCTCCTATGCCGCTCGCGGCGGGGTCAGGGGGTTTCCCCCTGGATGGCCGCTTCGCGGCCTGCGTGGGGTCCAGGGGGGCTTGCCCCCTTGGCGCTAACCCGCATTCGAAGAATGCTAAGGGTGCGCTCTTCGAGGATTGCCTCGGTCGCTGCCCTCTTCCTCCCCCTTATTCCGATCTGGCGGTTTCGCCGGGCTTCGCAAGGTGCTTTCGTTTTCGGCGCAGGCGCCTATCTGGACGGTCGGTTCGACCGTTCAGGAGGCGGATGATGGCTGGGATGTCGATTGCGGAGCTCGAGAGGCGCAAGGCCCAGATCGAGGCCAGGCTGCAGATGGCGAGGGCGAGGCAGGCCGCCCTTGGCCGCAAGTCGGATGCCCGCTGCAAGATCATTGTGGGCGGGGCCGTCTTCGCCGAGGCCAAGGCCGATCCGGCCTTCGCCAAGCTTCTTCGCGGGATTCTCGAGGAGAGGGTGGCCGACAAGGCCCGCGCCAAGGCCAAGCCGTCCGACAGGGCGATGGTCCTGGCCTGGCTCGACGGCGGACTGGCCGCCGGACCGGTTCCGGAAGGCGGAAGCCAGGGCTCCGGTGTACCGGAGCCCGCAGTTCCGGGGATGCGGGCCTAGGGTTCCGGGATGCCGGAACCGCGGGGAAGGTTTCGGCCTCTCATGGAGACGGCGGCGCCTCCGTCAGGAGACGCCGCCGCCGGGACCGCTGGTGTTCTGGGAGGCTGCCGCGGCCCGTCCCGGTGATCTTGGCTCGCGTCAGAGAGTGCAGGAGGCCGCTTGGTAGCCCAGGATGACCAGGCCTCCGTTTCCTCCCGCAGAAGGCCCTCCACTGCCCAATCCCCCAGCCCCGGCCGCTGCCGGCAGGGTGGTCGCTGCGGCCCATGTGTTTGCGCCTGTGGATCCTGTATTGCCGTTGGCGCCGTTGGAGCCGCCGTTGGAGGCGACCCAGCCGCCGCCGCCGCCGTATCCGCCGCCGCCTCCGCCGCCGTTGCCATAGCTCAGGCCGTAGGTTCCGGCCGAGCCGCCCATGTTCCAGTATGTCCCTGGCGGATCGTATCCATTCCCTCCAAGGTTGAGGCTACCTGCCGTGCCGTTGCCATACGGGCTGGCGCCGCCGGCTCCTCCCGTCGTCGAGCCGCCCCTGCCTTGGTTGAAGGGTCCATAGTTTCCTCCGTCGCCCCCCGCCGCCACGGCCAGCGCCGAGCCGTTTATGACGATCGCGCTGCTTCCGCCGCCGCCGCCTCCTGGATTGGTGAATGAGTTTCCTCCCGCCCCGCCTCCGCCGCCATACCATCCGGATCCGCCGCCGCCGCCTGCCGTGCCGCCGGTAGGCACTCCTGATGTCGAATTCGTTCCTCCTCCTCCGCCGCCGACGTAGACCGCCAGACTGCCGCCCGAAGGCAAGGTTACCGTTCCCGATGCGACGGTTCCCGAGGCGCCCGGCGCCCCGCCAAACATGACGCCGCCGCCGCCGCCGCCGACCATGCTGTATCCGAGCACGACGGCCTGTCCGAGCGGGTTGGTCTCGGTAAGCAGCGAGGTGATGGTCTTGGTGCAGTTTGGCGTCGTAGCCGTTATGCTGAGGCTTTGCGAGGACGAGAGGCCGAGCCCGTCGGTGGCCGTGATCGTGAAGTTGAAGGTGCCGGCCGAGGTCGGCGTGCCCGAGAGCACGTTGCCCGAGATGAGCGCCCATGACGGCAGGTTCGACGAAGTGTAGGTTATCGGGGACGACTGTGGATCCGTGGCCACGAGGGTTGCCGCGACGGCATACCCTGTCAGGCCCGTGGCTATGGAGCCCGACGACGTCCATGTCGGAGGCTGGCCCGACGCGCCGACGCTCGTGCCGTTGGCAAGGCTTCCCGTCTTGTTCGAGATGCCGCCGAGCAGCTTGTTGACCGAGCCTCCCGACAAGGCCACGGCGCCGATGGCGCCCATGGCGACGAGGGCGACGAGCAGGCCGAACTCGGATGCGGCTGCGCCGCTGCGGCGCGTGTTGGTCTTGTCTTTGCTCATGATCGATCCTCCCAGATCGCAGGTTGAGCGCCTGACGTAGGCAAGTTTTCTGTCGGGCCAAGGAAAACGTTGAGGGCGGCCCCCTGCGGGGCCGCCCTCTCGGTGTCTTGGGAGCATCCGGCCCCTTGGCCCGTCGGCCCGGCGCGCTTGCCCGGCCGACCGGCGAAAGGGCCGGAAGGGGAATGGCCTGTCGGCTCAGGCCGCCTTGCGGGTGCGGCCCTTGGCCTTGGCTGCCGGCTCGGCCTTGGGCTCGGCCTGCACGACGGCGACCTCGAGCTGGACCGCCTGGCGGTCGGCTCCGGCCTTGTCCTTGTAGGCCTTGACGGCGAAGGTGCCGGCGACCAGCACCGTCTGGCCGACCTCGAGGGAGGCGGCGGTCTGGTTGCGCCAGGCGACGCACTGGATCGCCCGGCCGCGGTCGCCGCGGTCGATGGTGAAGCCGGCCCACGGCCGGCCGTTCTTGTCGGTGCCCTTGACGTGGCGGCTCACCGTCCCGCGGACGATGGCTACGGTCGGGCGGGTCTCGGTCGTGGCTGCGCTGTAGTTGCCCATGTCCCGTCTCCTCGTTCGGTTGCGGCCGCGTCGGCGTCCGCCGTCCGCAATGCGGCGGCGACGGCGCGGCGCTGTCGTTTCCCGCTACCGTTCGAGTTTGCTGGCTGGATCAGCGGGCCTGGACTCTGCGGCTCTTCCTGGCGGCAGCCTTCGGCGCATCCTCGCGGGCGCTCACGCTGCCGCCTCGGCCGCGGCGTCTTGATCGGCCTTGGCCATGCCGATGGCGTCGAGCATGGAGAGCTGGCCGGGGTCAGGCATCGCCGACGCAGTCGGCGCCTGCTTGGCCTTCCTGTCGGTCTTCTTGGCCTTGACGGCGGCCTTCTTCATCTGCTGGTGGGCCGACTTCGGCCCGACGGCGCCGAGCATCTTGACCTTGAAGGCCTTCTGCTCGTTCCTGGACAGCATGACGTTCGTGTGGAACATGGCCGTGTCCTTGCCGTTGTTGGTGCCGCGCCAGACCTGCAGGGGATCGAGGCAGTAGGCCGTCGATCCCGCGGCGCGGAAGCGCTTGATGGCGTTGAGGCTCTCGAGGAAGGCCGCGCATTCGCGGACGTAGCGCTCCGAGACGCCGAGGATCTCGGCCAGGTGGGGCTGGGAGACGATCACGCATCCGAATCTCTCGTCGACGTTCTTGGCGAGCAGGACGTAGAGCTGGGCGGCGCCCGGCGACACCTTCATGAGGCTTTCGAGCATCGACCAGCCCTTGGCGTAGACCTGGACGAAGCCATGGTTCTTCCTGGCCTCCTCCTCCGCCTTTCCCCTGTCTCGATCCTCTGCCTTCATCTCGAGCTCCCTCCTCTGGAAATCGGCCTCTGTCCTGGCTTCCCGCGTCGCTCCCCTGTCCTTCATGGCTGCCTCCGGTTCCGGTTCGACCGGAACTCCAGTTCCGGATACCAGGATCTTGTAGATCCGGTATCCCGGAACGGATCACCGTGGCTGTTTTGCTCGAAACGGAACAAAAGGAACCCGGAACTGGGGGTTCCGGGTGACCCGGAACTGGGGGTTCCGGTTGGTTTCTCGCATCTTGTTGATATCGTTGATCTTTTTTTTCGTCTCTTCTTATCTATCTTACCCGCATCCTGAGACCCGGCGAAGACGGGTCGAAGATCGGCCGCTTTGCGGCCGAAATCAAGGCCTTGGCCGCCTGCGGCGGCCGTGGTTGGAGCTTCGTCTGGACGCTTGCGCATCCGGAACTGGCAGTTCCGGTCGTCGGGGGCTTGGACAAGGCCTCGGCGGCATTGCGGTCGCGGTGCTGGACAGGCCGCCAGGGCCGCCGGACGCAGCCCTGGGCCGGAACCTCCATAGCGGGCTCCATAGGGCGCTCCATAGCGGCCTTGGACTTGTCCCTCGGAAAGTGGCGGATTTCCAAGAAAAAAGGCCGTGTCCGAAGACACGGCCCAAGTTTAGGGAGGAAACGTCCAAGAAATGACTGCTGCCTCAGCAACAGTCAGCCAGGAGCATACCGGATATTTTTCGCGGTGCAAGCGTTTTATGTTGCATTGCAGCAATGCAGAGTCGGGGGGTCAGGTAATTTAGGGTAGAAAGCTATCCTGGTAATCTAGCTAATTAAGCCTCGTTGGCGCCCGATAGAGCCCTATAATCTGCTGTTTCGCGGCTTCCAGCGCGACGATCAGGGCGTCGCGGCCGGCCAAAAGTTGGTCAAGCCGGTCAACTGCATCCTGTTGCTTCCCGTCTGCCGCCAGGGCGAGGAGCCGGGTGCCCAGCCGGTGCAGGTCGTCATGCAGCGGCAGAAGGGCGCGAACACTGTCGAGATGGCCGTATTTCGCCTGGCCGGCGGCATCATACCAGTGGGCGAAGCGGCAGGACCGAGGCTCCAGCGGCGGCGGCAGGTCGCCGCCGCCGGCGCGCAGGAAGGCGGCGATGCCGGCGACCCAGCCGTTGTGCTCCACCGCCGTTGCCAGAAGCGGGAAATCCTCGCGCTGCAATTGCGTCGACTGTGGATCGGACCAGCGCGGATCGGGTTGCCAGGCGGTGATCCAGGCCGGCAGATCCTCGGCCGGCATCGGTCGGGCAATGCCATAGCCCTGGGCGCGGTCGCAGCCAAGCTGCAGAAGGGCGATGCCGTGCTCGGCGGATTCCACGCCTTCGGCGATGACCTGCCGGTTGAAGGCCTTGGTCAGGCTGACCACGCCTTCGACGATGGCCAGATCCTCCAGATCCACCAGCAGGGTGCGCACGAAGCTCTGGTCGATTTTCAAGGTCTGCGCCGGCAGGCGTTTCAGATAGCTGAGCGAGGAGTAGCCGGTGCCGAAATCGTCGAGGGAAAATTCCACCCCCAGATCGCGGCATTCGCCGATCAGCGCGCCGACCGCCGAGATGTTTTCCAATGCTGTGGTTTCCAGCACCTCGAATTCCAGCAATGGCGCCAGGCCGCCGTCGTGCTGGGCGAGGATGCGACGCAGCCGCTCGACAAAGTCGCCGCATTGCAGGTGACGGGCGGCGATATTGACGCTGACCGGCAGGTTGAGGCCAAGGCGGCGCCATTCCTCCATCTGCCTGAGCGCCGTTCCGATCACCCATTCGCCCAGCGGCACCGCGAGTTCGGTATCGTCGATCAGCGGCAGGAAATCAGCCGGCGGCAGCAGGCCGCGTTCGGGATGGGCCCAGCGGATCAGCGCTTCAGCGCCGGCGACCTTGCCGGTGCGCATATTCACCTTGGGTTGGAAATACAGGCGGAACTCCTCAGCAACGAGCGCCTCCTGGATGCGGGTAAACGCCTCGTGATGGGCATGCACCCGGCGGTCCTGCTCGGGGTCGAACAGATGGTAGCGGTTGCGGCCCGCCTGCTTGGCGGCATACATGGCATGATCGGCGTGGCGGACCAGGGTGTCCGGGTCGCTGCCGTCATTGGGGAACAGGGTCACCCCCATGCTGGCCGACAGCACCGCCTCATGGCCGTCGATCAGATAGGGCGCGGCGACGGAGGCGAGGATGCGATTGAGCGCCCTGTCGCATTCCTGCAACGTGTCGAGGCCGCTCAGCACCAGGACGAACTCGTCGCCGCCCAGGCGGGCCACGGTGTCGTCGCCGCGGATCAGGCCCTTCAGGCGGTCGGCAACCTGCACCAGCAGTTTATCGCCGATGGCGCGGCCAAAGCTGTCGTTGACCGCTTTGAAGCCGTCGAGGTCAAGGAAGCCAACGATCAGCAGCGATTCCCGACGTTTTGATCGTGCCACCGCCTGCGACAGGCGGTCGGCCATCAGCACGCGGTTGGGCAGTTGGGTCAGCGCGTCGTAATGGATGAGAGAGTCGAGGCGGGCCTGTTGCGTCTTGATCTGGCTGATGTCGGCGAAGGTGCCGACATAATGGGTAACGGCGCCGGCGGCGTTGGTGACCGAAGACACCGTCAGCAATCCCGCATAGGATTCGCCGCCTTTCCGGCGGTTCCAGATTTCGCCGCGCCAGAACCCATTGCGTTTGACGCATTTCCACATGTCGTCATAGAACTGCTGGTCATGACGGCCGGAGGACAGCAGGCTGGGGTTGCGGCCCAGCACCTCGTCGCGGCGGTAGCCGGTAATGTTGGTGAAACTGGCGTTCACCTCGAGAATGTTTGCCTCGGGGTCGGTGATGACGATGCCTTCCTGGGCGAATTCGAAGACATTGGCGGTAAGACGCCGCCGTTCATCGGCCTCGCGGCGTTCGTCCAGGCGACGGCCGGCACGGCTGCCCACCAGCCCGATCGCCAGCATGCCGATCAGCCAGGCGCCGCCATGCGAGCCGGCCAGCGCCCGGCTGTCATCCCTGAGACCGGCCAGAAACGGCTGCAGGTCGACCGAGGCGGCCAGGCCGCCCCGCACGTCGCCCTCCTTGTAGCCTTGTTCCGCGTGGCATTTGAGGCAGCCCTTTTCCACCTTCATGGCGCGCATCATCCGCAGATACGGCCGGCCGCCGATCTCGTTGATTTCCATGACCTCCGTCTGGCCGCCTTGGAAGGCCTCCAGCGCCTGGTGCTCCCAGGCGTCCGGCGCATTGGACGGATTGATCGGCAGCAGGCTGGTGATATGGCCGCTGACCCCCTGGCCGCCGCCGAACTGCTGCTGCATCTGGCGCAGCGCGTAAGCCGGGTTCATCAGCGTCAGGCGGACGCCGCCGGGGCCGTCGAAATCGCGGTTGGGCACCCGCAGATAGGGGTTGGGCGGGGTCCGTTCGTCCACCGGGACGTAAACGCCGCCATGGGCGGTGACCCAGCGGCGAAACGCCAAATCCTTTTCGATATTGGCGCCCGCCTCATTGCGAGCCAGGGCGTAAGCCGAATCCCGCGCCTGATGCAGGTTCCACAACAAAGAAGCGAGAACCAGCAAAGACCATCCGATGACGGCCAGGACAGCGTAAAAGGCGACCGTTTGTTTTTCTTTGGTCATGATCAGATTTTAAGTCTTTTAACAAAGGCTGTCGACATCACTCGTCAGAATATAGCCGCCGCCTCTGACGGTTTTGATCAGCGAAGGGCTCTTCGGATCGCCTTCGATTTTCCGGCGGATTCGGCCGACTTGCACGTCGATGGTGCGGTCGAATGGTCCGGCAATGCGTCCGCGAGTCAGGTCGAGCAGTTGATCGCGGGTGAGAACGACATGGGGGTTGTCGAGGAAGGCGGTCAGGAGGTCGAATTCGCCGCCGCTGAGCGCCACCAGAATGCCCTCCGGCGAGTACAGCTGTCGCTTCCCGGTGTCCAGTCGCCAGCCGGAAAACACCAGGCAGGTCGGGCGCGGCTTCTGGTCCTCGGCCGACGGCGTCGCGGTGGTGCGGCGCAGCACCGCGCGGATGCGGGCCAGCAGCTCGCGGGTGCTGAACGGCTTGCCGAGATAGTCGTCGGCGCCCAGTTCCAGCCCCACCACGCGGTCGGTCTCGTCACCCGCGGCGGTGAGGAAAATCACCGGCACCTTGGAACCGCCGCGCAACTGCCGGCACAGCGAAAAGCCGTCCTCGCCCGGCAGCATGATATCGAGCACCACCAGATCGGCGGTGTCGGCGGCCAGGATCCGGCGCATCGCCGGACCGTCGGCGGCGCCGCTGACGCGAAAGCCGTGCTGGGTGAGGAACTGGCCGACCAGCTGGCGGATCTCCGGATCGTCGTCGACAATCAGCACATGCGGTGTCTGCGCCATGCCGGTCATCCCTTGGCAAGATGGTCCGCCGGCAGGCGGACGATGGCGCGCAGTCCTCCCCCGGGGCGGTTTTCCAGAACCACGTCGCCGCCATGGGCGCGGGCGATGGTGCGGGCATTGGCCAGCCCCAGGCCGATGCCGCCGGTTTGCAGATTGCGCGACTGCTCGAGACGGGTGAACGGTCGGAAGACGGATTTCAGCTGCGTTTCGGGGATGCCGGGACCGTCGTCGTCGATCACCACCTCCATCGTCTCGCCATGGTTGGTGGCGCTGACCCTGGCCCTTTCGCCGTAACGGGTGGCGTTCTCGACCAGATTGGCGAACAGCCGTTTCAGCGCCTGCGGCCGCCCGCCGAAGGGCAGCCGGACCTGCCAGTCAAACTCGGCCTCGCGTCCGATATCGGCGGCCTCGTCGCAGATGGTCTGCAGCAGCGCCGCCAGATCGACGGTCTGGCTGGCTTCGACCGAGGATTCATCGCGGGCGAAGTTGAGGTTGGCGGTGACCATCTGCTCCATCTCGTCGAGATCGGCCAGCATTTTCCCCTGTTGCAGCGCGTCGATGGGCAGTTGCTCGGTCCGCAGCCGGAGCCGCGTGATCGGCGTCCTGAGGTCGTGGGAAATGGCGGCCAGCATCTGCAGGCGGTCCTCGACGAAGCTGTTGACGCGTTCCTGCATACGGTTGAAGGCCTTGGACGCCGCCAGCACCTCGGCCGGGCCGTCCTCGGCCAGGGGCGGCGCCGCCACATCGCGTCCCAGCCGCTCGGCGGCCTGGGCGAAGGCGGCCAAGGGGGCGGTGATCCAGCCGGTCGCCCAATAGCCGATGATCAGCGTGGCCGCCACCATCACCAGGGTCGAGAGGATCAGACCGGTGAGGTCGTCGTGATGCGGGTGGTCGGCGGAATAGACCAGCATGCTGCCGATATGCGACACCGTCAGGCCGACCAGCAGCAGCAGGATGGTCCTTGTGCGGATGGACATTCAGCGATCCTTCAGCAGCGTGAGCTGTTTGACCAGGGTATAGACGACGGGGATCACCACCAGGGTGAGCACCGTCGACGACACCATGCCGCCGACCATCGGCACGGCGATGCGGCGCATCACCTCCGATCCGGTGCCGCTGCTCCACAGGATGGGCAGCAGCCCGGCCATGATCGCCACCACCGTCATCATCTTCGGCCGCACCCGTTCCACCGCCCCGTCCATGACGGCGGCATAGAGATCCGCCCGCGTCGGCGGCTGACCGGCGGCCCGGCGTTCGGCCAGCATGGCGTTCAGAGCATGGTCGAGATAGATCAGCATGACGACGCCGGTTTCCGCCGCCACACCGGCCAGGGCGATGAAGCCGACGGCCACGGCGACGCTCATGTTGAAGTCCATCCACCACATCAGCCATAAGCCGCCGACCAGGGCGAAGGGCAGAGACAGCATGACGATCAAGGTTTCAGTCAGTCGTTTGAAATTAAGGTACAGCAGCAAGAATATGACGGAAATCGTCACCGGCAAGACGAACTTCAGTTTTTCCTTGGCCCGTTCCATGTATTCGAACTGGCCGCTCCAGGTGACGAAATAGCCGGGTGGCATGGTCACCTGCTGCTGCACCGCCTGGCGGGCATCGGCGACATAGCCACCGATGTCGCGGTCGCGGATGTCGACATAGACATAGGCCGACAGCATGGCGTTCTCGGTGCGGATGGTGGCCGGCCCCTGGGTCAGGCGGATACTTGCCAGCTGACCCAGCGGAATATGCAGGCCGTCCATGGTGGGGACCAGCACGCGGGTGGCGATGGCTTGCGGATCGCTGCGGAATTCCCGCGGATAGCGGACATTGACGGTGTATCTTTCGCGGCCTTCGACGGTGGTGGTCACGGTCTCGCCGCCCAGCGCGGTGAGAATGACCTCCTGCAGCGTGCCGATGGTCAGGCCGTAGCGGGCCAGTGCCAGGCGGTCCGGGGTGATTTCCAGGTAGTAGCCGCCGCCGATGCGTTCGGCATAGGCGCTGGTGGTGCCCGGCACCGCCTTCACCACCTGTTCGATGCGTTTGGCCAGGGTTTCGATCTCGTGCAGATCCTTGCCGAACACCTTGACGCCGACCGGTGTGCGGATTCCCGTCGACAGCATGTCGATGCGGGCCCTGAGCGGCATCGTCCAGGCGTTGCTGACCCCCGGCATCCGCAGTGCCTGGTCCAACTCGCCAATCAGTTTGTCCAGGGTCATGCCCGGGCGCCAGCGGTCCTCGGGTTTGAGGTTGATCACCGTCTCGAACATTTCCGTCGGCGCCGGATCGGTGGCGGTGTCGGCGCGGCCGGCCTTGCCGAAAACCGTCGCCACTTCCGGAAAGCTGCGGATGATCTTGTCCTGGGTCTGCAGCATCTCGGTGGCTTTGGTGATGGACAGCCCGGGCAGGGTGGTCGGCATGTAGAGCAGGGTGCCTTCGTTGAGCGTCGGCATGAATTCGCTGCCGACCTTGAGGATCGGGTAGACCGACAGACCGAGAACCGCCAGGGCGACGACGATGGTTGCCGATTTCCAGCGCAGTACCGTGCGGATTACCGGCCGGTAGGCCCAAATCAGCAGCCGGTTGAGGGGGTTTTGCCGTTCACTGGGGATTTTGCCGCGGATGAACAGCACCATCAGGGCCGGCACCAGCGTCACCGACAGGACCGCGGCGGCGGCCATGGAGAAGGTCTTGGTATAGGCCAGCGGCTTGAACAGCCGGCCTTCCTGCGCCTCCAGGGTGAATACCGGCAGGAACGAGACGGTGATGATCAGCAGGCCGAAGAACAGCGACGGCCCGACCTCGACCGCTGCCGCCACCAGCGCATCGCGGCGCGAGCCGCCGGGCGGCAGCCGCTCGAGATGTTTGTGGGCGTTCTCGATCATGACGATGGCGGCGTCCACCATGGCGCCGACGGCGATGGCGATGCCGCCCAGGCTCATGATGTTGGAGGTCAGTCCCAGGCCCTGCATGACGGTAAGCGCGATCAGCACACCCACCGGCAGCATCAGGATGGCCACCAGGGCCGAGCGCAGATGCAACAGGAACAGCAGGCAGACGGCGGCGACGATCAGGCTTTCCTCGAGCAGCGTGTGCTTGAGGGTTTCTACCGCCCGCAGGATCAGGTCCGAGCGGTCGTAGACCGGTTCGATGGTGACGCCGGGCGGCAGGCCGCCGGCGATTTCGGCGATCTTGTCCTTGACGTTGCGGATCACCGCCAGCGCGTTCTGGCCATAGCGCTGCACGGCGATGCCGCTGACCGCCTCGCCTTCGCCGTTGAGTTCGCCGACGCCGCGCCGCTCGTCCGGCCCCAGTTCGATCCGGGCGACATCGGCCAGCAGCACCGGCACGCCTTTATCGGCCTTCAGCACGATCTGCCCGATATCGGCCTTGTCGCGCAGATAGCCGCGGCCGCGCACGATGAATTCGGTTTCCGCCAGTTCGACGACGCGGCCGCCGACATCGGTATTGCTGGCGCGGATGGCGGCGGTCACCCGGTCCAGGGGGATATTGTAGGCCTGCAGGCGCTGGGGATCGACGATCACCTGGTATTGCTGGACGAAGCCGCCGACACTGGCCACCTCGGCGACGCCTTCGGCCTTGGCCAGCTGGTAGCGCAGATACCAGTCCTGGATGCTGCGCAACTCGGCCAGGGTCTTTTCCTTGGCCAGCACCACATATTGGAAGACCCAGCCGACGCCGGTGGCGTCCGGACCGAGCGACGGTACCACCCCCGGCGGCAGGCGTTTGGTGGCGAAACTGAGATATTCCAGGACCCGCGAGCGGGCCCAGTAGACATCGGTGCCGTCTTCGAACACCACATAGACGAAGGAGGTGCCGAAGGACGAGAAACCGCGCACGACCTTCGAGCGGGGGACGCTGAGCATGGCGGTGGTCAGCGGATAGGTGACCTGGTCCTCGACCACCTGGGGCGCCTGGCCGGGGTAATCGGTGTAGAGGATCACCTGCGTGTCGGAGAGGTCGGGCAGGGCATCCAGGGGCAGGTTCAGCGTGGCGTAGACGCCGGCGGCGGAGACCAGCAGGGTGACCAGCAGGACCAGGACCAGATTGCGCACCGACCAGGCGATGAGTTTGGCGATCATGGCGCGGTCAATGCGGCTGGAAGCTTTGCAGGGCGGCGCGCAGATTGCTTTCGGCGTCGATCAGGAAATTCGCCGACACCACCACCCGTTCGCCGGCCGACAGGCCCTCGAGGACGGCGATCCAGCCGTCGGCCCGCATGCCGGTCTTGACCTCCCGCGGTTCGTACCGGCCTTCGCCGCGTTCCACCAGCACCACCTTGCGGGTGCCGGAGTCGAGCAGCGCCGAGTCGGGGATCGCCACCACCTCATGGGCGTCGCCGGTGGTGGCGATGTCCACGGTTCCGTAGAAGGCCGGTTTGAGTTTGCCCTCGGGGTTCGGCAATTCGATGCGCACCTTGGCGGTGCGGGTTTCGGCGGACAGGGTCGGATAGATGAAGGTCACCTTGCCGGTGAAGGTGGTCTCCGGCAAAGCGTTGAAGGTGGCCCTGGCGGTCTGGCCGAGGCGGATGACGGCCAGGTCCTGCTCGGAAACATCGGCGATCAGCCACAGGCTGGACAGGTCGGCGATGCGATAGAGGGGTTCGCCGGGCATGATCCGCTGGCCCTGCAGCACGGTCTTTTCCAAGACCGTGCCGGTGGCCGGCGAGGCCAGCGCCAGGGTGCGCGACGCCACCCCGCTGCGCTTCAGGCGGTCCAGATCGCCTTGCGGAATATCCCAGTTGCGCAGCCGCGACAGCGCCCCGGTAACCAGGTCGCGGGCGGCCTCGCGGGCATCCCCGCCGGCGTCCGCGGGCAAGGCGTCGAGGGCTTTCTTCGCCGCCAGATATTCCTCCTGGGCGAGCACCAGATCGGGGCTGTAGATGTCCATCAGGATGTCGCCCTTGCGGACCGCGTCGCCGGTGGCGCTGACCCTCAGGCGCTCGACATAGCCTTCGAATTTCGGCGCCACCACCACCTGCAGGCGTTCGTCCACCTGCATGGTGCCGACAGCCCTGACGGTGCGGGTCAGCAGCCTGAGCTGGGCGGCCTCGGTGCGCACCCCCAGTTTCTGCACCTTGTCGATGGACACCCGCACGCTCGGACCGCCGTCGTCGTCGCCTTCAAAGACCGGGACATAGTCCATCCCCATGGAATCCTTCTTCGGTACCGGCGAGGTGTCGGCCAGCCCCATGGGGTTGCGATAATAGAGGATGCGGCCTTTGCCCTTCGGCGGTTCCGCCACCGCCGCCGGCATTGCCTGCGGCTCCTCGTCGGCGTAGACGGGAAGAAAGTCTCGGCCCTGCCCGTCCTTCTTCGGGTCCGGTGAGAATTCTGCCTTGCCGCCGGGATCCTTGTAATAGATCACCGTCCGTGCCGGCGCCGCGGTCTGGACAGCCGGCGGCGGCGGTGGTGGTGGGCGGCCGGTGGCGCCCAGCCAATAACCGGCGCCCAAGGCCAGAGCGATGCCGGCGGCGGCCAGCCCCTTGCCGGCGGCGCTCACAGATCGCCCCCCGCCAGCTTTTCAATCTCCGCCAACTGCATCTGCTGGTCCAACTGGGCTTTCAGGAGGTCGATCTGGCTTCTGCGCAGTTGCTGTTCGGCGCTCAGCACCATGATGAACTCGCCCTTGCCCACCCCATAGGCGCGGACCGCGCTGTCGAAGCCGATCTGCGCCTGCGGCAGCGCCGTCTCGCTGATCAGCCGTTCGGTGTTGCGCGCCGCCCGCAGGCTCCAATAGGCTTCCGCCAGGGCATTGCCGATGGCCAGTTCCTGCAGCCGCCGGCGCGTCCGCGCCTTGCCGGATTCGGCCTTGGCCTGGCCGATTTCGGCCTCGCGCAGTCCGCCCTGGAGGGGAATGTTGACCTCCAGCATAGCTTCATAGCCGTCGAAGCGGCCATTGGCCTTGACCACGCCGAGGCTCACCCCGAGGTCCGGATACCAGCCCTTCTCGGCCAGTTCCTGGCCAGCCTGCGCCGCCTGGATGCCGGCGTCCTCGGCCAGCAGCTGGGGATTGCGGCGCAAGGCGGTCTCCGTCAGGGCGGCGAGATCGAGGTCCGCCGGCACCGGCCGCAGACGCGGGGTTTCGGCAACCGGGGTTTCCGGAGCCCGGCCCAGCAGGCCGTTGATGCGGATCCTGGCTTTGTGCCGCGTCACCTCGACGGCGGCCAGTTCGGCCGCCAGTTGGGTGCGTTCGATTTCCGCCCCGGTCGCTTCCTGCTGGCGGCCGACGCCCTGCATGTAGCGGGCGCGGGCCAGTTTGGCGATGCTGTCCAGGCGCGGCAGAAGGTCGCGGTCGATGTCCATGGCCTGATGGGCCTGATGGTAATCGGCATAGGCGGTCTTCAGGCGGGCGATCAGTTCGATTTCCACCAGGCGATGCAGTATGACCGCTTTGCGGCTGTCCGCTTCCGCCATCTCGCGCTTGAGGTCACGTTTTCCCCAGAGCGGGACCTGCTGGCGGACGAACAGCTTGTCGGTGCGCGGCAGGCGGGCGGGCAGGCCGGTGGCGTCGCTTCGCGGAATGTCCATCGCCTGCCAGACCAGGGTCGGGTCGGGCAGGGTGTCGGCGCCGGCGACCCGGGCCGCCACGGCATCGTCCTCCAGCGCCGCCATCGCCAGTTCCGGGTTCATCTGCCTGGCGATGGCGATCAGCTCGTCGAGATCGGCGACCCCGGTGCCCCCGGTTGCATGGTCCATGGCTTGCGCCGGCAATGCCGACAACAGGGTAAAGATGGCGAGAAACCCGCCGAACGTCGCGGCCAGGGACATCAGGGCATCGCCATGAACGGCACCGCGCCGCTGACCGTGCCGGCTTCGCCCTGCACCTTGGCCGACAGTTTGAGGGTCCAGCCACCCGCCATCGACAGGTCGGCCTTGAAGCGGTATTCGCCGGGAATGTCGCTCTTGACCGGGGTCAGGCTGGTGGCCATGGGGGCCATGCCATCCATCGGCATTTCCATCCGGGGGGCGAAGATCACCGCGTCCTTGACCGGCTGTTTGTCGGGCAGGTGCAGCAGCTTCACCGTCACCACCGCTTCCGGGCCGGCCTTGACATGCGGCTCGGGCGCTTCGAAACGATAGTCGGCGGGGGCGGCGCCGGCGACGGATGCCGACAGGCAAAGGGCGAGGGCGGAAACAGCGGAACGCATGGGCAAACCTCCAAAGGCTCGTACTTTGGCACAGGTAAGGGGAAGTTCCGATGAAGGGGTCGGTGATGAAATGTAAAGAATTGTAACGGTGATGCTGTCAACCGACCGGTTGTCGGACAAGGGAATCCAGGCTAGGTAATACCAAGCGAAGTGATAGGTACGGTTGATGAGTGACGAAAAAGCCAGACTTCTGCGGTCTTTGCGCATCGACCCGGCAGAGGTGGTCGCCGAAGGCCGCCGCCGCCGCTGGCGGTTGCCGCTGCTGCTGACGGTGTTCCTGGCCGCGCTCGCCGCCTGGGCGTCGCTGTCCCAGTTGCATCGGCCGGAGACGCCGAAGGCCCTGGCTGAAGCTCCGCCGGCCAAACCGCCGGCGCCGGTGGCCGAGCCCGCGGCGCCCAGCGGGCTGGTGGCGTCCGGTTATGTGGTGGCCAGGCGCAAGGCGACGGTGGCCGCCGAGATCACCGGCAAGATCATCGCCGTGCCGGTTGAGGAGGGGATGGCGGTGGAGGCCGGTCAGGAACTCGCCCGCCTCGACAGCAGCTTGGCGGAAATCGACCTCGCCAGCGCCAAGGCCAGGGTTCTGTCGGCCAGGGCGGCGATCGAAAGCGCCGCCGCCGACCTCAAGGATGCCCAGCGGATCCTCGAGCGGACGCGCAATCTGCAGGCCCGGGATTTCGCCAGCCAGGCCGACCTGACCCGCAACCAGGCCCATGCCGACATGCTGAAGGCGCAACTGGCCAAGGCCGAGGCGGATCTGGCGCTGGCCGACAGCGAGGTGCGGCGCAGCGAACAGACCATCGACAAGCATCATATCCGCGCCCCCTTCGCCGGCATGGTGGTGGACCGGTCGGCGCAGATGGGGGAAATCATCTCGCCATTGTCGGCCGGCGGCGGCTTTACCCGCACCGGCGTCTGCACCATCGTCGACATGGACAGCCTGGAGATCGAAGTGGACGTCAACGAGGCCTTCATCCACCGGGTGGCGCCGAAGCAGCGGGTGCGGGCCGTCCTCGACGCCTATCCCGACTGGGCCATTCCGGCGGAAGTCATCGCCGTCGTGCCCACCGCCAACCGTGACAAGGCGACCATCAAGGTCCGTATCGCCCTGCTGGCCAAGGATCCCCGGATATTGCCGGACATGGCGGCCAAGGTGACATTCCTCGCCGGTGCCGAAGTGGGAGGGCGAAACTGATGAGCGACAACATCATCGAGTTGTCGGGGGTGGCCAAGCGCTTCGTCAAGGGCAAGGACACCATCAGCATTTTCGACCATCTCGATTTCACCGTTCCGCGGGGCGACTTCGTCGCCTTGATGGGGCCGTCGGGATCGGGCAAGACCACCTTGCTCAACCTGCTGGGGGCCATCGACCGTCCCACCGCCGGCGAAATCCGCATCCAGGGGCAACGCATCGACAGCCTGTCGGAAGGCGAACTGGCCCGCTGGCGCGGCACCCATATCGGCTTCATCTTCCAGTTCTACAATCTGATGCCGATGCTGACCGCGGCGCAGAATGTCGAGCTGCCGTTGCTGCTGACCCGTCTCGACAGCCGCGCGCGGCGCCGCAATGTCGAGACGGCGCTGAAAATCGTCGAATTGGCTGACCGCGCCAATCATACGCCGCGGGAAATGTCCGGCGGCCAGCAGCAAAGGACGGCGATCGCCCGGGCCATCGTCTCCGATCCGCCGCTGCTGCTGTGCGACGAGCCCACCGGCGACCTCGATCGCGACACCGCCAATGAAATCCTGTCGGTGCTGCAATTGCTGAACCGCGATCTGGGCAAAACCATCGTCATGGTCACCCATGATCCGGAGGCGGCGAAATTCGCCTCGCGCGTGCTGCATCTGGACAAGGGCCGGTTCGCCGAGCGGACCACCGCCCCATGAATGATTTCACCCTGATCCGCAAAAATCTGACGCGTCGCCGGTTGCGGGCCGGACTGCTGATCTTTTCCATTTTCATCGCCTTCCTGATCTTCGGCATGCTGGGCGCCGTGCGGCATGTGTTTTCCGGCGAAAACATCAAGATCGCCGACGACCGCCTGGTCACCGTCAACAAGATCAACTTCACCCAGTCCCTGCCGGTGGCCTATGTCGAGCGCATCCGGGCGGTGCCCGGCGTGCGGGCGGTCAGTTACGCCAACTGGTTCGGCGGCTATTACCAGGATCCGAAAAACCAGCTGTTCACCTTCGCCGTCGAGCCGGAAAGCTGGCTCGCCACCCATCCGGAACTGCAAATTGACGACGCCGCCCGCAAGGACTGGCTCGGCCGCCGTGACGGCCTGCTGGTGGGCGAGGCGGCGGCGCTCAAATGGGGCTGGAAGATCGGCGACCGGGTGCCGCTGTCGAGCAATATCTATTCCCAGAAAAGCAACGGCTCGCACAGCTGGGATTTCACCATCATCGGCCTGTACACCGTCGCCGATCCCAATGTCAGCACCAATGCCGTGCTGTTCAACCACGCCTATTTCGACGAAAGCGTCTCCTTCGGCCGCGACACCATCGGCCTGGTGGTGCTGACCGTCGACAATCCGGCGATGAACGAACAGGTGGGGCGGGCGATCGACGCCATGTTCGCCAATTCCCCGGCGGAGACCGCCACCGATACCGCCAAGGCCTTCAACAAGGCCTTCGCCGCCCAATTCGGCGATATCGCCATGATCGTCACCCTGGTGGTGGGGGCGGCATTCATCACCATCCTGATGATCGTCGGCAATACCATGGTCATGGCCATCCGCGAGCGCACCCGCGAAATCGGCGTGATGAAAAGCCTGGGCTTTCCGGCACGGCGGATCCTGCTGCTGGTGCTGGGAGAATCGCTGCTGCTGTCCTTCGCCGGCGGAATTCCCGGCATCGCCGTCGCCACCGTGTCGGTGGGGCTGCTGGGCCATGCGCTCGGCGATTTCGTGCAGGGTCTGACGATGACGCCGGGGATCCTCGCCACCGCCTTGGCTCTGATGACAGGGCTCGGCTTCTGCACCGGCATCCTGCCGGCCTGGAAGGCTATGCGGCTGGACATCGTTACCGCCCTGGGCCGGAGTTGATGGCCATGCCTCCGGTGCTGCTGCAGACCCTGGCGGTCATTCGCATCAACCTGAAAAGCCTGCCGGCGCGCTTCTGGATGTCCCTGTCGACGGTGGTGGCGATTTCCCTGGTGGTGGCGGTGTTGCTGGCGTTTCTCGCCATGGCCAACGGCTTTCGCCACACCATCAGCGGCACCGGCTCGCCGGAGATCGCCGTCCTGCTGCGCCCCGGTTCGGAATCCGAGATCAACAGCGCGGTGGCGCGGGACCAGCTGCGCCTGATCGAAGAGGCCCCCGGGGTGGCCCGCGACAATGGCCAGCCGCTGGTTTCCGGCGAACTCTATCTGGTGGTGGACGGCATTAAAAAAGCCAGTCACACCAAGGCCAATCTGCCGCTGCGCGGCCTGGGGCCGCAAGGCATGGCGCTGCGCCGCGAGTTCCATATCGCCGCGGGCCGGATGTTCCGGCCCGGCTTGAACGAGATCATCGTCGGCAAAGGGCTGCTGGGGGAGTTCGACGGCTTCGGTCTCGGCCAGAGCCTCCGCTTCGGCACCAGTCAATGGACCGTGGTCGGGGTGTTCGATGCCGGCGGCAGTGTGCTGGAATCCGAATTATGGGCGGATGCGGCGGTGGTGCAGAGCCTGTTCAAGCGCGACAACTATTTCCAGACCATCCGGGTGCGCCTGGACGGCGCCGACGCCCTGGCCCGTCTCAAGGCCGCTGTCGAGAGCGATCCGCGGCTCAAGCTGGATGTGCTGAGCGAAGCCGACTATTTCGCCAAGCAGGCGTCGAAAACCTCGGACCTGATCCTTTATCTCGGTTGGCCGCTGGCCATCGCCATGGCCTTCGG
>Ga0007882_10000602_pt1 | contig 21180 bp, 19 predicted proteins | sample CryBogCBH12Aug01_FD_71195 | JGI IMG/M metagenome (GOLD analysis project Ga0007882, IMG submission 71195) | Freshwater microbial communities from Crystal Bog, Wisconsin, USA - CBH12Aug09.1 | ecosystem: Environmental > Aquatic > Freshwater > Lake | place: Crystal Bog, Wisconsin, USA | collected... | reverse complement strand
CAATCTAAATGTTTTCGTGTTTCCCAAGGAGTGTCCATTAAAAATGACTATTTATACCTAGTGAAAACCCCTAATATGTAATTTAAATTTAACGTCAATTAAAGTTGACATATATACTAATCAGACATACGATTCATACATTAGATAAATACAAAGCCACACGTTCATTTAAAGCAAATGCATCAAGATCAGACTCCTTTACCAGGAATGCTTTACACCCCAGAGCAAAGATTGCTCAGGGACCAAACCATTTGGACTCCAATTCAAGGTGTTTTGGCGATCTTGCAATTTGCAGTGTTCTTGGGCAGTTTATGGCTAGTACTTCGTTGCCTGTATAACGGCGAGGGTGCTGAATGGGCGAAGTGGTCAATTATCTTAAAAACACTCACCCTCTACACCATCATGATCACAGGCAGCATATGGGAGAAAGTAGTGTTTGGCAAATACCTTTTTGCTAAAGCATTTTTTTGGGAAGATGTTGTGAGTATGGGCGTTATAGCCCTTCACACAGTTTATATCTTCTCCCTCTTTTATACATTTCTAACTCTAGAGCAGCAAATGCTGCTTATATTAAGTGCCTACACAGCCTACTGTATCAATGCTATTCAGTTTGTAATGAAGCTGCGGGCAGCCAGACTTCAGGAAGCACGCATGAAAGCCAACGCAAGTAAAAACGATCTGCCAAGTAAGGAGTTAATGAGCAAGACCCAAGGAGTAATGGCATGAATAGCGTAATACCCATTCAGTCCTCCAACAAAGCCCTTGGGCCAAACATCCAACATGAAAGAGGTCAACGCGAGGTATTTTGTGGCTTGACAGGCATCATTTGGTTGCATAGAAAAATCCAAGACGCATTCTTTCTAGTAGTTGGGTCTAGAACGTGTGCACATTTGATCCAATCCGCAGCCGGCGTCATGATCTTTGCAGAACCAAGGTTTGGGACTGCGATCATTGATGACAGGGATTTATCAGGGATTGCAGATGCAAACGAGGAACTAGATAAAGTCGTAAATCAACTGCTCAGACGTCGCAAAGATATCAAAACACTTTTCTTAGTTGGCTCTTGCCCCTCTGAGGTCATTAAACTTGATTTAGCCAGAGCGGCTCAGCGTCTTAATAAAGAGTTTAACCCTCACGTTAAAGTACTCAATTACTCGGGCTCTGGTATTGAAACCACGTTTACTCAGGGCGAGGATGCTTGTTTGTCCAGCATCATAGAGTCCCTCCCTCCCGCTCATTTAAATGAAGTGGCAAATGAAAATAAGAAAAAACTATTGATCGTTGGTACCCTTGCAGATGTGATCGAAGATCAGATGCAAAGAATCTTCAAAGATATGGGGCTAACAGGTGTTGAGTTCTTCCCAGGGCGTAACTCGCAAAAAATGCCTGTGATCGACAGCAATACAGTCTATTTACTTGCTCAGCCCTTTTTGGCTGATACGGCAAAGCGAATTGAGGACCGAGGCGCGACTAGACTTGCAGCCCCCTTCCCCCTTGGCGTTGAGGGGACGAGTGCTTGGTTTGAGGCTGCAGCGGGTGCCTTTGAAATTTCCAAAGAAGTACTCGAGAAAGCTTTAGCTGCTCCACGCCAGCGTGCTTTAACAGCGATAGCAAGGCATAAGACAGTACTAGAGAATAAAAAAATATTCTTTTTCCCCGACTCTCAACTTGAGATCCCACTAGCGCGCTTTCTAAGCAGAGAGCTCGGTATGAAACTTACCGAGGTGGGTGTGCCTTATGTTCACCGACAGCATTTAGAACAAGAGTTAAAGCTCTTGCCTACAGATACCTTGATCATGGAAGGTCAACATGTTGAGCAACAACTTGATCGATGCGAACAAGCTAATCCGGATCTTGTTGTCTGCGGTCTTGGGTTAGCGAATCCCTTAGAAGCCAAGGGGTACACAACAAAATGGTCAATCGAATTGGTATTCACTCCAATCCAAGGTTTCGATCAAGCTGGAGATCTTGCCGAGCTCTTTAGTAGACCTTTGTTTAGAAAAGAAAAAATTGCAGCCTGAGTATCAGTGCTATAAAAATTATTTACAAACGTAAAAAACTGACTTAATCATTATGCAACTAACCCTTTGGACATATGAAGGCCCACCGCACATAGGAGCAATGCGAGTTGCAACATCCATGAAGGATGTACATTATGTTTTGCATGCGCCTCAAGGGGATACCTATGCTGACTTATTGTTCACAATGATTGAGCGACTGCCAAAACGCCCTCCGGTTACTTACACAACTTTTCAAGCACGTGACTTAGGGGGCGATACTGCACAACTCTTCATAGATGCAGTTCATCAAGCCAATGATCGGTTCAAACCCAACGCTCTTTTGGTGGGATCTTCATGCACAGCAGAGCTCATTCAAGACGATCCAGGAGGTCTAGCACTTGGATTAAAACTAAAAACTCCTGTAATCCCTCTTGACCTTCCCGCTTATCAACGCAAGGAGAATTGGGGTTGTGCAGAAACACTTTATCATTTAGTAAGAAATATCACCAAAAGAAGCGCTGCAAGTTCTTTAAGTGAGGTCACCTCGAAACCACCAGAGTCAGTTCGTCCGTCTTGCAACTTATTGGGTGCAACCGCACTTGGATTTAGGCACAGGGACGATGTGACAGAGATCAGCAAACTGCTGGGTGAACTCGGAATAGAGATTAACGTAGTAGCCCCAATGCATGCAAGCGTTAAAGATATAGAGCGTTTGCCTTTAGCTGACTTTAACGTAGTGCTCTACCCCGAGACTGCACAAACAACTGCGTTGTGGTTGGAGCGTGAATTTAAACAACCATTTACTAAAAAAATCCCTATTGGACATAAAGGCACTATCGCCTTCATTCGTGAAGTACTAACACTCGCAAACCTGCCAATTGATGAAGAGTTGATTAAACACCTCTCTAAAAGATCTAGAGCTTCGTGGTACGCAGCCTCAGTTGACTCAACTTATCTGACTAATAAACGTGTATTTATCTTTGCCGATGCCTCTCACGCTATCGCTGCAGCGCGAGTTGCCGCAGAGGAGATGGGCTTTCAAGTAGTGGGTCTGGGCACTTACAGCAGAGAATTTGCAAGGGAAATCCGCGAAGCTGCAAAGCTGTACGACATAACACCACTTATCACGGATGATTATCTTGAGGTAGAAGATCAAATCGAACAACTTCACCCTGAGCTAATTTTAGGGACCCAAATGGAGCGCCATATTGCCAAGCGCCACGGTATACCTTGCACTGTGATATCTGCACCAATGCATGTCCAAGACTTCCCCGCTCGGTATGCTCCTCAAATGGGCTTTGAGGGCGCAAATGTTTTGTTTGACACATGGGTTCATCCGCTAATGATGGGGCTTGAGGAACACCTTCTTGGTATGTTCCGTGAGGATTTTGAATTTAATGATGAGTCAGCACCCTCTCACCTGGGAGGGGCAAAGAAATCCGGTGCTGAGAAGCTTTCCACACAATCACCTGAACAGGCCCAGGACAACTCTTCTCTTGAATTGACCTTTGAGCAAGATGGTGCAAAAACTTCGTCTTCTGAACTCACCCAAAGCGGCGAGGAAAGAGTCAATCAGTTGATACAGGTATGGAGTAATGAGGCCGAAATGGAGCTCAAAAAAATTCCATTCTTTGTCAGAGGTAAAGCAAAACGGAACACAGAAAAGTTCGCGAAAGAAACTGGTGTGATGCAAATCACAGTTGAAACTTTGTATGAGGCTAAAGCCCATTTCAGCAGATAAAAGTAATCAGTAAAGCATTACCCCAAAATAACTAAGGTCCTCAAATGAATGAAACCGTCACTTTTCCAGTATCTCAAATAAAGAAAGGCTCACGCCTTGATGGTGAGGGAAGCGTACAGGTTCAACTCGATCCTGATGTGAAAATTGGCAACGCTAAAGTCTTTGCGATCTACGGTAAAGGTGGCATTGGTAAGAGTACAACGTCCTCAAACCTATCAGTAGCCTTTAGCAAACTTGGTAAACGAGTTCTTCAAATTGGATGTGATCCTAAACACGATTCCACCTTTACGCTCACAAAAAAACTTGTTCCAACTGTGATTGACGCGTTGGAACAAGTTGATTTCCATGCAGAGGAGTTGAGAATTGAAGACTTTGTTTATCCTGGCTATAACGGGGTGATGTGTGTTGAAGCGGGAGGTCCACCTGCCGGAACGGGTTGCGGTGGTTATGTTGTTGGTCAGACCGTGAAGCTACTAAAAGAACACCATTTGTTAGAGGATACAGATGTAGTCATATTTGACGTTTTGGGTGACGTTGTTTGCGGCGGTTTTGCTGCACCTCTTCAGCATGCAGATCGCGCATTAATCGTAACTGCTAATGATTTTGACTCTATCTTTGCTATGAACAGAATCATTCAAGCAATTGGGGCGAAGTCCAAGAATTACAACGTCCGCTTGGGCGGTGTCATCGCAAACCGCAGTGAGACTACCGACCAAATTGATAAATTTAATCAAGCTGTTGGTCTGAAAACAATGGCTCACTTCCCCCCTTTAGATGAGATTAGAAAAAGCAGGCTCACCAAATCAACATTATTTGAGCTTGATCCTACGCCAAATGTTAAAGCTGTTCAAGATGAATACATGAGACTTGCCAGTCAATTGTGGATTGGTAGTGATCCACTACCTGCAGTGCCAATGAAAGATAGAGATATTTTTGATTTGCTTGGCTTTGATTGATAGTCAAATAAATTTCAAATCTTAGAAGGATTTTTTTGCAATGAATAACTCAGACCAAGGCTATTTAGAGCGTCGCAGCCAAATTGAACATTATTTTGATCGAACTGCAGCGAAGACTTGGGAGCGTCTAACGTCTACAGACCCCGTCGGCAAAATAAGGGCTACGGTTCGAGCAGGACGAGATGAGATGCGTGCAACTTTGATGTCTTGGCTACCAGAGGATATGAGTGGCATGAGACTTCTAGATGCTGGGTGCGGTACGGGCGCATTATCGCTTTGCGCTGTCGAGCGCGGTGCACACGTTACCGCTATCGATTTATCAGCTAATTTGATTCAAGTTGCAAGAAATCGTTATGCCTCCTTATCTCCACTTTCAAAAAATACATTCGAAACTCCAAAGCGGGGGTGGGTTGAGTTCTCAAGCGGAGACATGTTAGACCCCCAATTGGGTGAATTCGACTATGTGGTTGGTATGGATTCACTTATTCATTACGATGCTCCGGATTTAATCAACGGAATAAATATCCTAAGCGAACGAACTAAAAAGGCCATTTTGTTTACATTCCCACCCAGGAATCCGTTTTTAGCGGTTGCTCATGCAATGGGACAGTTCTTTCCCCGTTCGGATCGATCGCCAACGCTAGCGCCTGTTTCCCAACATAAGCTCAGAAGTGCTCTTCAAAAGAGCATTACAAATAAAGGATGGAGCGAGGGTAAAACAACAAGGATATCAAGAGGTTTTTATACCTCACAAGCCTGGGAGTGGGTTCGTCAATGAAAGATATTGCTTTTAAAGCAAAAGAAAAGCTAAGCAATTTTGCCCAGCGCTATGTGCCGTTCGCAGATGCTGCGTCGGTGGAATTACCTTTGCCAAGACTACTTCGACTCTGCCTTTTTCAAACAGCAATTGGTATGACCATGGCACTGCTTGTGGGCACACTAAACCGTGTCATGATTGTAGAGCTTGGTATACCAGCTTGGTGGGTAGCAATTTCAGTTGCGATTCCTTTAATTTTTGCACCATTAAGAGCATTAATTGGTTACAGAAGCGATACCCATCCCTCAGCACTTGGATTGCGAAGACTCCCCTACCTGTGGATTGGTAATATCTTTTTGTTTGGAGGTCTAGCAATCATGCCGTTTGCGTTATTGCTGTTGAATGACTCCACAACGCAAACAGTATGGATTGGACGTGTAGGTGCTTGCTTGTCCTTTTTATTAGTAGGCGCTGGCATGCAAACTACGCAGACCGCTGGCTTGGCTTTAGCTACAGATATTGCACAGCCTAACAAAAGACCTAGGGTAGTTGCATTACTTCACAGTGCGATGTTAGTAGGATTAATTATTGGTAGTGGTTTACTTGGCTGGCTTTTGAAAGACTTTACACCTACAAGATTAGTTCAAGTTGTTCAAGGTAGTGCGGTCTTGGTTGCTGCATTGAATTTAACTTCACTTTGGAAACAAGAGGCCCGCCAAACAAAGAGAGGACAAAGAGAGCCCGACGGTTTTTCAAAAAATTGGCGTGAACTAATCTCAATGCCCAATATGAACAGATTTTTATGGACTGTTGGAATTGGGTCCTGCGCTTTCAGTATGCAAGATATTATTTTGGAGCCCTACGGTGGTGAAGTCCTGCATTTGAATGTCAGTTTCACAAGCTCACTAACAGCCTTGTCAGGTGCAGGAGCTCTATTAGCGTTTGCACTTTCAGCAAAATTGATGGGTAAGGGTCTTGATGCTTGCAGAGTTTCGGCATTTGGTCTTTTGATGGGACTACCTGGGTTTGCATGCGTGATGCTTGCAGCCCCACTTGAATCTGCTTGGCTATTTAGATCGGGAACGGCATTCATTGGCTTTGGAGGAGGCATGTTTTCTGTTGGCATGTTGATCATTGCTATGGAAATGCCAGAAAAAGGTATGGCGGGAATGGTCCTTGGCGCTTGGGGTGCAGTTCAAGCTACGGCCTCTGGTCTATCAATGGCGGTAGGCGGCATTTTGAAAGACAGCTTTGCAAATTTTGCCAGTAAGGGCTATCTTGGGGATGCTTTGATGGATAAATCCAGTGGTTATGGATTAGTTTTCGCCCTTGAAATGTGTTTGCTATTTGCTTGCCTAATTGCAATGGCACCCTTGTCTAGGAAGCGCCCAAGAGCTTTCCAACAATCTGCTCAATTTGGCCTAGCTGAATTACCTAATTGATATTCAAATATGTTTAACGCTTTTAAGGAGATGTAACAATGGAAACTGGAGCTATAACTCAAGGCGTAGACGTTGCGCAAGTAGTCCTCTATATGTTTTGGGCTTTTTTCGCAGGTGTGATCTACTATTTGGTTCGCGAAAACCACAGGGAGGGTTACCCACTCGATAACGGACAGGAACGCGGACCTGTACAAATTGGATGGCCTGTTCCAGACCCAAAGACCTATAAACTGGAAGACGGTAGAGTAATAACTATCCCGGACCTAAACAGGCCCGACGGAGATTATTCATTTGCGCCTTCTCATGCTTGGCTTGGTGCACCCCTTGAGCCCGTTGGCGATCCCCTGCTCTCAGGCATGGGACCCGGCGCATGGGCGGCAAGAGAAGATATATGCGAAAAAGATCCTCACGGCGACTTAAAGATAGTCCCCCTCAGAGCAGCCCCTCAGCACAGCGTCGCACACCAAGATCACGATCCCAGAGGTCTTAGCGTTTACGGTGCAGACCACCAAGAGGCCGGAACGGTTAAAGATTTATGGGTTGACCGTATGGAGATGATGTTCCGTTATATTGAAGTTGATCTAGCAAGTGGCAAATCAGTTTTACTACCCATTACTTTCGCCAGTATTTCAAAACACAACATTCAAGTAGACGCTATTTTATCTACACAGTTTGACAAAGTACCTGCGCTTAGAAATCCAGAACAAATTACAAGACTCGAAGAGGAAAAGATTTGTGCGTTTTACGGAGCAGGAACTTTATACGCAACACCTGAGCGTCAGGAGCCGCTTGTATGAGAGCAACCCACGAACACGAGTTCGAGGCGCAACCTGGACTCCCCGAAAAATTACCTGCAGGCGAATACATCTTATGGCAATGTGCACCTGATTGGAAAAGTTTGGGAGTTCAAGTTTTCCATCTTAGAAGTCTTAGTATCTATTTTGGACTCATGCTTCTTTTACAAGCAAGTTATCTAAGTGGTCAATCTAGTGATTGGAGTGTTAAGCCCTTACTTCTAACTGGATCAATGGTTGCGCTGACCATTTGCGCAGTGTCTGCGTGGGCATGGTGGAGTGCAAAAACTACCATGTACACGATCACCAATAAAAGAGTAGTCATGAGAGTTGGTGTAGTGTATAGCCTAACTTTCAATCTACCTTTAAAACAAATTATTAGCGCACATGAGCTGCACCGCAGAAACGGTACATCCGACATTAGTTTGACTTTACGAAGTGAGGACAGAATTGCATGGCTACATTTGTGGCCACACACCAGGCCTTGGGTGATCAATCACCCAGAACCAACTCTTAGGTGCATCGCTGCAGGTGAGCAGTGCGCTGAGATTTTAAAAGCAGCTTGGCTCGAAATTAATAAAGATATAGCAATGATGGCGCCTAGCAATAACCACAAATCAACCGATTGCACCGGGCAATCGATAGACAACTTAGTTACAGCATCATAGATAACATATGAATCAATTATCAGTTGACCATTCCAATACAGTTGGTGAAAAACAAAGAGCTTTTTCACCCATTACGCGACGCCATTTCCAGGCGATGCTAATAGTCATGGTCTTAACCCTTGGGTACGCCACTTATCAGACCCAGTTCGGCTCGCCAAACGTAGATGTGAATTCACCCGCTATTCAGAAAACCACTCTAAAAATAAGCGATGCGTCAAATGGCGACATTTTAATAACCGTATTGGATGATGAACAAACATCAATTCAAGAGAAGACTCATAAAGTAATTAGATTCAGTGGTGAGCAAGGGTTTTTAAGAGGTACGTTAAGGGCCTTGGCTAGAGAAAGGCGTATGCGAAATCTAACTGCTGAGGCACCCTTTGAGCTTGCACTATTTCAAGATGGAAGACTATCAATAACAGATACTTTGACAAACAAGGGTATTGATATTGAAGCATTTGGACCAGATAACGTTGCAGTATTTATGAAAGTGTTAACAGAGTCAGTAAAGAATTAGTTGCTTTAATTTAAAACTATAACCACGCACAAACTCAAAAGGATATGAAATGAACGCACAAACAGCCTTCATGGATACGGACTACACCCAACTACTCGTCAACAGCGTTGAGTCAGGGGAAGATGCTAAGAAAAAAGCGCTGACTAACACCGTACTTGCCCCACGTTTTTACACAACTGACTTTGATGCAATGGATAAAATTGATGTCAGCTCTGTCAGAGAGGAATGGGACCTAATGATGCGAGAGTACGAAGGTGATAACAACCATGATCACTTTCAAAGAGATGCAGCGTTCGCAGATGAAGTAAAAACTCTCATGTCAAAGTTAGATGAGAATTTGAAACAAGAGTTTTATGACTTTCTAATTGGCTCACTTACTTCAGAATTTTCTGGCTGTATTTTGTATAACGAAGTCAGGAAAAACATTAGCAATCCCGATATCAAAAAATTAATGACTTACATGGCGAGGGATGAATCTAGGCATGCTGGCTTTTTAAATCAATCTCTTAAAGATTTTAATTTTGGAATCGATTTAGGAGAATTAAAAAGAACAAAGAAATATACATTTTTTAGACCAAAATTTATTTTCTATGCAACCTATCTTTCTGAGAAGATAGGTTATGCAAGATATATTTCGATTTTCCGGCAGTTAGAGAAAAATCCAGATAAACGCTTCCATCCTATATTTCGCTGGTTTGAGAGATGGTGTAACGATGAGTACCGTCACGGCGAATCATTTGCTCTAATTATGAGAGCAGACCCAAAATTGTTAACGGGCATTAATGTTTGGTGGATTCGTTTCTTCCTTCTTGCAGTATATGCAACTATGTATGTTAGAGATCATACTCGACCAGCGCTGCATGACGCGATGGGTTTAAATGCAACTGAATATGACTTTGCCGTATTTAAGATTACGACAGAGATAACCAAACAGGTCTTCCCGATTTTGCTTGACACCGATCATCCAAAATTCAAGGAAGGTGTTGACGAACTAACACGGTTGTCTTTGGCTATGGAAGTAGCCAAAGAAAAATCTGGCCCAATCAATGCACTATATAAGGGTTGGCTAGCTCTACAAGCCTTAATTGCGTTTGGAAGACTTTATTTTTTACCAGTTATAAAGTCTGAATTGCCTAAGCAAGTCAGAATGGTCCCAACTTGGTAACAGGTTAAGTTCATTTATTTAATCATTCAAAGAATCGAATTGCTCAAAAATGCGCGAATTCTCTAGCCTCATAGTTGAACCATCATTGATTGCATTGATATCGTGGTGGTTTGGCACGGGCATCATTTTGCTCTTGGTTCGACTGCCTAAGGAGTGGTTTTCTTCTGCAAGATTTTTTTGGAGTCTTATAAGCGTTCCAGCTTTATTTTTCTCTTTCCAGTCAATGCAGGAAAATTCAACCTCTAATGCATACCTTGGATTCATCAGTACGATAGTACTGTGGGGCTGGCATGAACTTGCATTTTTAACGGGTTGGATAACAGGATCAAGAAAAATTTCTTTGGACTCAGGGTTAAGTTTTTTGAATAGATTCAAACAATCGGTTCAAGTTATTTGGCACCATGAATTAGCATTATTTTTGAATTTACTGCTACTGGCTGCAATGCAGGTTGGAAATCCCAATCACACTTCGGTTTGTACATTTGGTCTTTTATGGTTAATGCGTCTAAGTTCTAAACTCAACTTATTTTTTGGTGTCCCCCAAGTCGGTGAAAAATATTTACCAACCCAATTAGTCTACATGGGAAGTTATTTTCGTAAACAAGCTGTAGGCTTATTCTTTTACTTCTCTATGAGCATATCTGTAGTTGCTTGGTTAGCTTTAGTTTGGCAAGCCCATGAGGGACAAGTAGCGATTACGATCCACTGGGTCTTATTGGCCAGTTTATTAGGACTCGCAATCATTGAACATATCTTAATGATGATCCCCTTATCACTTGAGAGAGTCTGGGGATGGGCGCTTAAAAATAGCGATACACAACTCGGTAGTGAAACCCCGACTATTCACAGATTCGATGACCCGATTATTACAAGTATTTCAAAACCAAGCTTAGTGGTTGGCAGTGCAATGGAAACAAAATAAAGCCGATAACGATCACAAACTTATGCTTACTAAAAATATCATCGAAAATAACTCAGAATTAAGATCTAATGAACAGATCATACATTCATACAACTCGTTTAGTCATCAGGCTCCAAACGATAAAAGACCTAAGGCCCTAGTTATTGGCGCGGGATTTGGTGGATTAGCTAGTGCAATACGCCTAAGCGCTAGAGGTTATAAAGTTGAGATATTGGAAAAACTTGATGCGCCAGGTGGTCGTGCCTATGTTCACCACCAAGACGGATTTACTTTTGATGCTGGCCCAACAATTATTACTGCCCCATTCTTGTTAGAGGAACTTTGGGAGTTATGTGGCAAGAAAATGTCTGACTATGTGACACTAAAGGAGATGTCCCCCTTTTATAAAATTCGGTTTTATAACGGGCAAACTTTTGACTATAGTGGCGACACTGAGGCCATGTGCAAGGAGATCGCAAAATTCGATTCTAAAGATATTCCTGGCTATCACCGACTTATGCAAGCCGCAGACAAATGTAAACACCTTGGCTTTGAAAAAATGGGTGATGTTGCTTTTGATGGATATACAGATCTTTTAAAAGCCCTGCCCTCTTTTACAAGAATGAGAGCCTGGAATAGTCTGTATAGCTTAGTTGCTGAGCACATTAAACACCCACTCCTACGAGTAGCCTTTAGTTTTCACCCTTTACTAATCGGTGGCAATCCATTTAGTGTGACTTGTGCTTATTCTCTTATACATTCGCTAGAGAAGACCTGGGGTGTGCATTCAGCGATTGGGGGTACTGGTGCGATTGTGAAAGGACTCGTAGAACTTTTAGAGGGTCTAGGCGTTCAGATCAGGTATAACTCTTCGGTTAAACAAATTTGCATTGAAAACGGGAAAGCTTGCGGAGTAGAGCTTGAGTGTAATGATGCCAGCACAAGTCAATCTACTAATCTAAAGAAAAGTAATGCTGCTGAGCGTTTACAGGCCGATATTGTTGTCTGTAACACAGATTCAGCTTGGACATACAAATACCTAATCGCACCAGAGCACAGAAAGCATTGGAAAGACAAGCGAATAGAAAAGGGACAATATTCGATGGGGCTATTTGTTTGGTACTTTGGAACAGACCGAAAGTACCCTGAAGTACCTCACCATATGATGCTTTTGACAAAGCGCTATAAAGAGTTATTGCATGACATATTCAAAAAACATCACTTAGCAGAGGACTTTAGTCTGTATTTGCATAGACCGACCGCGACGGACCCCTCGGTCGCTCCTGAGGGTTGTGACACATTTTATGCTCTGGCGCCTGTCCCCAATTTAGATAGTCAAACAAACTGGCCTGAGAAGAGTGAGGAATTCAGAAAAGCGATTGAGGAGCACTTGGAATCGACTGTGTTGAAAGACTTAAGTAAACACATAGTAACCTCTAAAGTTACAACACCTTTGGATTTTCAAAACCGGCTTTACTCCTACAAGGGGGCAGGATTTGGTCTTGAACCATTGCTAACGCAAAGTGCAGTTTTTCGCCCTCACAACAGAAGTGAGGATATTGCGGGTTTATTTATGGTGGGTGCAAGCACCCACCCCGGAGCAGGAGTGCCCGGGGTCTTGATGTCAGCAAAAGCATTAGAGAAGGTGATTCCCCATGCTTCAACAATACGATAAAAATACAGTTAACTTACGAGACTTTGATGAGTGTGTCTCACTCATGCGAGGTGGATCAAAGACATTTTTTGCTGCAAGCAGACTTCTACCGAAAAGAGTCAGGCAAGCATCGGTAGCTCTTTACGCTTTTTGCCGAGTCGCCGATGACTTAGTTGATAACTCCAAAAATCCTGCAATTAGCTTGGAGCAATTAGAGCGTCGACTTGATCTTATTTATTCACAAGAACCGATGGACTTTATTGAAGATCATGCTTTGTCCCACGTGGTTCATCAGTTTAAGCTTCCCCGCCCCCTTTTGGACGCACTAATGGAGGGATTTAAGTGGGATACACAGATTAGGTTTTATCCAAATATTGAAGCCGTACATGATTATGGCGCTCGAGTAGCGGGAAGCGTTGGAGCAATGATGAGTTGGATTATGGGGGCTAGAAATCCCAGCACTCTAGCTCGAGCTTGTGAGCTTGGGGTTGCTATGCAGCTTACTAATATCGCTCGAGATGTTGGTGAAGATGCTCGAAACGGGCGACTGTACTTACCCCTTGATTGGCTACAAAAAGAGGGAATTGATCCAGCCCAATGGTTGAAAAATCCAACTCTTAGCGTGGGTATCCAAAACGTTGTTGCTAAATTACTAAACGAAGCAGACCGACTATATAAAAAATCAAGTGTTGGTGTTGCTGATTTAGCCCCCGAGTACCGAGCAGCAATTTTCGCTGCAAGATTGATTTACGCAGAAATTGGCCAATACCTTAGAGCAGATAACTGCGATTCAGTGAATCGTCGCAGCGTGGTACCTTTTAGTCGAAAACTTTGGCTGTTGATTCAAGCAAAGATTCAGGCTCCATGGATAACAATACCAAAGAGTCCACCAGCGGCTCTAGACGCAATAGCATACTTGGTTAACGCCTGTGAGGAGCACTGCGCAATTTACAATTTGAAGCACGAGGGCTTTCCAAATAGAGGATTTCCACAAAGAGTTGAATGGGTGCTTGAATTAATTGAACGCAGACTTGAAGATCAAGAAAATCAACTTGGTAGAACTTTTGAACAACAATCATCTAGAGTTTTTCAAAACATGTCTGGCGCCGTTAATACAGCCGATTTGCGTAGTTAGTATGTATTAATGCAATTTAACATGAGGCTCAGTCCTTTTTGTTATCAATCTAGCCAATGTATCTAATAAGACTTTAAAGAAACCGTGTAATGCGAATTCGTGCATTTTGTATAAAGATATATACATCATCTTTGCAAAATATCCCTGAATCATCATATTCTCACCAATAAGTCCCCCCATCATGCTTCCAACGGTGCTAAATTCACCAAGTGAGACTAAGGATCCAAAATCTTTATAGTGGTAAGGCTTCAAAGTTTTGTTAGCCATACGAAGTTTTATTTGCTTGACCATATGACTAGCTTGTTGGTGAGCAGCTTGTGCGCGAGGGGGAACAAACTGACTTTGGCTCTTCTTCGCATTGATCCATGGGCAAGCAGCGCAATCTCCCATAGCAAATATATTTTCATCCTTAGTTGTTTGTAGCGTTGGGAGAACAACAAGTTGATTAATATGATTTGTATCTAATCCATCTAAATTTTTCAAATAATCTGCCGCCTTAACACCTGCAGCCCAAACCACTAGTTCAGAGTTCAAGGTCCGCCCATCCTTTAGTTTTACGCCAACAGGAGAAACTTCACTTACCAATGAATTAGTAAGAACTGATACGCCTAGGCTAGTAAGCAAGGAATGCGTTGCTAAAGAGAGTTGCTCACTAAGGGCGGGCAAGATTCTTGGTGCAGCTTCTATTACGGTAACTTTAATGTCTTTTTTAGGATCAATCCTGTCTAATCCGTAGGACACGACCTCACGGGTAGTTCTGTTAAGTTCTGCGGCTAATTCGACCCCTGTCGCACCAGCACCAATGATTGCCACATGCAATTGACTCTCTTTTATAGACTCAGGTTGGTAATGCGCCTTTATGCAAGCATTGACCATTTTTGAATGGAAATTTTTTGCATCAACCTGATTCTCCAACCTTAGCGCGTATTCGTTAACACCAGGAGTACCAAAATCATTGCTTAAACTGCCAACACATATAACCAAAGTATCGTAACTGATACTTTGGGGTGGAGTCACCTCAGTTCCAGAGTCGTCTAAGTACGGGGAGAGATAAACCTCTTTTTTCGACCTATCAATTGAGTTCATCTCTCCAATACGAAAAGTGAAATGATGCCAATGACCTTGAGCTATGTAGTTGACCTCATGATCACCAAAGTCCATGCTACCGGAGGCAATCTCGTGCAACTTGGGTTTCCAAATATGGGTTCTGTTTTTATCGACTAAAGTGATATGTGCTTTTTGTGATTTACCCAGAGTATCACCAAGCTTTGTGGCTAACTCTAAACCTCCAGCACCACCTCCCACAATCACAACTCTATGCATATGATTCATTAGACACAACATTTATATATAGAAAAATTACTGTTGATTTTTTCTTGGAAAATAAAAAATCAACTATCAAAAAACTTTATATTCTCACTCTACCTTACTTAGTCAACGCTTGAACGAATCGCATGATTAAGTCTTGGCATTCGCCAAGGTAGCAACGATTGCACCCACCTGGAGTTAAAGCGTGTTGCGTTTAAAGTTTCATGAAAAGATTTCACATTTTCACCCAAAATTTGATTTTCTATGACTGCTCTTTGATAAAAAGGAGTGTCCTCTAGTTGATCAATATTTCCAAGTGAACACTCACTACGCAATCGCCTTGAAATACCCCAGACGGTCTTGGGAATCAATTGACGTGGTGGGGCTTGAAAATTCTCAATGATCCCGTTTTTTAAAAACCTAAGTGCTAAAACATTATCATCATCTTCGGGAAATTGACAATCGTACACAACCGTACACGAACCATCTGACATGTGCCCTCGACTCCAGTCCCACTCTGTAAAAGCATTTGCTATAGGCTCCACTCCTTCGTTTGAGTCCACGTAAGCGTGACCACTCCAAGATTGAGCAGGATTACTTAAATTAACCTTAACTCTAGAAATCGGTGCTATTGGTCCCCAGTGATGTCGAGCCTTAGGGTCTAGGGGTGTTGAGAAGTTAAAAAGATATTCAGGATAGACACTTACACGACCTTTAATTTTTTTAAATATAGGTACTGCCCATTCATCAATGTCAATATGCAAAGCCTGTCCATCCCAATGCACAGCAGATGGGCCTATTACAAACTCTTTAGCCCCCCGTTTAACGCTCTCTTGGGGTCGCTCAGTCATGCTCCAGTACTTCCCCTTGGGCGTGTACAAAGCTACATTTAATGCACAATGATTCATCGCTAAAGGGTTTGCTCCTTTGCGAATAGCTTTCGCATAATAGGGGGAGAATACACTTCCAACAAAAGCGATCAAACTTAAACCAAATTGGCCATCATCACTCAACGCATCAACGTACCACCAAAGATAACCGCCAGAATTTACTACCTGGTCAAACCGAGGTGAACCATCGCTGCTGCGCCCGCCAATCGCCCCGACATTGCCGCCATCGGTAGACCCGGCCCTGGGTGCACACTCCCCCCCGCCAGAAATAGGCCTTGAATCGGGGTTTTTGCTTGGGACCTGGTGAATACTTGCATCCATCCGTGAGTCGCTTGCCCATATAGGGCTCCCCCTGTGGCTGGAAATAGTTGATGAAAATCCCGAGGAAGTGTTTGAATGGTGCGCGCTGGGTCCATTTCTAGTTGCAGGCCACAGCGTTTGATTAAAGAAAAGGTTGCTGTCTCGCATGCACGTAACTCCTCTTTTGTGAATGTGCGTTTATCCCCATTTGCTGGTGCATTTACCAAACAAAAGATAGATTCATTTGAACTAAAGGAATCCGAATTTGTGTTGTTACTACTAAGTCCACGTTCTTGTGCACATATATACACAGTTGGTGTAGTCGGTAATTTCTTATCTACGAAAATATCTTTAAATTCGTTTGCATAATTATTATCAAAAAATACATTATGTCTATCCAATTTAAAACGCTCTTGATTCACCCTACACTTCATACTCCAAGTTACAGCAGATAAAGAGCGTTCTTTGTTGGATTGCAAAGGCATTTGAGTTTGCAGCTCTGAGCCCAATAATCCTGAGTTGAGGGCCTCAACGTCACCGTTAAATATCACGGCATTTGAACTAAGTCTCTCCCCTTTGTCGGTTTGAACTCCAACTACAGCACCAGACTTTAATTCAATTAGAGAGCAACTTGTTTGATATTGAAAGCGAACCCCCTTTAGCAAACACTGTTTCTCAATTGCTTTTGCTAGTGATCTCATGCCTCCTTTAACAGACCAAACACCATCCATCTCGACTTGAGCAATCAACATCAAAGTGGCGGGAGCACTCCATGGAGAAGAACCGCAATAAGTTGCATATCTGGCAAACAGTTGTCGTAGCCTTTGATCCTTAAAGTATCCCCCCAAACTATCCCACAAGGTACGCATTGGTCCTATGCTGGCAAGCATAGCCAAACCTCTGGGTCCTAGTGAGAAAGCAAGCTTCTTGGCACTAGGAGAGGCTTCGCGGATTATGGGTCCCTCTAAAGCTTTATAAAGGCTTTTGGCACTTTGACAAAATTGATTGAATCTACGAAGCTCAGCTGAGCCAGCAAATTGCCCTACAGACTCTTGATTTTGTGCCGCATCCGCATAAAGGGTAAGTTGCTCTGCGCCCTCGTCTGCACTCCAGGCATGACGCGCTAAAACGTTGAGCTTAGAGAGCTCAAGTTCAGTATCCAGATCTGCTCCAATTGAAGCAAAGAGTTCCTCAAAAACCCATTTCATGGTGAGTACGGTCGGTCCACTATCAATCCCAACTTCTTCAAATACCTTAGCGCCAGAACCAAGACCCGATGCATCTGGCCAGAGTTGCCTCATCTTGCCCCCACAATCTGCGTGCGACTCAAGAACTGTCACATCCGCTCCTGCATGTGAGAGTATGAGCGCGCTTACCAATCCACCCATACCAGCGCCAACTACAACGACCTTTGGTTTTTCTTTTATCGATATGTTGCGGATATCAACAGATTTTGATGGACTATTAATATTTTTCATACTAAACATTTAATGAGTGATTAAACGTTCTGGACAAGTTGCTTGATCATGTTGCTACTTGAGCTGAATGCGCGCCCTTTCCAATCTCCTTGCATCTGCAATACTTGCATACGCACAAACATTGATTCGGTAAAAAAGGAGTGTTTCTTAGCTGCGGCGATTGCTTTTTGATGCGCACCCTGATGAGCGTAATCAATTAAAGATTTAGTATCTCTCCATAAACTAAAGGTGCACTGTCTTAGTAACGGCGCTTCTCCAAGCCCTATCGCTAACTCGCAACCCGGAGCCTTTTCTAAATCAATTTGAGCAGGCGGAGCATACCGCCAAAAAGAAACAGCCTTCGCAGCTCGAATACTACCTCTTGTAAGAGATGCAACAGGGCCTTGGTAAGCGCTGTGTGTGATTGGGTCTAAAACTCCATCACTCGACCAAGATTGTGAACTCCAAGATCCACGACAGGAGTCGACAAGCATCAACCCCTCCCAACATTCACGAGCCTTTTCTCTATAAAGCCTAATTTCAGCGCAAAGTAAACAATCCTGAGCATTATTTAGGGAATCAAAAACAAAGATAAGACCTTGGTGAGTAGAGCTTGGTCTTAGTCCAAAACCACCATCCTCGCCTGAGCCCATAACTTTTGCAAATAAAAGTCCGGGGAGAGTCTTATAAAAATTATTTGTGCCTTGGATCAATTTCAGCCAGGCCCAAGAACGATGTTGAATTTGAAAATCGAATAATAAAATAACTACAACGCCATTTAAAATGGAATTCGAAGTGGTTTTATCATTTTTTTGTGTTGGCATGTTTGTTAAAAATCATAAACAACACGGGTCGATCCTAAAAGAAGACTAGACGCGAGTTAGTCATGATGAATATCATTTAGAAATACTCACGTAACAATAAAAATGTTGGACACAGCAACGTGTCCAACATTAACAAATTTCAATTATTTCTTAGCAACCTTGGCATCAAGATTGAGAGCTGTTATGGCTCTCAGCTCCGGATAGTCCTTAGACATCTGAGCACCGTTCAACGGCTTATAAACACCTTGGTGACAAGTAGCGCAATAAACCTTTGCGACATCACCCGTTTCACCCAATCGGTGAGCAGGGAAAGCGCTCTGAAGTGGTTCCATGTATTGCAAGTTGAGATCGCGCACCATACGAATTCCGTACCAAGCTGTTACTCGTTGGGGCGGATTTCCCTCCCAACTCGAAAAAGATCTTGTATTGTGACAGTACGTACAATTAACGCCAAGGGATGTGGCCATATGAGTCATAAGACCATAGGTCCATTCCGCTTGCTTAATGGAGTGTTTATTACCATTAGGTAAGGCCGTTACACCTCCTACACGAATGTCTTGAGCCCCCAGTAAAAATGGAGTAAACGGATCGTTAGGCAAGGAAGCAAGACCTACACTTTGAGCGGGCTCATTTTGGCCGGCCTTATCGCCAATAAAGTTAGCTCCGGCTGGAGTAGGATCACGTTTGAACCATACTTGCTGGGGAATATTGTTCCCACGATGACAGGTATAACAAGTAACACCCGTGTTGGCAACGTGACTTGTCCAATTTACGTTTAGATTCTGAGTCATCTGAATCATACGTCTTGCAACAACTTTCGTATATTTACTATCTTCTGCAAAATTTGCTGGGTTATGACAGTAAACACAACCTTCATTAGGTGCAATCCAAGAGGCCATTGAAACCATCAAACGTGTGAACTGAGCAGATGAAAGACCTCCAAGTACTTGTACGTTTTTATATACTTGACTTGCGCGCGGTCCATCTGTTGGTGCTGCAGGTAAGGCAAAGGGTACGGCGTTATTTTCAGCCTTAGCCTCTACGATCCTTGGGTTGTAAATTTCTACCATCCCGGTTCCTCTGTATCCGTGTTGAATACTGTCCATGGGAGGACGCTCACAACCTGAGAGGAGGAGTAACAAACCTAAGCTTGCAACTGAGAGAATTTTAATCATGACCGATCTCATGGTTTAGCCCCTTGAAGTGTTGCAGGATCAATGACATTGGGAAACACAGCTGGGTAAGGTGGTGCTACGCCGTGTTTTACAGCCCACAAATACCAGTTATCGACCACAGTTCCTGTCAACAATATTCCTATTCCGCCTACCAAAGGGCATAACACCGCAAACCACCAAGCCCAACGGTGAATTGACTCCATAGTTGCGTTAAAGCCCATGGTCCATCTCCAAAATAAAGCCGCCCGTTCAGAGGCCGTTCCCCTGTCAACGATTTGCTCAATCTCTCGCTCGCCCCCGTAGCGCCCTACCGCTAATATGGTTGCTCCATGCATTGCAAAAAGCAATACAGATCCATACAGAAAAACAATAGATAGCGCGTGAAAGGGGTTATAAAAAAGATTTCCATATCTAAGCGAGAAAGCAGCAGTCCAGTCCAGGTGTGGGAATATGCCAAAAGGCACAGCCTCACACCAGCATCCCATAAGGACGGGTCTAAAAAAACCGAGCACTAGAAAAAGCCATATCGCACCTGTAAATGCCCAAGGAACGTGTGTTCCAAGTCCGAGTTGTCTTGCTCGTCGATATGTCCTTACCCACCACAACAAAATTGATATCGTTAAGAATAACCCTGACATCAACCACCAACCACCCTGGTTTAGTGGAGGGATATGAAGCCCGTAGACTGGAGCTGGTGGCTCAAGCGCCAGCCAAAATAATTGTTTTACAAACTGGATCGGGCTGAAATTAACCGACGCCAGCATATTCATACCCATAATATTGATGGACAAAATTCCGAATACTAACGAAGCAAGTCCCACACTACCCAAATACACAGGCCCAATTTGAGCGTTACCTATACGCCCAGCAAGGTGCAGGAAAAAAGGTTTAATTAACCGAGGATCATTACCTTTTGGTAAGGGTATGCCTTCGCTAATGGGGCCCGCCACTTGTACGGCAGTGAACAGATTTTGATATTGAGCCATACTCGAATTCCTTTAAATCTTTTTATCCTATTATTTGCTTACTGACTTTAGATCTATCTATATCTATTTATGGTTACCGCCAAATTGGCATATTCAACCACCAACCCCACCACTCTGGCCAACCTCTTGACCAAAAGGGTCCACTGATAACGATACATAAAGCTGAGAAAAATACTGCAGCCAGTGCTAAAAACAGACCTAACCTATGAATTCCAAGTGTTCCAATTGAGTAACCCACGATATCTCTGAAAAAGGTATCCTCATGCTCCGGAGTTTTGACTACTTCACCGTTTTTAGGATTAGTTGCTGAGAGTACTAATGCGCCGTGTAAAGACAAAGCAAATGTAGTTGTAAAGAAAAAAGTAACCGCAATCATATGGGCTGGGTTGTAATGAAAGTGCAGATATTGGTATCCCACATTGGAGACCCAGTCAAGGTGACTGTAAATACCGTATGGGAAAGCATGTCCCCAAGCTCCCATTAAAACGGGGCGTATAACCTCAAGCGTGA
>Ga0007882_10000599_pt1 | contig 21206 bp, 17 predicted proteins | sample CryBogCBH12Aug01_FD_71195 | JGI IMG/M metagenome (GOLD analysis project Ga0007882, IMG submission 71195) | Freshwater microbial communities from Crystal Bog, Wisconsin, USA - CBH12Aug09.1 | ecosystem: Environmental > Aquatic > Freshwater > Lake | place: Crystal Bog, Wisconsin, USA | collected... | reverse complement strand
TTTTTCGGCGGCCCTGGCGGTGGCGCTGCGCGGGCCCTCGTCGAAGATGCCCATTTCGCCGAACATTTCCAGTGGCCCCAGCAGCGCCAGCACCACTGGGCCCGCCGGACCCTGCTTGGACAATTCGACCCGGCCGCTGACCACGACGAACACCGAATCGCTGGGGTCGCCCTCGCGAAAGATGGCCTCGTCCTTGCCGTAGCTGCGTTCCTGCGCCTTCACACCCTGATGTCCCGAAGTAAAATCAAGCTCAGGGTAGACAGCTCAGTCGCCTCATGCAACCACACTAAATTGTGAAGTATTTAGCCTGGGGGTGCAGAATGACGATGGCTGATGTGCTCTGTTCCGGATGCAACTGCCATTCGTCGCTTAAAGAGACGCCGATGCGATCTGCCGCCAGGAGTTGCAGCAACTGCTGTTGATCCTGCAGATTCGGACAGGCCGGATACCCGAAGGAGTATCGAGATCCACGGTAATTCTGCTTCAGAAGGCGCAAAATGTCGCGGTCGTCTTCCTGGGCATAGCCGAGTTCGCTGCGAATGCGGGCATGCACATATTCGGCCATCGCCTCCGCCATCTCCACCGACAGGCCGTGCAGATAAAGGTAATCGCGATAGCGGTTGTCGGCGAACCACTGGCGCGCCACCTCGCTGGCGTCCTGGCCCATGGTCACCACCTGCAGGGCCACCACATCGTCGGCGGCGCCGTCGCGGGGGCGGATGAAATCGGCAATGCTGAGGCCGCCGTCGCGGGCCTGGCGCGGAAAGGCGAAGCGTGCCACCTCCGTCCGCCCATCCTCGTCGAACAGGACCACGGAGTCCCCCTCGGAGGCCGCCTTCCAATAGCCGTAGACCGCCTGCGGCCGCAGAATGCCTTCCTTCTGGCAGCGCTTGAGCAGATCCACCGCCTGCGGCTTCAGTTCACGGGCAGCCCAGGCCCGCCATTCGTCGAGGCTCCGCCCGGCTTTCTTGTAGCCCCAATGAAACTGGTAGAGCATGGTTTCATTGAGATAGGTCACCAGGGTCTGCAGCGGCACCGAGCCGATCAGCCGGGCTCCCCAGAAGGGCGGCGTCGGCACCGTCGTCGCGGCGGCCAGTTCGGCCCGGCGCAGGGTGATCTCCTCCCAATCCACCGGACGGACCGCCGCCGCCGTCCGCTCCGCCGAAGCGGTGTCGGCGGCGGCGCCTTTCAGCCGCCGCCCCCTGGCCGCCGCCAGATGGTCGTCGAACTGCCCCGCGGCCAGCTTGGCCATCAGGTCGAGACCGTCGAAGGCATCCCGCGCATAGGCGACACGACCGCCGCCATAGCTGTTGACGCAATCCTCCTCGACGAATTTGCGGGTCAACGCGGCGCCACCGAGCAGCACCGGCAGATCCATGCCCTCGCGGGTCATTTCCTCGAGGTTCTCCTTCATCACCACCGTCGACTTGACCAGCAGTCCCGACATGCCGACGGCATCCGCCTGGTGCTCGCGGGCGGCGGCGATAATGGCGGCGATCGGTTGCTTGATGCCGAGATTGACCACCCGATAGCCGTTATTGGTCAGGATGATGTCCACCAGGTTCTTGCCGATGTCATGGACATCGCCCTTGACCGTGGCCAGCACGATGGTCCCCTTGCCCTGGCCCTCGCTCTTTTCGATATGGGGTTCGAGATAGGCCACGGCTGCCTTCATGGTCTCCGCCGATTGCAGGACGAAGGGCAGTTGCATCTTGCCGGCGCCGAACAGTTCACCCACCACCTTCATGCCCTCGAGCAGCAGGGTGTTGATGATGTCGAGTGCCGACCAGCGGGCCAGCGCCTCGTCGAGGTCCTGTTCCAGGCCCGGCCGTTCGCCGTCGATGATGCGCAGCTTGAGCCTCTCCTCGACCGTCTCGGGGCGCTGCCGTTTGACCGCCGCCTCGCCGCTCTTGCCCTCGAACAGTCCGATGAAGGCCTGCAAGGGGTCATAGCCGTCGGCGCGGCGATCGAAGATCAGGTCGTCGGCGGCCTTGCCCTCGGCCGGATCGAGCTTGTGCAGCGGCAGGATCTTGCTGAAATGCACGATGGCGCCGGTCATACCGCGCTTGCAGGCATGGTCGAGGAAGACCGAGTTCAGCACATGGCGCGCCGCCGGCTTAAGGCCGAAGGACACATTCGACAGTCCGAGAATGATCTGGCACTCGGGCAGTTCGCGGGCGATCCGCTCGATCGCCTCGAGGGTGAAGAGCGCCAGTTTGCGGTCGTCCTCGTTGCCGGTACAGATGGTAAAGGTGAGCGGATCGAACATCAGGTCGGCAGCCGGCAGTCCGTGACGGTTGACGGCGAAATCGTAGAGCCGGTGGGCAAGCGCCAGTTTGCTCTCGACATCCTTGGCCATGCCGGTTTCGTCGATGGTCAGGGCGATCACCGCGGCGCCGAACTTGCGGGCCAGGGCAAGACGCTGGGCCGCCGGCTCCTCGCCGTTTTCGAAATTGATCGAATTGATCACCGCCTTGCCGCCATAAAGCTTCAGCGCCGCCTCGATAACCGGCAGTTCGGTGGAGTCGATGACCAGCGGCGCGGTGACGGAACCGCGCATGCGGCTGACCGCCTCGGTCATGTCGCGCACCTCGTCGCGGCCGACGAAGGCGGTGCACAGATCCAGGGTATGGCTGCCCTCGCGCACCTGGTCACGGCCGATCGCCACCGCGCCGTCCCAGTCCTCGCGCTCCTGGCATTCGCGAAATTTTTTCGAGCCGTTGGCATTGCAACGCTCGCCGATGGACAGGAAGGCGTTCTCCTGGCGCAGCGGCACCTGGCCGTAGAGCGACGCCAGCGACGGCAGCCAATGCACCGAGCGGCGGACCGGCGCCGGGCGGCGCTGGCCGCCGCCCCGTTTGCGCAGCATGGCATCGACGGCGGCGATATGGGCCGGAGTGGTGCCGCAGCAACCGCCCAGCAGATTGACCTTGTCGTCGGCCAGAAAGCGCTCATGCCACAGCGCCAGATCCTCGGGCTTGAGCGGATAGGAGGTCCGCCCGTCCACCAGTTCCGGCAGTCCGGCATTGGGCTGCACCGAAATCAGTCGCGGCCAGTTGGCCGACAGCCAACGCAGATGTTCGCTCATTTCCTGCGGCCCGGTGGCGCAGTTGAGCCCCAGCAGCGGCACCCCCAGGGCCTCGATGATGGTGGCGGCGGCGGCGATGTCGGCACCAACCAGCAAGGTGCCGGTGGTTTCCACGGTAACCTGGACGAACACCGGAACATCGGCGCCGACGGCGGCACGCGCCTCCTTGACGGCATTTACCGCCGCCTTGATCTGCAGGGGATCCTGGCAGGTCTCGACAAGGACGGCGTCGGCACCGCCGGCGATCAGGCCGTCGGCCTGGACGCGAAAGCTGGCCTCAAGGCGGTCGTAATCGATATGGCCGAGGGACGGCAGTTTGGTCCCCGGCCCGATGGAACCCAGCACGAAGCGCCGCCGGCCGTCGGCGGCGAAGCCTTCCGCCGCCTCGCGGGCCAGTTCCACCGCCCTGCGGCTGACGGCGAAGGCCTGGTCGCCGATGCCGAACTCGCCCAGGGTCAGGGGCGAGGCGCCGAAGGTGTTGGTTTCCACCATATCGGCGCCGGCGGCGAAATAGCGGCTGTGGATTTCCCGGACCACGTCGGGACGCGACAGGCACAGGATGTCGGTACAGTTTTCATGACCCTGGTAGTCGCCTTCCACCGACAGGGCCATCGACTGCACCTGGGTACCCATGCCGCCGTCGCACAGCAGCACACGGTCGGCGAGGTGATCAAGAATCTCGGACATTCAGGCCCCTTTTGCCGGTCGCACGCCGCAGATGTGACAGATGGCGAAAACCAGGTCGGCGCGGTTCAGGGTATAAAAATGCAATTCGCTGACGCCGCCGGCCACCAGGGCGCGGCATTGCTCGGCCGCCACCGTCGCCGCCACCAGGCGCCGCGTGTCGGGGTCATCGTCGAGGCCCTCGAACAAATCGGCCATCCACGCCGGCACACCGGCCCCGCAAGCCTCGGAGAAGCGGCGGACCTGGGCGAAATTGGTCACCGGGAGGATGCCTGGCACCAGCGGCACCTCGATGCCGGCGGCGCGAACACGGTCGCGAAAGCGGAAAAACACCGAGACATCGAAGAAGTATTGGGTGATCGCCCGGCAGGCGCCGTTATCCACCTTGCGCTTGAGATTGGCCAGATCGGCCTCGGCATTTGCGGCGTCCGGATGGGTTTCCGGATAGGCGGCGACGCTGATTTCGAAATCCGCCACCCGTTTCAGACCCGCCACCAGGTCGGCAGCATAACGATAGCCCTCGGGATGCGGCTGATAGCGCCCCTCGGGCGGGTCGCCACGCAGGGCGACGATATGCCGGATGCCGGCCTGCCAGTACTGGCGGGCGACGTCGTCGACCTCGTCACGGCTGGCGCCGACGCAGGTCAGATGGGCGGCCGGCACCAGCGCGGTCTGCCGGGCGATACGCACCACCGTGTCGTGGGTGCGCTCGCGGGTCGACCCACCGGCGCCATAGGTCACCGAGACGAAACGCGGCGCCAGCGGCGCCAGGCGGTCAACGCATTGCCACAGCGCTTCCTGCATTTTTTCGGTCTTGGGTGGAAAGAATTCGAACGAAACCGCCAACGGCGGCGATCCGGCGGCGATAGGCAGCAGCGGGCTCGGCAGGGGGGTCACTTTAGAGGCATCTCCAGGTCTTTCAGCCTGCACAACAGCACGTCCGGCGGCCACCGCCAACGAAAAATTTCACCCCCGGCGAGGCCTGCCGGAGCGGCATACCCGCCACAAGACATCAAACCCGGACGCTGAAGAATTCGCTAAGTCTAACGACCGCCCCCCCTGGTTTTTTTGGCGATCCTGTGTTACCCAGAAGTCCTGCCTTCCATTTTCGGGTGGGGCCGGTAGCACCTGGACCTCTTTTCGGGATCCGTCATGCGGTTAAAGATCAAAAGTAAGAGACGGGCATTTCTGTGTTTGGCCGCGCTGGGCTTCCTGGCAGCGGGTTGCGCGACTCCGCCGCCGCCCGAAGACAAGGAAGGACTGGCTGAATACAACCAGATTAACGATCCTCTGGAACCGCTCAACCGCACCATCTTCGACTTCAACGACACCGTGGACGTTTATGTCCTGCGGCCTGCCGCGCAAGGTTACCGGGCCGTTGTGCCGCCGTTCGGCCGCGACCGCGTCGCCGATTTCCTTGATAACCTGAAATCGCCCCTCTATTTCGCCAATGATCTGCTGCAGGGAAATCCGGGTCAGGCCGGAACGACGGTGGCCAGGGCGCTGTTAAACAGCACGTTCGGCGTGCTCGGCGTCATGGATGTGGCCAAACACATGGGAATTTCCGGTCATAAATCGGATTTGGGGCAGACCCTGGGCTCCTGGGGAATGGAGGAGGGACCCTATCTGGTGCTGCCTTTCTACGGGCCATCCAATCCGCGCGACACGGCGGGGATGATCGCCGAATCCTTCGGCGACGGCCTGGATATCTATCTGCAGGACAACCATCTGCGCTGGGTATCCTGGACCCGTATGGGCCTGTCGGGCCTGTCTATGCGCGAGGCTTATCTGGACCCGCTCGACGACGTGAAACGGACCTCGCTGGATTATTATTCCGCCATGCGCAGCCTTTATCGGCAGCGCCGCGCGGCACAGGTCAACGACGCCATCCATCCGGGCCAGCCGGGGCAGCATCCCCAGATGACGCAGAAAACCGACCCTGCGAAGTCCAGATGAGATGACGATGGACCGCCGTATTTTTCTCCGGGCGATCGCCGTCCTGGGCGCCGCCGGCTTTGCCTTCCCCGGACGGCCGTGGGCCGAGCCGGCCCAGGACGCCGAAAAGTTTATCCAGGGCCTGGCCGGACAGGCCATCTCCACTATCGCCGACCGCCAGCTCTCGGACAGTGAACGGGCCATCCGTTTCCGCAAACTGTTCGTGTCGCATTTCGATATTCAGGAAATCGGTCGTTTTGTGTTGTCGCGCTATTGGCGTCAGGCCACACCCGAACAACAGCAGGAATTCCTCACGCTGTTCGAGGATCTTTCGGTCCTGACCTGGTCCAAGCGCTTCAAGGAATATAACGGGGAGACCCTGGAGCCCACCGGAGCCGGCAAGGACGGCGAGCGCGGATGGTTGGTGGAGTCCCGGATCGTCCGCAATCAAGGTCCGCCGATCCCCATCCAATGGCGGTTGCGCCAGGGCGACGACATGGCCTTTCGCATCGTCGACATCATCGTCGACGGCGTCAGCATGGCCATCACTCACCGCTCGGACTACGCGGCCGCCATGCAGGCCAACGGCGGTAAGGTGGACAGCCTGCTGGACACCATGCGCAGCAAACTGATCACGTTGAGGGCCGAAGGTTAGGACAGACCGTCGCCATGGCCTTCAGCGGCAGAGGAACCGCCAAGTTGGAGCCGACCGGATGTCGATGGGGAAACTGGCCTATTTTCTGACCCTGTTTATTCACGGTGTCGGGCTGAGAACCGTTCTGGCCTGTGTTCCCCCCAGCGCGGTCGCCTGGACCTTCTTCCTGCTTTATCTGCAATCGGTCAACCAGTCCCACCCGGAAGACTTTCTGACGGTCCTGCTTCTCGGTCTGGCCGCCATCACCCTGGGCAGCCTGATCGTCGTCTGGCTGGTCTTCAGCATCGCGCCGCCGTTGCGCCGCATTACCGAAGCGACCGACAGGCTGAAAGCCGGCGACAGCGATTTCGACGTCCCCTGTCGCGAACGCCGTGATGAAATCGGCGAATTGGCAGAAGCCCTGCAAGTCTTCAAGCAGACAGCGATCGACAAAACACGCCTCGAGCGCGAGCGCGAGGAGCAGAAGCGCCTCGGCGAGGAAGAACGCCGACTGGCGCTGCGAAACATGGCCGGCGCCTTCGAGACGGAAGTCGGGACGGTGGTGGACAGGGTGACCACGGCGGCAGCCGACTTGCGTGCCTCGTCGCACGGTCTGGCCGACACCGCCGACCGCACCTCGGTTCAGGCGGGAGCCGTGGCGCAGGCGGCGGGGCGGGCCTCCGCGGATGTTCAGACGGTGGCGGTGGCGACCGAGGAACTGGCGGCCTCGATCAACGAAATCTCCCAGCAGATGGAGCGTTCGCGGGACGTCGCCGAACGGGCCGACAGCGAAGCCCGCAGCACCGCCGCCCTGATCGAGCGGCTGGCGGTGAATGTCTCCAGCATCGGCGAAGTCGTGGCGCTGATCAACGCCATCGCCAGCCAGACCAACCTGCTGGCGCTGAACGCCACCATCGAGGCGGCGCGCGCCGGCGATGCCGGCAAAGGCTTCGCCGTGGTCGCCGGCGAGGTCAAGAACCTGGCCAATCAGACGGCCAAGGCGACCGAACAGATCACCCAGCAGATCACCGCCGTGCAAAACGGGACCGCCTCGGCGGTGCAGGCGATCGGGTCGATCGCCGAGGTTGTCCGCCAGATGAACGATATCAGCGCCTCGGTGGCCGCCGCCGTCCAGCAACAGACCACTGCCACCGGCGAGATTTCCCAGCGTGTCGACAGCGCCGCCGAGAGCACTCGCGAAGTCTCGCGCAATATCGATCAGGTGCAGGCGGCAGCCCGCGGCACCGGCGCGGCGGCCGGCGCCATCGACGATGCCGCGGCCGGCCTGTCGCGACAAAGCGACGTGTTGAAACGGGAGGTCACCCGTTTCCTCGATCAGGTGCGGACGGGGTAAGAGGCTGACGCTTACCGCACCAGCGGCTTGTACTTGATGCGATGCGGCTGGTCGGCGTCGGCACCGATGCGACGCTTGCGGTCGGCTTCGTAATCGGCGTAGTTGCCCTCGAAATGGACCACCTGGCTGTCGCCTTCGAAAGCGATGATATGGGTGGCGATACGGTCGAGGAACCAGCGATCATGCGAAATGACCACGGCGCAGCCGGGAAAGTCGACCAGCGCCTCTTCCAGGGCCCTCAAGGTATCGATATCGAGATCGTTGGTGGGTTCGTCCAGCAGGAAGACATTGGCGCCCTGCTTCAGCATCTTGGCCAGATGGACGCGGTTGCGCTCGCCACCGGATAATTGGCCGACCTTTTTCTGCTGATCGGCCCCGCGGAAATTGAACTGCGCGCAATAGGCCCGGCTCGGCATCTTGCGTTTGCCCAGTTCGATTTCGTCCTGCCCGCCGGAAATTTCCTCCCACACCGTCTTGTCGGACGCCAGGCTGTCGCGCGACTGGTCGACATAGCCGAGCGCGACGGTCTCGCCCAGCTTAAAACTGCCGGCGTCCGGGGTCTCCTGGCCGGTGATCATGCGAAACAGCGTGGTCTTGCCGGCACCATTGGGGCCGATGATGCCGACGATGCCGCCCGGCGGCAGGCGGAACGAGAAATCCTCGATCAACAGGCGGTCGCCGAAACTTTTGCGCAGATGTTCGGCCTCAAGAACCAGGGTCCCCAGGCGCGGGCCGGGCGGAATAACGATCTGGGCGGTGCCGGCCTGCTGCTCGGCGGCTTTCGACACCAGGGTATCAAAGGCGGTGATGCGGGCCTTGTTCTTGGCCTGCCGGGCCCTCGGGCTGGCCCGCACCCATTCCAATTCCTGCCGGATGGTCCGCTGACGGGCCGATTCCTCCTTGGCCTCCTGCTCGAGGCGCTTTTCCTTCTGCTCCAGCCAGGCGGTATAGTTGCCCTCGTAAGGGATGCCCTGGCCGCGGTCGAGTTCCAGGATCCAGCCGGTCACATTGTCGAGGAAATAGCGGTCATGGGTGACGATCACCACGGTGCCCGTATAGTCCTCGAGGAATTTTTCCAACCAGGCCACCGATTCGGCGTCCAGGTGGTTGGTCGGTTCGTCCAGCAGCAGCATATCGGGATGGCTGAGCAGCAGGCGGCACAGGGCGACACGGCGCTTTTCGCCGCCCGACAGGGTGGCGACGGCGGCATCCGACGGCGGGCAGCGCAGGGCGTCCATGGCGATCTCGACATTGCGCTGCAGATCCCAGGCATTGAGGTGATCGATCTTTTCCTGCAACTCCGCCTGTTCGGCGATCAGGGCATTCATCTCGTCGTCGGACAGTTCCTCGGCGAACCTGGCCGAAACCTCGTCGAAGCGGTCCATCAGGGCCTTGGTTTCGGCGACGCCTTCCATGACATTGCCGAGCACGTCCTTGGCCGGGTTCAGTTCCGGCTCCTGCGGCAGATAACCGACCTTGATACCCTCGGCGGCCCAGGCTTCGCCGCCGAAATCCTTCTCGATACCGGCCATGATTTTCAGCAGGGTCGACTTGCCCGAGCCATTCTGGCCCAGCACGCCGATCTTGGCGCCGGGCAGAAAGGACAGCCACAATCCCTTCAAGATTTCCCGGCCGCCCGGAAAGACCTTGGTCAGATTTTTCATCACATAGATGTATTGATAGGCGGCCATCTTATTGATTTCCAATCATTGTTTTCGCTATTTCTCGGTTGTGCAACATCTGTGTAACATCGATACCCTCGACGATCCCGATCGACCCTCGATTTATGACGAGGTCACCGAGAGGCAGACGCGCGCAAACCTATCTGACAGTCGCACTACAGGGCAACTATCTCGTGGTGGCGATCATGGTGTCGTGATGGTGCTCGTCTGAGATTTAGCGCTTCCTTCGCCTTGCCTCAAGAACCTCGACCAAACCCGCAATGATCTCAAGATCATCCTCGGGCAAAAAGTCAGCTGCGTTTCTAACCTTGATCGCATTTTCTGACACCTGTTCGAACGAGTTAACCGATTCAAATTGTTCGTCGAAAAACACCTTGGTCTGAACGCCAAGCTGACGCCCGAGACGCTCCAATGTCTCCAAACTCGTAACGACCTTACCTCTTTCAAAATTACTGATCGTCTCGATGCTCTTCCCCAACATGCAAGCAACCTGAGCTTGGGTCAGACCTCTCCCCTCTCGTATTTCCTTAATGCGCCTGCCCACACGCTTGCCGATCTCGCTTGCCATCCGCCAACTCTGATGCTCGTTGGGAAGGCTGCCTATTGGCGTAATTTTTCTACCTAGACGATAGGTGTATTTTTTCTATAATGCCAAAGTGATTGGGGGCAATCGGATCCGCATCGCAGTAAAGGGATGAGCCAAATGGCGTTTTTGGTCAGTGACGCTCAAACGGAGAGACACGCAAGGATCAGAGGCTTTCTGTCACAAGGGGAGCCCGCTATTGCGGTCCTCCTTGCTGCCGCCGATTTTGAATGGACTGTTCGCAGGGCAATCATCGCTCTCGGCAAATCTTCTAACGTGGAAATCAGAGAAGGAGTCTTAAAGAATTGTCACGGATTAAATGCCTATAAAGAAGCATGGGAAAAAGAGGCAATGAAAACAGCCGAGAAAAGCCTTCCACAAATTATCGGATCATGGAATGACTTCGTTAATGCTTTTAATTTAAGACATAAGTTAATCCACGGCATTACAAGCGTTACCGCTGATTACGCAACAACTCGTGTAGAAACTATTTTGTTGGCGACGACGAATGTTTATATTTTTTGCGATAGTCAATGCGGCATAGACTTATTTAGTCGACTCCCAATTAAGACCAAAAAGAAACATTAAGCAAAACATTGCCAATATATTAATAATTTGACTTAAAATTAAATAATAACTTTGATGAAGTTAAGATTACAATACTATTATTAGTTAATACACTTTAACCAAAAAATGTCATGCGACACGTAAATAAATCTGACTATTTTGGCATTTCGATGTTAGGCCTGGAGACGAAAAGAATGTCATTAGCTTATCGCCAATCAACACTTGCCTTCATCGTGGGCTTGATGGCAACCGTATCTGCCCAAGCAGCGGATTTCGGAGAAAACGACTTAGGCGGAATTGTTGATGCATCACGGAACAATGAAATTAGATTTAACCGCGACTATAAGGGAAGGCCATTTTTAGCCGAAGGGGTTTTCGATGGGGCGTCTGAGAATCCACTTTCTAAGGGCGTATATAGCCTTAGCGTTCGTACAAAATTGAAGAGAGAAGAAGTAAACTGCGTTGCTTCAGACCGAAAGATTGTTGATGCGGCTGCAGATTGGAACAAGGGACTGCCAGTTATTATATCTGGGCCAATTGATAGTACGATTATGGGCAGGTTGTACCTTGAAAAAGGATGTACGGTAACGCCTATTTCTCGGAAAAGCTCTAAATTTCAAGAATATGGCTGGAATTATGCAAAAGACAATAACGTTGTCGATAAGGATGGCGATAAGTTATATAGGATTGAAGAAAACATTACAGCGTTGGACTCAAAATCGGTTTTACTACACGTTGACTTGACTTGTTATAATTTTAAAAATGGAGACTCATATAATCCTGTTATTGGGTTTTATGCGTATGATTCGAATGACAATTTAGTTGAACTTAATAGGATGATTGAAGAGAAAAGCGGGAAGACCTACAAAAAGTTCTCTTTGGAATATAGTAATATTAGATATGCCATGATATCTGGAATTGAAGCGAAAAATGGCGTACTTTCACCGATAAATAACTTTGTCGGTGAAAAAGATGCGACTGAAAGAATTGTTCGGAACAACACGCTTATTACTGAACTTGATACAGTACAAGGAAAAGCTAGATTCTTAGTTAATCTAGACAATAATTTGGTTTGGGAGCTAATTGGAAAATGTGGGTGGCGCAAGTCTCAAGCCTCGTCCGAAACGGCATCCATGTCTCCTGCGGACGCCCTTGGATACATAAAATACTTTGAGTCGACGTTCCGAGAAAGCTGTGCAGAATCGTTTACAAGCGCTGTACGACGCAAGGGGGGCGACCCGACGCAAAAATGGGTCGTGGATCGACTTGAAAAATATTGTTCGTGCGCTGTAGAGAAAGCCAAAACAAAAATTTCCCTGCCCTCAAAAACAGAACCGACAATTGAAGAGATGAATGAAATTGCTGCTGCTTGTAGTCGTAGCCAACAATAAATATGTCAGTAAATCACTCTCTCCACCTCTAACTAAGAATGGTCATGCACGGTTCGTGCATTACATTTAATCCATGATAATCACCATTATCGGCGATCAACATTTAAATATTTTTCTATATTTTTCCTATTGTGCTGTGAAAACTCATCCATATCCTTCTCTATTGCGGCTTTTGCCTCGTCCTTATGCTTACCATTCGGGTATGCAATAAGATATTCATCGTAGTGAATAACGTTTTTTTGCTTTTTCACCTCATCCCACAGTTCATCGTCACCTTTGTCTGACGGTCCGATTTCGTCGAGGTTTCGCCTTTGGACAGGGCGCTGATTTGAGAACAAAGCCAACGGACGATCTGCTTGCATGAACAAAGATGCCGTCTGTGTTCGACCAAATTCCCGTTTGACGGCATAGCTCATTTCTTCGTCGAGATAGGACTTCAATTTAGTTGCGGTAACCGCGCCATCTCCTGTGCCGAATGGTGGTTGGTCCGCCTTTCCGTAGAGGCCTTCAAGCAGATAATAGGTGAACATTCCCTGCCTGTGAGATGTATCCCAACTCGCAACCTGATCACCCTGCCCCGCCGTTAACATGATCATGCCCGAAGGAACTTGCGTCCCAACGGGAACGATGCTGATAGGTGATGCCGCCCGAATTAGTCGGCCTTTTGGAGTGTCACCCGAAAAACAGGCGTCAATATAGATTGTGACCGATTTCGAATCGAGCTTGGCCAAATTATTCACGAGAAGGTCGATGGGATATCCGTTGATTTCGGTTTGATCAGGATCAACGTCAATAGGCAGGAGATATCCTTTCTTGTCATTCAGACTTGGCGCTCCGTGACCTGAGTAAAACACCGTCAGGTCGGACTTGCCCGATTTGACAAGTTGCCAAAGCTTACCCTGATAGCTTCTGCCATTGCCGAGCGCTCCCTCCATTTCCGCCTGAGTAGCGTCATGGAGGACGATGATGTTCTGATCACGATAGCCAAGGATGTCGATGAGGAATTGACGGAAGGCAAGGGCATCTCGCCTTGCAAAATCAACCTGTGGTACTCTTGAATTCGTGTAGACGCGATTCCCAATAACTAAGGCAACTGCATCAGGATTTTCTGCCGAATAGACAGATCCGATCGGAAACACAAATAACACAGTGGTCGCAAAGATTGAATAGAGCATCCGCTTCAGTGCGATCATCGAAATTTTCCTTTTGAAGCAGTCAGAACATGTTATCGAGAATCGACGCTGCTTTCAAGCTACAGTCCGCCTCCTTTTAGTTTGATCTACCACTACTCTAATACGTCCCTGTGAACTCTCCCTTGCCGACGTTGTTACCGATCTTCTCTCCCTGCCGAATGTAGCGGCGCATTTGAGCGCGAAGGTCGGCATACATTTGATCTCCTATGAAGGATGTCGTCTTCGAACCGCGCACTTGCTTGGCAGCCCCCTTTGGTCTCGCCGCCAACTCATCAAGCAGTTGGACATATGACGAGAGAGCAGGCGGCATGAAGACCTTCTCTCGCTTCCATCCCTTTTCCCTCACCTGCGTGTTCCAACTTGTCGCCCATTCGTAATAACGGCGACAGGCAGCATCAAGGTCGCCGCCACATTCCAAGGAATACCCATACAGGCGGAGGATCACGCGGACGTTCCTCAGGTTGGTCCCTCGCTTCTCAGTTAGACTGAACCTCGGTTGATCTGCTGACCTGATCTTTCGGTCGCCGATGGCATCACCAACCGCCTTCTTAAACAATTCCACACGTTGAGCGAGCGTCCCTGCCAATGACACCCGCAGCACGATGCTGTCAGGATCGTTCAAGGCATCACGGCATTCGGCAACCTCAGTCAGTCTGCTTGTCGGCGCAGGAATGGCGAACAATGGACGCCAATGGGTCTTCCACCATGTGTTGAAGTCGATGTTCGCGACATCGCCCCACTCGGCATAGAACGCCTCATCGACTTTGATCGATGGATCCTTCAACGCCAATTTCAGGAATTCAAACCACAGGCGATAGGGTTCGAGTTTGGGTTTTGCAAGGCGATGGACCGTGTCGCCGCCAAATGGATGCTTCTTCGCCATCTGAAATCCCCCTGCCCATCACGGTATCCAACGTTTGATTGATCATCAAGGCAGTCGAAGGACCGAAAAGTTCTTCGGTCCTTCGGTCAAAGTGCCTCGCTGAGTTCGGACAAGATTGCAGTTTGCAACTCCTGTCCGAGAAAAGAGCTGCTATTTTTGTGATAATGAAAATATCAAGAGCAGAGAAGTTTCTGCTCAGTTAAAAATTTAGGACAAATATTATGGATGACTTAGAATCTATCATTAACTTCCTTCCTGTAGATGCTGCCAACAAGAAGGTTTCTGATCCTACAGCACTTAATAACATTATCTCTGTTGCTCAGGATTGGAATGGATCTGACGAAAAGAAGGTCGATCAACTCCAAAAGGTTTTGGAATCCTTCACCACGATGAAATCCACGGCCATTTCCAAACTTTGCCGAGATATGAAGGTGAAGGCGGTCTTGCAGACGTCGCCTGATGGTTATGAGGAATTCGTCGATGCATGGACTGCCAAGCACGAAGTCGACTTCACAATCGATCGCCAATTGACCATGGCAGGCAAAGACATCTCAGACATCGAAATCCTGAACAAGATCATTCTTTGGACTGCGCGCTATGGCGCATTCACTCGCAGGGAATATGTCACAGCAGCATGGAAAAATTGGAAATCAGAGAAATATGCTGTGGGATTTCAAGCGTTTAAAAATCGCATTTCGTACAATCCTGATTCTTCAGATCATTGGAACACGGTGATCGACGCTTTGCTGCGCGATGATGGTTCAATTCCAAACTATCGTGAGTTGACCACGGCTATTTTCAGGGGCGCTGTGTGGCGCGTCAAAAACAAGTTGGCAGGCAATTCTGTGCGTCAGCACATCATGCCGTATCTCCGTGGTCGTCAGGGTTGCGGCAAGACATCCTTCATGCGTTGGTTCCTGTCGCCTGTGCAAGATGGCGTCAGCAGTGCCACCTTCGAAATGTTCGACCATGACGAGAAGACCTATGTCCTTCGTGATGCACCCATCGTCTTTTTTGATGAGGTGGCGAAGTCGCAGCGGGCGGACCTCAACATGGTCAAGAACATGATGACGAGTGACACGACCATGTTCCGCAAACTTTACGGCGAGGCGACGAAAGGCAAGATCCTTTCGACGTTCTTCGGCGCAGGCAATCTCGAACTCGAGGAGGTCTTCAACGATCCCACAGGTCTTCGGCGGTTCTTCCAAATCGAAATCAACCAAAACTTGTATCAGCGGTTGATTGATCTCCAATCTTTGATCGATCCATTAAGCCTATGGCAATCTGTCAATGAGAGCGATCCCTCGCCGATCGAAAGCGAGGCCATCGTTGAGATGCTGAAAATCATTCAACGTGAAGTTCGTCCTGCCACCACGATAGAGCGGTGGTTGAACGATGTCGCGACAGATGGCGGCACCAACGATTTTGAAGAAGTCTCAGATTTGTTCCGCAGTTTTCGGCGGTGGTGCGAATTGAGCAATGTTCGCGACAACACCACCCTTTTCAGTTTTCAAAACCTAATCAGTCGCACGCTGAAAGATCAACCTGACGGCAAGTTCCCATATCAGCACAAGAAGCACGCGAAAACCCGCCGATCCCTTTATCAGATTGGATCGCTGATCGTGCCCATCGCCCACAATGACGATGAGACTGACATCATCCAACGGCTTTACGGCGACGTTGCCTGACATCGTTTGAAGATGGGCGAAGGACCTGAAAACCCTTCGCCCCTTCGCGCACGATATCGAAGGACTGAAAGACTGAGTGGTCTTTCGCCCACCCCTATCCAAAAAAAATTATCGAAAAAACTTTCGGACAAAATTCGGTTTCACAAGTCCTGTCCGAGAGATGGTGCGGGTTTTTTGAGATAATGAATTTATCAAGCGGGGAAATGGTTCCACTCTTGAGGCAGTAACAAGGAGCTTTCAAATGTCTGCTGATAGAACTAAATTAGCCCACTTAAATGATAATGATCTAAATAAGTTTTTTCGGTTTTTTATAGAACATTGGACAGTTGATGATTACTGTCGTATAGACATTCGTCACGCTGATGGAGTTCTTTTCGCGGATACATTGCTATTAAGCCTGATCGCCGATATGGGTGTGATCGATAAACTTCGACCTATAGATGGTCTTTCAAGCATTCTTTCAGGCGAGAATGGTGTGCTTAGAGAGAGTGGTTCCTTCACAGCAGTTTTCACTCCTGAAGAATTAGTCAGGCTTCAAACACGTTCACTACGACCATATGAAGTGCTGAAGCTAATCGAGATTTTTAGTGACAAAGTTTTTGAATGGCATGACGACTTCTATGACCCCAAAACAGGCGAAGCCTGCCAACCGACTGACTATGATGCTTATCGTAGAGATTTGCGTCGCTGCAAAATCAAATTGAAAAGAGCTGCGTAGATTGCATGGTGTGAAGGACTGAAGAGCCATTCAGTCCTTCGCCATTCCCTATCCAATGATCTTGTACACAGAACCGCGTGAGACGCCGAGCGAGTCGGCGATTTTGGTCACGCCCCACCCTTTATCGCGGAGACCGAGGATCTCGGTCGCTCGCGCTCTTACGGTCGGCTTGCGCCCCTTGTATTTCCCCTCCTGTTTCGCTTTGGCGATCCCTTCCCGCTGCCTCTCGAGCATGATCTCTCGTTCGAACTGCGCGATGCCGCCGAGAACCGTCAGCATCAGTTTCCCTGTCGCTGTCTCAGTGTCGATCCCCAAGTTCAGAATGCGCAATGCCACCTTCTTAGCGTTCAACGCATCGACCAAAGACATCAGGTGGGCGACAGATCGTGCAAGGCGATCCAATTTGGTGACGATCAGTGTGTCGCCTTCCCTGACGAAATCCAACGCCATGGCGAGCTGCTCACGATGGGCGACATCGACAGATGAGACCTGTTCGACGAACAGGCGTTCGACGCCGATAGATTCAAGATCCCTGATTTGAGATTCGATCCCTGCCTTTTGGTCGAGAGTCGATGTTCTTGCGTATCCTACAAGCATAGGTCAAATTCCTGTAAATGTTCATTTGACCTTTAAGATTATACGCATCAACTGTTCAGAAAATCAACCAACGACTCTATATGAACAGTTTCGACGAATCTGCTATTTGTTCATTTAGATTACGCCTTAAATCAACATGGTACAGATAATGAATTGCAGACAACCCATTATGGACTTTGGGTTGCCTGAATAATATCTGTGGATAACTTTTCATTTGGCGCTGAGCAGTGTCTGCGTTGACATAAATACGAATAACACCTCAATGGCTCATGCCATGACAGGACGATGCTCAAGAAGTCCCGAAGGTCGTGAAACGGTAGTAGCGACATGAAAATCCCTTGGATTGAGGCAAGGGTCGATGAATCGATCGCCATTTGGCGTTGATGGCAATTGTCGTCAGGTGCGGTTCTTCGACGAATGCGAAAGGTGATCAACGGCACGGCGCTTCAGTCCATGACAATGATCGTCACGAGCGGGCACCGCTGACACTTGCGACCCGCAAACTGCTTGGAAGTCGATCCATTGGCGACAGGCAGTTCCGTTTTGGCAGAGATGCATAAGCAGAGCGTAAAAGGAGACAGGCAAACCGCCCTTCCCTAATATAGGTTGCTCTAATGGATTGTGCGATGGGGCACTATGCGCAGAGCATGTCCTGAACACATTTGTCTTTTTGCAGGGATAAGTGTGTTCAAAAACACTGTCGCAGTATGAAGATTTAATAAAAATAGTTAAATTGATATTATAGATTTGATTCTTAAATCAGAGTCAAAGACATGCCGCAAAGCGGCATGATCTGCGAAGCAGATCAATTTAATATTATTAATTACAGTATATGTTTTATTGACATTTTTTCTATCCATAATTATGCACAATATTATCTTTAAAAGTTTACATCAATAAATATTATCGATTACGTCAGCATATATGGAGATCTGAGTTGATATCATTTACAGAGTTTCTGATCGAACAAGGCAAAATCGACGAAAGAACCATCAAGAAGCTGAAAGGTCGTAAACGGATTCCTGATCCATTGCGAGTCTCGTCAGTTCGTTTGCCAAAACACGTTCAGGAAAATATTTTATCCATTGCCAATGCGACCAATCAGTCCGAGTCCGATGTGATGCGGAAGGCGCTGACCGAATATGCCGACAAGAACACATGGCATATGAACAAGCGGGTAGCGAAAAATGGGTAAAGTTTTGATATGCTCACGTAGAATCATTGGCACAAACTGTTTTTATAGCACAACACCACTAATACAGGTTTATTAACATGCCATACAAATATGTCATTGAATTATATGGCCTTGGCGGCTCAATTAATTTGGGGCTTGTAAACAGACGAATTTATGAGTACTTCAAGGAACACAATATAGATCTTAACGTTTTTGATTCTGATGAGGATAATGAGCTTAACATTCCTGAAGATATGCAGCCGTTTAGCCCCTCATGTTCAGGTGATTGCCATGATATTGCTTCTGCAATAGGAGTTGAACTGAGCGATAATTCGTTCATTGAAGTTTCAGACGAAAATGGAAAGGTCATTTGGAAACATAATTTGGATATCATACAGGATGATGACGATAAGGCCCCCTGCAACTCTTTACCGCAGACTGCATTATTAAAATATATAGACTTTACTATTAATCACGAACGAGGGCAGATTGCCGTTTGCAAGAGATTTTTTCTAAAAGGAATATTTTCTATAGGCGAATTCCATACTGACAGTGAATTCGATCCAAGAAAACTGACTATCTATTATGATGAAATCGAGGAATGGCCACTATGCAGTAATATTTCATACGACGGCGCAGACATTTTCACCGTTAGCGGGGACCTCGACGACATTGAAGAGAAAATAGAATTTATTGGTGATTTATAGATTATGATTTTTTCGTATTGATGATAATGATGCCTTTTTGAGTCCAACCCCTTTGTCATGTCTGCTCAAAATGTTTACCCCACCTTGATCGCAACCACGAGATAGTTGCCCTGTGATGCCTGCTGCATCTTCTTTTTGATTAGATCCAATTTCGGCACAACCTCAGAAGACGATGTAATCTCCACTGCTGCTTCAATAACAGACCGTTGCAGAAATGGTGCGAGCGCCTGTTGTCCCTGCTTGCCAATAAGCATTTTGCCTAATATGCCATCTTCTCTCATGTGATATGACCTTTTATTATTATAATTATTGTATTTATGTACACAGAATCGATATGAGTTTTTATCGTAATTAACTACCTTAGGTTGCTCAACACATTGTCTGCGATATCAGTTGATGTGATGTGCCCATAGTGCTGATCGATCATTGCTATGGATGTTCCCATATGTTTTGCCAAATGAAATGGACTAACGTTTTTACCGTATTTTAAACGAAATGTCGCGAATGTGTGCCTGAATGAATACGTTGAGCGACGTTTTCCATCAGAGCTATATGTCAGTCCCGCCTTAGCTAATACATCTCTAATAGTCATCCCATACAATGTTGTATGTTGCTCTCCTTGATAGTTTGTAAAAACATAGTCATTCGCGTCTATTTTATTACTAATCGCTCGGATTCTATCAAAACATGCTTTTACAGTTTGACCTGCCTGAAAAACTCTTTGCTGCCCCTTACCACTTACCTTTATCCAAACTCTTTTCAGTGCTTTGTCGTAATCGATATCGCTCCATTTAAGATTTCGCGCCTCTGAGTTTCTCATTCCCGTGTGCGTCATTACGAAAATAAAGTTCCGAACCATATGACGGGTCCAATAGTGTTCGTCCCGTAACTTATCGTTCGCTTCTGAAACCCACTTTCTTAAAAACAAATACAACTTTTTCCATTCTTCGCGCGTAAAACCATCCCTCGCAACCGCTTTAGGCAAATCTTTTAATCTGAAATCACGCTCAAAATTCTTAATATTTGTAATTCCTTCGAACTGACACCACTTTAAAAATGCCCAAAGAGTAGACTTTTCTGATCTTATTGTTGAATTTGACACCTCTTTCTTATGACGACCAATTCTTCTATCCTTTCTAAGAGAATCGTACTCAATCCAATCTTGTTTCGTTATTGTTGACATGTGCCGCTTGCCATACATAGGTTTGAAATGAACCTCATATTGACTTAAAACGACACCATATCTACGCTTTGTGACATACCTTCCTTTACCACTTTCTGTTTTTTTATTATTTTTGTGCCATTCAGGGTACTTTTCTGATAACCATTTTTCAAATGCATCATCAAATGAAAGTCTAAAAATTGGCTGATTCTGCTCAACCTTCAAAACTGTTTCATAAAATAATTTAATAGATAGCTTTCTTGCATCTTCTATATTTGTCGTTTTTAGCGTAATGAACTTGTATCTTCGCTTATTAGGTATTTTTATTCTCGCATTCCACCTTTCATTATTGACATCTGTTCTTTTGAACAGCATCAAACCATCCATCACATTTACAATGTCTTTGTACGTCGAAGTGGAATGTGGCATCGAACGATCAACCAATCTGCGCAACATCTGCACAACAATGATCGATAACCCATTGTTTTGTCAATGGTCAGGTTTTGCTGTGTATCATCTGTGTAACTGTTTTATTGTTTATTTTCAATATGTTAGGTCTCCATTAACATCACATAGATGTATTGATAGGCGGCCATCTTATTGATTTCCTTTGGATTGCGTCATGGCGTAAAAATCCGGCGGGGAAGTCTTGCCAAAATCCGGGCAATGGTTCAAGGGCGCCGTTGGGAACGGTGCCGGAGAATTGTTCCGATTGACCGGTGGTGGCGACCATACCATCTTACTGGCTGGATATAAGGAGCAAAAGCGATGCACCATTTAGAGCGTGTACCGGAAGTCGTCTTCAAGACCAGGGTCCGTAACGAGGCTCTCGGCGGCCCCAATCCCTTCGAATGGAAAGACGTCACCAGCCGCGACATATTCGGCGGCAAGAAAGTCGTGCTGTTCGCCCTGCCGGGCGCCTTCACCCCCACCTGTTCCACCACCCATCTGCCGCGATATGAGGAATTATACGACAAATTCCGCGCCTCGGGTGTCGACAGCGTCGTCTGCCTGTCGGTCAATGACGCCTTTGTCATGTTCCAGTGGGGCAAGGCCCAGGGGGCCAAGCATGTCTTCCTGCTGCCCGACGGCAATGGCGAATTCTCGCGCAAGATGGGCATGCTGGTGGACAAGAGCAATCTCGGCTTCGGCATGCGCAGCTGGCG
>Ga0007882_10000598_pt1 | contig 21228 bp, 17 predicted proteins | sample CryBogCBH12Aug01_FD_71195 | JGI IMG/M metagenome (GOLD analysis project Ga0007882, IMG submission 71195) | Freshwater microbial communities from Crystal Bog, Wisconsin, USA - CBH12Aug09.1 | ecosystem: Environmental > Aquatic > Freshwater > Lake | place: Crystal Bog, Wisconsin, USA | collected... | reverse complement strand
AAGGGGTAACAGGCGTTTTACAAATTTATGCTTCATTGTCTATAGTTCCGGTAGTGATTGAACAGCTACTAGACAATATAGGTTCTAAAATGTTTATTACAAGGGCATTATTTGAGTGCTGCCAAAGTAATCTGCCGGCAATCTAATGGACATCCGCAGGGCTGTTTTTTTATATCATCAGCTTGTCTGCACCAAACAGTGATTGGTACAGGGCAATATCGTCGCTATAGTGTGTCCTGACTATAGCTGCCAGTTCATCAGTATATAAGGACAATGGACTGGGGCATTGTCCGGCCTGTTTTAGGCACATGATCTGGAAGCTGCTGTGCCGGGCGTATTCGCCTGGTTCGCCTAGCTGGGTGAATTGGCCAATGCCGTGTCGGGTCAATGGGCGGGCATCAATAATAGCTAGCTGTATTTTTTGTTGTAACACTTTCGGCACTTCGGCGAAGGCTTCCAGGCAAAAGTAATCATCGTAGTGGTTATAGAGCAGAAAATCCACTTGTGGCCGCCAGTGGATATTGGCTTCGCGGATGCTTTTTTGGCGCAGTTGGCGGATAAAAAATTCAAAATTCATCGCACTGACTTCCCGCCGCCTTTGTGTCAGGTCGTACAGTTGCCAAGCATCAGGGTAATGCCCGACAATTTTGTCCAGATAGGCACTGGCCAGTCGGGCATAGGGGCAGCGCAGCACCACAAAGGTGTAGGTGGCGGCATGGGCACTGGCCAGGTCGGCACTAAAGGTGTCATTGTTGTGATGGATCCAGTTAAATTCTGTGGCTTTTTGTATACAGCCATTGGCCATTGCCAGCGATAGGCGCAAGGTGGAGCAGGCGTTTTTAGGGATAAAACTGTAAATGGCATTGGCCGGATAAATCCGCAAAGCGTGGCTCATGGCAAAATTATGTCTGCCGTTGCGCTTGAGCAGCGATTGCTGGCTACTGTTTGTATATCTAAAGCTACGGTTCATGGCTGGCTTGCCATTAACTAAACATCAGTTTGTCCGTACCAAACAGCGATTGGTACAGGGCAATATCGTCCGCATAGTTCGTTCTGACCATATCGGCCAGTTCATCGGTATATAACGACAACGGACTGGGGCATTGCCCGGCCTGTTTTAGGCGCATGATCTGGATGGCACTGGACTGGGTGTATTCGCCTGGTTCGCCTAGCATAGTGACTTTGTCTATGCCATGTTGGGTCAATTGGCGTGCGTCAATCACTTTTAGCTGTATTTTTTTTTGCAGTATTTCAGGGACGTTAGCAAAGTCTTCCAAACAAAAGTAATCGTCGTATTCTTCATAGAGCAGAAAATCCACTTGTGGGCGCCAATGGCTATCGACTTCGCGGATGTGTTTAAAGCGCAGGTTGCGGATAAAAAAATCAAAACTCATCTCGCTGACTTCGCAGCGCTTGTTGGTGATGTCGTAAAACTGGTTGGCTACAGGGAGATGACCGACAATTTTATCCAGATAGACACTGGCGAGGCGGGCATAAGGGCAACGTAACACGATAAAGGTGTATTCGGCGGTCAAGGCGCTAGCCAAATTGGTTCTGAAGGTGTCAGTGTTCTGATGTATCCAGCCAAAATCTTTAGGGTCGCGCAGACAGCCGTTGGCCATTGCCAGTGACAAGCGCAGCGAGGAGCAGGCGTTTTTAGGGATCAAACTATAAATGGCACGGGCTGAATAAATCTGTAAGGCATTATTCATTGCAAAAATATGTTTGCTATTGTCTCTGAGCAACGATTGATGGCTGCTGGCGGCATATTTGAAAAATCGGTTCACGGTAGTTATCCTCTATTAATTTAATTAATTCATTGAGCTGTAATAGGTGGGGCTGAGTATCAAGGGCATCCGCTGTTAGGGCCACTGCCCCGTTTGGCGGCTGTCCGCCACTTCGCCTTCCAGCTTGGGTTGCATCAATAAGCGCGTCAGCCAGACTTCAGCCGTTTTTTGGTTGACTTTCAGCACGCTATTGGGGAAAAAGCCTAACCACAGCAGCAACAGCAGGGGAATGCACAAAATGTATTTTTCGCGTACCAGCAAATCTTGGATGTGCTTGGAAAGGGTCTTGTTTACTGGGCCGAAGAAAAACCGCCGTGTGAATGTCAGCAGGTAGGCTGCACTTAACACCACACCGACCAGACTCATAATGCCCAAACTGGGGTGTGCCATAAGGGAGCCGATAAGCAACAGCAGTCCGGCGGGGAAACCGCCCGCCCCCGGCATCCCTAGGCTGGCAAAGGCTAGCAGCAGATAGCAACGGGTCAATTGCGGCATCAGTTTAGCCAAGCCACCGATATGCGCCAATTCGGTGCTGGCTATGCGTTGGTGCAGGAAACCGGCGATCATCATCAAACTGCCCGCCACCAAAGGAAAATTGACCATCTGCAATAATGCCCCTTGAATGCCTTGCATATTTAAAGAGGCGATACCTATCAAAATTAAACCCGCTTGACTGATGCAAGCATAAGCCAATAGGACGCGCAAGTTTGTCTGGTGTAGGGCGATCAGGGCGGCGTAGGCCAAACTGATGGCGCCTAATAGGCCGAGCAGCCAACTGTATTCGACTGCCGCGCTGGGGGCTAGCGGCAAGGCGAAACGGATAACGCCAAATATACCTAGGGTAAGCCCAGTCAATAAAGCGGTGACATGTGCCGGCCCTTCCAAGGCCACCGTTGGTAACCAAGTATGGAAAGGCACCAACGGCACTTTAACGGCAAAGGCCAATAACAGCAGGAAGAACACGGCGGGTTGTAGTGGTTCGGGTAACGGTGTTTCCAGCAATACCGGCAAGTTGAACGATAAATGTCTGCTGTCCACACCACCCGCGCCACTGGCATGGTTAATGGCCAGCAATGCGATTGCCAGCAATAATGGCATGCTGCTAAACAGCATAAAGAAGGTATGTTTGGTTGCGGCGCTGCGGCGCATTGGCCCTATACCCCATAGCCCGAGCAAAAAAAACAGCGGGGGCAGGGTCAGTTGCCAGAAGAAGAAAAACAACACCATATCCAGCGCTGAAAACACCCCCATCATGCAACTTTCGAGCAATAGCAACAGCACCCAGTGCAGACGCGTCAAGGTCTGTGTGCGCCAGGCCGTGCCTATCGCCATGAGCATCAATAATGCTGTGGCGGGTAGCAGCAGCACGGCAATGCCATCAATGCCCAGTAAAAAACGTATGTTAAGCGTGGGTATCCAGAGATAGCTTTCCACCAGTTGAAAAGCCTCATTGGCAGGGTTGAATTGCTGCACCGCCGCTATACTGAGCAACAATTCAATGCTGGCGGCGGTCAGGGCAAGCATTTTTGCCAGCTGGGCGTGGCGGCAGACGGCAACTGATAAGGCTGCCAATAAGGGCCATGCGACCAGTCCGCTGAGTATAGGAAAATCCGTTTCAATCATGGTTGCCCTTGTTGCTCGGGGTTGGCGTCTGGTGTGGCTATCGGCTCTAGCGGCCCTTTAGAGCTATGTACAGGGTATCCTTGCTGGATGGCAGCTATGTCTCGACCGATAAAATTAAGCCAAGGCGTGCTGTAAAAGCCGGTGCCAACCAGTATCACCGAGACCAGCATGGCAATCATCCGCTCCTTGAACACGGGCGGGCGTTCTGTGTCTGCAGGCAGATGCCGTCGTTGGCGAGGGGCAATGAATATTTGTTGGAATGCCCTGAACAAACTGGCTGCCGCCAGCACGTTGCCAATCAGCAGTGTGATGGCCAGCAACCAGCCGTATTCCCCTATAATGCCTTCAATCAGCAAATGTGCGGCATTAAAGCCTGGTGTGCCGGGTATGGCCACGGTACTTAAAGCGGCTATGATGAACAACAGTGCAACGGTGGAATGGTTGTCGAACAAACCGCCCAAACGTGGCATGAAGGCTGTGCCTGTCCGGCTGTAGACCAAGCCGACCGCGAGCAACATGCCCGCTGTGGCCAAGCCGTAGACCATCGCCAGCAGTAGGCTGCCCGCCAGGCCGGAGTCGTTGAAGCTAAACGCGCCGATCATCATCATGCCGGTATGGTTAATGGCGGAAAATGCCAATAACCGGCGGCTATTGATTTGCACCAAAGCCAGCAAAGTGCCGTACAGGATACTGGTCAGGCTTAACACCACGACAAATAGCGCCCAGTCTTCGGCAACGCCGGGCAAGATGGGCAAAATAAAACGGATCACGGCATAAACACCCAGTTTTAGGCCGACAATAAACACCAAGCCGCTCGCCACCGTCCCCTGTTCTGCCAGTAGCGGCAGCCAGCCATGAAACGGAAATAATGGCATACGGATGGAAAAACCAAAAAACAGCAAGATGAACACCAGCACTTCATCGTGCAAGTATTCATTGTTGGTTTTGATGGTCAGCCAATCAAAACTCAGGGCGCGGTCAGTGCCCACCAGACCGAATGCCAAAAATAAAAACCCCGCCAAAACCATCAACAGGCTACTGCCCCAATATTGCAATAACAATGCGGTCACTGAGCGGCGCATTTGCCCGGTGCCCCTATGCAATGTCAACACCACCACTGGGATTAGCTCAGCCACCCACCATAACCAAAATTGCATCAGGTTTAATGCCGTAAACGCCCCCATTAGCACAGCTTGGTAACCTATCAGGCAAGCAATCAGTGACTTGTCGGGGAGGGGGCGGATAATGGCTGTGTAAAGTATTGCCATTAGGGTCAGCACGGCGGTTAGCGGGATAAATAAAATGTTGATGCCATCCACACCCACACAATAGCTCATGTCGGCAAATGACCAGCGTTCCGTTAGTTGGGTGCCGGTATTGTGCGGGTCAAACACCAGCAACAAATAAATGCTTAATGCCAGCTCCAAAGCCGCCCCGATGGTGGCAACCCGCAATGCCGCCGCTGTTGTTTTGCGGGATAGCACCACCAGCAAGACCAATAGCGGCAGGCCAGTCAGTAGCGACAATAAGGGGGCATGCCAGGGTATGGGAAAGTGGGTCATGGTCGCCTCAAAATGCCACCAAGAAGGTGATGCCGACAAACAGCACCAAATACCGTGGGCGGATAATGACCAACTCGAACCGGTTGGCGGCGTAACCCATTTTGCGTAGCCAATGGATGCTGCCCGAGCCTAGCCCCCGCGTTACAAAGCGATCTTCAAAGCCATGCATCAGCGTTGCGGCCCATTGCGCCAGTTTTCCTGCCAGGCCGTTGCCTAGGGCAAAGCCATTAGGGGTGCCGGAATAATTGGTTTCGCTGAAAGTTTCGTCGTGTTGGGCAAAAGTGGCCAGGGTGCGGATGGCTGGTTCAGGGGAACCCATTAGGCGATCAATGATTTGGCTGTCAAAATAACACAGGTCTTGAGCCATTTTCCGCACCGGATTGACCAATGCCCAATCAATAATCGGCTCTAACCAAAAGCCTTGTAATGATGAGGTGAATGCCCAATATCTATTGCCAATGCCTGCTATGACGGACGGGATTGGTGGAGCGGGGATTTGTGGTGCAGCAGTACGCTGCGCTTTATCGTCCGCACGCAAGCATTGTAGGCAGCGCAACAACACATGAAGGCAGCAGTGTCCGGCCATGATCTGCCACCACCCCAAGGCGGCTTCTAAAAACATCAGCCCCAATTGTCCGGCGGTGGCGTAAGCCAGCCCATTTTTGTAATCGGTCTGGGTCAGGCCGATGATAGAGCAGTACAGGGCGGTCAATACGCCCACAATACCCAGCACGGCCCGGGCGAACGGTGATTGTTCAAAAACGGGATGCAACTGCCAGAGCAGGTAAATGCCCGCGTGGCTCATGATCACGGGGCTGGCGGGCATGGCGGTTGGCATGGCGCGCGCCAGCCAAGGTGTAAACGGCAGTTGTGCCGATAGGGCGAAGGCCGCCCACGTAAAGCACAGGCTGACGCCGGTTGCTTGACCAATGCCCAAGTCTTCAGTTGCCAAGGCTAATCTGGCCCAATTGACATTATCCAGCCAAATGTAACAGAGGCTGATGCCAATCAACAAACCGATAGTGCCGATTTGTTGGGCGATAAACACGCGGCAGGCATTGCCGGTGGCGGCTGGTGTCCCGTAGGCATAGCCGACCAGCAAGTAAGCACACCAGCCGCTGATTTGCCATCCCGCTAGTGTGCCGATCATATTGGCAGACAGCACTAATGTTTGTATGGCGGCGGCAAACAGGCAGAGAATAAAAAAGAAACGTTGTCCGCCAGCGCCACGTTGCGGGTCATGGCTGGCTTGCCAGCCGACCAGCCACAACAATAGGGCAAACACAGCCGCCAGCCAGACGGGAAAACCGCTGCTGATAAAATTGATGCGGATATCCAAGGTGTCACTGCCCAGCCATTGCCCAACACTGAAGTAGCCACTGGTTTTCCCCAGCCAATCACCTACCGATAAGGCCAAAGCCATCAAGCAGGATAAACCGGTTGCGCCTATGGCAATATCGGCGTTCAGGTGGGCGCTGGCTTTTTCGTCCAATAACCCTGAGCTGGCTGCCACGCCGATGATTAAAGCGGCGCACAACGGCAGGAATGGGATCAGCAAGACCAAAGCATCCATTAGTTAGTTACCTTCATTAGCCACTCACCTTGCTGTAATGGTGTTGATAAGCCGCTTGCCAAACAGCGTTGCGTGCAGGGTCGTCAAAGCCGTCCAACACCGCTAACAGAGCCAATAAATCCTCGCGGGCAAGCCCGTCAACCAAGCTTGGCGTTAAGCCCAAATGCTGGCACAGCCGGAACAACCGCCATACGCTGTTGCCCTTGGAATGGGTCATTTGGCATTGCGCGATGGGGCTGATTTGCCACGTTTGTATCAAATCGGCCAATTGCTGCCAATCTTCGCGGTTACTGCGTTCGGAACCGGAACGGATAATGAGCGCTTCGGCTTTATGGGTGAGGTATTCGGGCAGGCTGCCTTGATACAAATGTTGGCGTACCATGAATTCGGACAAATTCTTGTTAAAATAAGCGTGTAACGTGTTCAGGTTGGCTTCCACTTTCCACAAATCACGGCAGGCTTGGTTTAACCACAATCTATCCAAGGTCAGGCGAATGGCCAAATAATCAGCAAGATCAGGGCCAGTCACCTGGTCGGTGTGGATGGCGGGCAGTTCCAAGGCCAGGCAGTGCAAATAGCCGGGCCAACGGGAAGGGGCAATACCTAGCTCGGTCAGTTGATAAGCCAAGGTGGCTAAGGGGTCGTCGGGCATTTCTAGCAATACTTGCTGCCACCCCGGCAATTCGTGCAAAAATAAATTGGCATCATAAGGCAAGGTTGCCCGCCAAGCGGCATAAAGCCCTACTTGGTCTGAAAATGGCATAGGCCAAGCGGCAATTTTTGTTGCCATGCCGTAAGCGCAGATACGGTTTAATTGCGGATTGACCGACGTTAGCATATCAATGCCGCTTAGGGCCAGCAGCAAACCGCCCAATGTAAAGTCTGTGCCCACCTTATCCAATAGGGCCTGCCATTGTAGTCGGGCTTGTAGTTGGGTGTCTTCATGCGCCACTGGTTGGCTACCGGCTTGCATCAGCCATTGTTCGGCCTGTTCCGGTGCTAAGTCCAGCAAGGCTTCACAATGCAAGCCGTCTTGCTCTTGCCCCAGTTTGTCCAACAGCACTGCCCATAGGCCACTTGCCAGACTGGCTTCATCCGATGTGTCTGCCAGCAATTGCTGGCGCACGGTAGGCGGCAGATCGGTTTGCAATTGGCTTAGTATGGGTTGTTCTGCCATTAGCCACTGTAATTGGCTGATCGGCAATGGCGAAAAATCAAACTTTAAGGCGCAGCGGTAAATGGCTGAACGGTTGATGGTTTGTTGGCCAAGGGTACAGAGCGTCTGTCCGGCCTGAAGATAAGGCAAACTGGCTAGAGCCAAGTTCAGCTCGTGGTCATTGATACGGTCTTGCCGGTAACCGGCACGCGCTAGGTTTTCCGGTAATGGGGTGCGGTCAGCAGGGGGCTGTTGTGGCATTTGCACGGGCAACAATGCATCCAGCTGGCTGAGTGCGTGTGTGATCAGCGCAATGCTGTCAGGGGAGTTGAATGCCTTATCGCGCATGATCAAGCGGTTGGATGCTGGCGGCAATGCGTCCGTGGATGAGGCGGGCCAGTTGCCCGTTGGTGGCTGCGGACAAGTCCAGCAAAGGGGCGGGATAGAGGCCAAAACCTACGATGACCAAGGCCAACACACTGGCAGCCAACCATTCTGTGGGTTTAAGGCCGTCGAGTGGGCCTAGGGCTGGTTTGGCAGGCCCCATCAATAACAGGTTGAGCGCCCGTAACGGATAAGCGGCGTTGATCAGCCAGCCCAGGCAAAACACCACCATCAGCCAGTGCCATTGCTGAAAACCGCCCAATAGAATATGGAGTTGTGCGATAAAACCAACAAAACCGGGCAAGCCCATTGCAGCCAGCAACACCACTGCCAGCAATACCGAAAAATGCGGCAGCTTTTCGGTCAGGTTGCTGTAGTTAAAAAGGCTATTGGTGTGGGTACGGGTATGCAGAATGCCGAACATCAGCAACAGGCCAGTGGCGATCAGGCTATGGGCGGTCATTTGCAATACCGCGCCGGTGATGCCCAACTCATTTAGGCTGGCCACACCGAACAGCACGGCCCCGGTATGGCTGACCGACGAATAGGCCACCATTGCCTTAAGGTTGCTTTGCCGCCACGCCAGCAAGCCCCCATAAAGCATCCCGAACCAAGCCAAAAAGACCAATAGCGGTTGTAGCGCTTGCGCCGCTTCCGGCAACATGACAATTACCCTGATTAGCCCGTAAGCACCCATTTTAAGCAAAATACCAGCCAGTAACAGGCTCACGGCGGTAGGTGCTTGGATCAGTGCCAAGGGCAGCCAGCCATGCAGGGGAAAGGTCGCCATACTCAGGCCAAAGCCCAACAAAAAGCCCAGCAGCACCATGATCTGTTGTTGCAAGGGCATGGTCTGGGCGGCTTGGTGCAGGGTGGTCATCAACAAGTCACCGTGTTCAGAACCATATTGGCTAATCGCCAACAAGCTGATGAGCATGAACAGCGAGCCACCTAGGGTTGACAAGACAAAATTCAAGCTGGCGGCGTGGCGGCGCTGGCCTCCCCAATGGCCTATCAGGAAAAACAACGGGATGAGCATAATTTCCCAAAAGATGTAAAACAATGCCCAATCTTGCGCCAAAAACACGCCCAACATGCCAAACTCCACTAGCAACATGCAGATATGGTAGCCTTTTACCGGCCCGGACAGGGTTGTTGATGAGGCCAGCAAGGCCACAGGGGTCAGTAGCGTGCTTAACAGCAGCATTGGCAAGGACAAGCCATCAACGCCTAACGCGTAGGTGCTGCCGAGGGTAGGGTTGAGCGGGAAATATTCGTTGAATTGCAACTGGGCATCCAATCGGTCATAGCACATCACCAGCCAAACGCTTAACAATAATGCCAAGCTGGCGAAAAAATGGGCGATGTGGCGGATAAAAGCGGCCTGTTGGCCAGGAACAAAGGCCAAGAGCAATGCGCCCACCGCTGGAGTCCAAAGTAGCAGACTTAGCAACCCCATACATCAGTCCTTAAGATACCCTTAAAATGCAATGAAAATTCTTGCCATTATAAGTGTATGCCACTAATTAGCAAGCCTTATGGCAATGGCTTACGGCGCAACGGTGGTTTCTGTTGCTTGACAAATCGACGTGTAAATGTAAAGGTCAAGGGTAAATCAATGCGTTTGCCTAACCGATAAGCTTCTTTTAAGACTATTAAGACTATCAGCCCCTAGGAATAATACATGAACACCCACAAATTATTGGCCATTATGTTATTGGTGTGTTGTGCTTCGATAAGTGTTGCAGCGCCACGGATAGCAGTGCTGGATTTCGAGCTGAACGACATCACTTCCTTGCCCAATGTGCCGTCGGAATTGCAGCGGACAGCATCCATGGCCCCGTTGTTGCTTGATGCGTTAAAGCGTACTGGTGATTATCAAACTATCCCTATCCCAATGGCTGTGCAAAAATCAGCCAATGGCGGTTTTGGTTATCTGTTCCGCTTTCCTGAAGAGGCAGCGAAATTGGGTGAACAACAACATGCTGATTGGTTGGTGGTGGGGCAGCACAGCAAACCGAGCTTCCTGTTTTCCCAGTTGTGGGTGTATCTGATTGATGTAAAAGGCAAGACTGCGGTTGACAGCTACATTATAGAGTTAAAGGGCAATCATGAGAAAGTGACTGTGCGGAGCATTGGCACTTTGGCAAAGAAAATTCAAGCAAGTATTCTTGCCCATGAAAACAAGCCTGCCCGCTAGTTTGAATAATGAGTAACGGCTGTTAGGCAAAAATCCATTAAATTATCAACCTGAAACATCCCATCTTGAAACTAGGACAATGGAAACCAGCCAATGAACCACCCCGCCCATAACAAACTGGTTTCCTTTATATGGTCGATAGCGGACGATTGCCTGCGCGATGTCTACGTGCGCGGCAAATACCGCGACGTTATCCTGCCCATGGTGGTGTTGCGCCGCTTGGATGCCTTGTTGGAACCCAGCAAAGACACCGTAATGGAAGAGCTGGCCTTCCAAAAAAATGAGTTGGGGTTGACCGAATGGGACGACAACGGCCTGAAAGACGCCTCCGGCTATGTGTTTTACAACACCAGCCCATGGACGCTTACCCAACTGTCCAAAACCGCCACCAATAACCAGCAAATCCTGTTGGCCAATGTTGAAGACTACCTCAATGGCTACAGTGCCAACGTTAAAGAAATCGGCATTGCTAATGTAAGTATAGGTTTTTCGTATTTCATGCTTTAAGTTTATATACATAAAAACAAAAGCTATTCAAAATTAACAATGCCAATTGCCATCAATTCCAAGGATGACGGGGTGGATTAATGGCGTTTAACGCATAATTCCCCACGGCATGATATTTCCAGCGCACTGGATCATGCAGGGTATGGGTCCGGGCATTGCGCCAGTGCCGGTCCAGATTGAACTCCCCCAAAGTGGAACGGGTGCCGGCCAATTCAAACAGCTTACTGGCGGCCAGCAGGGCGGTTTCGGTGCTGAAAATTTTCGCCTCGGCAACGGCAATCGAAGCGGCCGCTACCGAATCATCATTGGGATGCAACTGGGCGTGATCTATCGCATCCCCGGCGCGTGCCAACAGCGCTTCGGTGGCATGTAGCTGGGCTTGGATGTTGCCAATATCTTTCAGTGTCAAGGGGTCTTGGTAGCCAAATTCCAGATCAGTGTCTATCCAAGGCCGGGTATGGTTGCGGACAAAATGCAGGGTATCTTTAAATGCCGCCCTGGCTATGCCGGTATCGACAGCGGCTTGGATGATCTGCGCGATAGGCCCCATGGTGGTCGGGTTTTCAAATGCCAGATAATGGGGCAAGACAAAATGGCTGGGCACAAAGATATTTTCCAGCACGGTTGTGCCGCTGGCGGTGGTGCGTTGGCCAAAACTGGACCAGTCATCAATAATGGTCAGGCCCTCGGCATCCCTTTTGACAAAAGCCACCACGGTGTTGTCGTGTTCATCTTTTGCCACCACCGGCACCCAGTCTGCCAACAAAGCCCCAGACGAATAGAATTTTTTTCCTGACAGCAGATAGCCGTCTTGGGTGGGGGTCAGGCGGGTGTTGACATCAGTGACCTTCTTGGTGCCTATCTCGGAAAACGCATTGCCGAACCTTACCCCGCTCAACACCAGATCAAAGAAATAGCGTTTTTGATCCTCGCTACCGTCCAAGCGGAGGGCTTCCACCATATATAAATGGTTTTGCGGGATTTGCCCGACATTAGGGTCTGCTTCGGAAATGATGGCGATCACTTGCGCTAAGGTTTTGTTTGACACAAACGCGCCGCCATACTCTTTGGGTACGGTGATGCCCCATAAGCCACTTTGTGAAAACAAATCCAATTCTTGTCGGGGCAAAATCCGCTCCCTGTCGCGTTGGGCGGCATTTTTGGCGATTTCCACCGCCAGCTGTTTGGCAACTTCGATAGCTTCTTCATCAGACTTAATGACAGGGACTTTTGCCCCTGAAAATAAATCCCAACTTCCATTCGCGCTAGCTTGTAATTGCGATGACATAAATACTCCTAACTTTGTTGATGGTTAAAGGTGTTGACCTGACCAGTAAAATGCATTTACTGCGCCAACAGACAATGCATTGATATTGCTTGCTTATAAGGATTATGGTTTAAACAGCCTTGCGGTATTGGCCTGATTATGCTGCTGCCCTGCTGATAGGGCAGCGGCACTTAAGCGGTAACGGCAAGGCTGGCTTGCTTTGCAGGTGGCTTAAAAATAGACTTGCCCTTGCAATCTGAAGCGATTGTCTTCCAGATTATTATTGAGCCAGTTTTCACCGCTGATACGGCTGTAATCAGTCTGCAATTTAAAGTGATGGTCGTAAAAGTAATAGTTAAGGCCAACAGAACCGACCGTTTCATTTTTGTAGCTGCTGGTGAATTGATGGTCAAACGATACTTGGTTCACCGTGCCGGCCAACTCTAGGTGCTTAGGCAACAAGTAATAACCCGCCTGCCAATACCAGCCGTTGTTGTTGCTGTTGGCTGTGCCCGGAATTGGGCTGTGCGAGTCGTAGTCTTTACGCCAAAAAAATGCACCCTCGGTGCTGAGCAAATTACGCCGATAACCGATATCCCCAGTAAAGGTATAGGTATCCATACCGGCAATTGTATTTTGCAAACCGGAGTTGGCATCAACGGGGTTATAGCCGGCTGCAACACCCACCGACAACTGTGGTTTATCGACATCGTCCGGCACGGATTCTTGCACATAGGTGTAGGGTTCCAGCACATCGTAGACAATCCTGCCGATACCGGCCAATTTTGTGCCGACATTTTGCTGGCTGACCGAGTCTAACGCCCGTACACTGTTGGCAATGGTCACGCTGCTGGTCCATTTGCCGGATTTCCAATTCAGCTCAATACCCGGTGTACGTTGCAAACTGAATGCGTATTCAGGTTGTTGCAAGTCCATGAACAGATATTTACCGATGTCGGTATAAAACTGCCGCGAAAATTGTGGCAATATACGGCCGGCCTTAATGCCTAAGTTACCCAGTTGGTATTTGCCCCACCAGTCTATCGTCTGGACGGTATTGTTATTGTTCAGGGTGCTGCTTTGATAGAAGAAGAAGTAAGACAAATTGGGGTCGAAGGCGGTACCGGAGAAGAATAACCTGCCTAACGCCAAATCGAAGCCTTGGTTATCTTTGCCGGTGTATTTATTACTGGGCAAGTCCAAGGTATAGCGCGCTTGCACCAAACCATTGATGGCCAGGGAAAAGCGATTATCATTAGTCCTTAAAACAAAGCCGTTATCATAAAAGCCGCCCAGACGATGCCCTTTTGGCACTTTGGCCTTGTCGGCATCTTCCAAATCAGGCTCATCTTGGACATTGCGTTTTTTTGCCGTTTCGGTGTCTTGGACAGTGGCTGGCACATTACTGTTTTTAGCGCCACCATTAATACTATCTAAACTGTAACTATTATTGTTTGTATCGGTGGTTAATTTTGATGCTTGGCGTTGTTCCAATTCCTGCAGGCGTTCGTTGGTGACTTTAATTTGGCGTTCATATTCCTGCATTTGTTTAAGAAGCTTACGTGTTTCGGCATTGGGTTCTTTGGCATCAGCCATAACCGGTGATAATAGGCTGCTAACTATTATGGTGTAAGCAAATGCTTTCTTTACCACGTTATCGCGTTGCAGACTATTATTACCACTATCATTTGGCGCGTGACGGTCTAATAAAATACTCATAAATAATTCCTATAAAAATTTGAAAATTACAAATTCTTATATTGCACTAACTGTGCCACTATAAATATTTTATTTTTATATTAATTTCAATTGCTTATAATTTATTTATAAGCCATTTGGCAACGCCTGCCAATAGCAATGCTGCATTACTATTTATTTTGCTGCACTGCTGCCGCTGTATCCGCAGTAATTGCCATAAATTAGCGGTGGTCAAGTTGATCTGATTAACCACTGTAGCCATTATTAATTAACCGGAGCTATTACCTTGTTATGACAGGCTAATTATATTAACCCAACAAGGTATCGCAACAGCTATCACCTAAATTGAGCAAATGCCCTAATTTCTCGGATTTGGTGCGTAAATAAATGATATTCTCGCGGTTAGGGGTCGATTCCAAAGCAACCCGCCCCACTATTTTTAGCCGATACCCCGCCAATTCTGTAAATTTAGCGGGGTTATTGCTCATTAGCCGTAAGGTGGTCACGCCCAAATCACATAATATTTGGGCGCCGATATCGTAATTTCTGGCATCGACCGGCAAACCCAAGTCCAAATTGGCTTGCACTGTGTCCCGGCCTTGGTCTTGCAATTCATAGGCGCGGAGCTTATGCGCCAAGCCGATGCCGCGGCCTTCATGACCGCGCAAATAAACCAGCACCCCGCATCCCGCTTGTTCAATTTTGCCCAAGGCCATTTGCAACTGGTTACCGCAATCGCAGCGTAAAGAATCCAAGATGTCGCCGGTCAGGCACTCGGAATGCACCCGTACCAGAATGTTTTTTTGCCCGGCTATTTTCCCTTTGACCAAGGCCAAATGTTCCGAACCGTCCAGTATTGAGCGGTAAACGTATGCGGTAAACACGCCGGAGGCGGTCGGCAAGCGGGCTTCGGAGAGTTGCTCCACCAGCTTTTCATTACGTCGCCGGTAGGCGATAAGATCGGCGATATGGATAAACGGTAGTTGGTGTTGCGTTGCAAATGCCCGCAATGCTTCCCCGCGCATCATGCTACCGTCATCGTTGACAATTTCACATAACACACCAGCGGGGGATAATCCCGCTAAGCGTGCCAAATCACCAGCCGCTTCGGTATGCCCCGGCCGTTCCAGCACACCATGTTTTTTTGCCCGCAACGGAAACACATGGCCTGGGCGGGCAAAATCACCTGCCGTGGTTTGGGGGTTCGCCAATGCCCTGATAGTGGCGCTGCGGTCGGCAGCAGAAATGCCGGTGCTGGTGCCTTTGTTTAAATCCACCGAAACGGTAAAAGCTGTGCCGTGCGGGTCGGTATTGCGGGCCACCATCGGATCAAGCCCTAGGGCATCGATGCGTTGTTCAGTTAATGACACGCAAACCACGCCACTGCTGTGCCTGACCAAAAAGGCCATTTTTTCCGGTGTGATTTTTTCAGCGGCAATAATTAAATCGCCCTCATTTTCCCGTCCGGCATCATCCGCCACGACCACAAAGCCGCCATTGCGTATCGCCGTTAGGGCAGTTTCAATACTATCGAATTTCATTGTTTGCAGCCTTTGGTTTGAGTAAAACAAATAATATCCAAGGAGCAGGGCGTGGCAACGGTATACTGACCAGCCACTTTGGCCTGTTCCTGCAGCGATATGCAGCAGAAATCAGGCCACTTGACAACACTATGATTGATATGGATTAATAATGAAATGACTGGAAAGATATGCTGGCTGGGCAGCACTTTGTAACATGGCTGCTGCGGTTGCAGCACGGGTGCTGGTTTTGCATGGGGGGGATAGGCAACGGCCTTTAAGGGATGCTGGGAGGGTGCTTTGTTGGCAGCAGCCTATGCCGCCCCTCCTTGACACCCTCAAGCCGTATTATCTCAGGGCGCTAATCATGCCTAATTTAATCAATCTTGCCCGCACGATATTACGGCTTACGCCTAATAGTTTGGCGGTTTGGGCGGCATTGTTATGGCAATAGTTATAAGCCGCTTTGATGATGGTTTCTTCCAGATGACCATACAAATCTTCCCGTCCGTCCTCAAACATGTGATACAGGGCATCGTTCAGGTGATCATCGACACCTAGACCATTGCCGGTGGCGTAATCTTCCCTTGGCTTTTGCAATTGGATGCTGGATAACTGCAAGTCTTCACTACGCACCAGATTGTTTTTGCAGATCAGTAGGGCATGATGGATGACATTCTCCAACTCGCGGATATTGCCGGGCCAAGAATGCTTCAGTAACTTCTTTTTGGCTTCTTCATCCAGTGTGATTTCACTGTAGCCTAAGCGGCGTCGGTATTCCGATATAAAAAAATATGCCAAAGGCAGAATATCCCCGGGACGATTCCTTAAATTAGGCAGTTCAAGATGGGCCACCCGTAGGCGATAAAACAAGTCCTCGCGGAAATGCCCCGCCAGCACGGCTTCCTCCAGCCTAACGTTGGTGGCTGCCACCAGCCGGACATCAATGGCAATTGGCTTTCTGGCCCCGAGCCTGACCACTTCACGCTCCTGTAAAACACGCAGCAGTTTCACTTGGATGCTCAACGGCAAATCGCCGATTTCATCCAGAAACAGCGTACCGGTATTAGCGGCTTCAAACCAACCGACTTTGGTCGAAAAAGCCCCAGTGAAGGCCCCTTTTTCATGGCCGAACAATTCGCTTTCCACCAGGCTTTCGGAAAACGCCCCGCAGTTGACGGCAACAAACGGCTTGTCTTTGCGATGGCTCAGTTCATGCACATAGCGGGCGATAAGCTCTTTGCCGGTGCCGGTCTCGCCGATGACCAGCACGTTGGCATCACTGGGGGCGATCAATTTGATCCGGTTCAGCAGTGCCAACGACACGGGGTCTTCAAACACTTGGGCTGTGCCTCTGATAGAGGTGGTCAATTCATGGGGGTTGGGCAGCGACAGTAAATTTGCCTGCTTCTCTATCCGCGCCGGTTCGGTTTTTTGCTCAAGCATCTGCTCAGGCTGATAATCAAAAAAATGCTTAGCCGAATTGTTCATGAATAAAACGTCGGGGTTGGGTAAGACTTGTTCAGCGCCCATTCTCCTAGCTCCTTAATTTTGTAATCCAAAGGGTCGTGTAAGGTATGTGTTCTTAAATTCCGCCAATGCCGATCCAGGCGCAAACCCCCATGCGTTGAGCGGGACCCCATCACCGCGAACATGTTGTTGGTAATGTCCAAACCGGTCTTGGTGGCTTGTACTTTGGCAATACTGACCGCAATGGCGACATCGCCACGTTCAGCCTCGGTAAGCCGTGATTGTTTTTCCCAAGCACTGTCCAGCTTAGCGGCGGCAACATCGCACAGTACTCGGGTGCTTTCTATGCCCACCAAAAAATTTCCATAATGATTAAGGATATACGGGTCATGTTGGGGCGAAGCCAAGTTTGAGGCATGCCAAGCCCGGGATTCATGCAAGGTATAGTGCCGGGCATCCTGAAAAGCCCCTTCGGCGATACCTAAATAAATATTGGTCAATACCAATTGCGCCACCAGCGGTCGCAAACAAGAGAAAGGTGTGCTTAAAGGGCCTGGTTCCAACAACACTTCATTGGCTTCCACGCGGACTTTCTCAAAATTGACACTGCCGCTGTCGGTCTGGCGCTGGCCGATATTGTCCCAGTCTTGGCATACTGTAATGCCCGTCCTGCCGGTGGGTATGGCGGCAATCAGCAATTGCCCGTCCGACTTGGCTTTGGCAGACACAATCAGCATTTCAGAATCGGTGGCGCCGGAACAAAAACTTTTTTGGCCGGAAAACTCGTACCACCCTGGGTAAGACTTGGCGACACAGCGGTCGTCCAATGGATTTAAGGCATTACCCCAGAACCAATTGAATTGGGCGGTTTGCCTGAACCAGCGTTCCCATTGCTCAGGCTTGGAAAACAGCCGCACGGTAGCTAGCATCAACTGTTGAAACCCAAATACATGAGCGATTGAGCTATCGGCTTTGGCGATTTCCCTAATGCACAGCATGGTCAGCAACCAATCAGCTCCCAGTCCACCGTATTCCTCTGGAATGATTAAGCCCAGTAAGCCGCTGTTACGGATTTCGTCACGTTCCAGCTTGGGTGTGCCGCCCAAAAAATCCCGTTCCGCCGCTGTCAGTGCAAATTGTCCTGCCAGATTTTTAGCAATATCCAGCGGATTTGCTATGGCATTGCCAATAAAGGTGTTGTCAAGGCTAAAAATATTACTGTTCACCGCTATTTCCAGATGTGGGTTTGTTTGAAATAAGCAATTAGTGTGCCAGTTTATTGGGTATGGTGGTAAGCACATCCGGTTAGCTTATCCAAATCAGCCCCTATAGCAGTGTCCTTACGGATTGGATAGGCCATTCCGAAGCGGCTGGCTATGTCCGCGTAGAGCCAATAGCCATCCAGCATCCAAAATCCCCCCCTAATAACGGTCAGCCCAGCAACACCCGCTGCTGATGCAGCAACAGCAGCCATAGCGGTTTACCCGGAAAAATCCAGCCATCAGTTTGGCTGATATTTTTTACTTCAACGCTGTTTATAGGTATCCCAGAATGCCGCTGTTGCAGCAGAGGCAGCGCAATACCGCTGCTGAGCCAGCAGTCTGTTGCCACAAAACCGCTGGAAACACCATTTTGGCTAGGTGAAATGCTGGCATGTTCTTTGCTGATACCTAAATGTAATTATTTTTCTTGAGGTATTGCTATGGAAATATTTTGGTTTCTACCGACGCATGGGGATAACCGCTATTTGGGCACCGATGTCGGTGTCAGGCCGGTGACCCATTCCTATCTTAAACAAATCGCCCAGGCGGCTGATAACTTGGGGTTTAAAGGTGTTTTGGTGCCTTCAGGACGGGCTTGTGAAGACCCTTGGGTCACTGCGGCATCACTGATCAATCTGACCAAGCAGCTAAAGTTTCTGGTGGCGTTGCGTCCGGGTTTCACCTCCCCCACCGTTTCTGCCCGTATGGCCTCAACACTGGATCGGATTTCCGGCGGCAGGCTATTGATTAATGTGGTTGCGGGTGGTGATCCGGCTGAGCAACAAGCCGACGGCAGTTTTTTGCAACATGACCAACGTTATGCCGAGGCTGGGGAGTTTTTAACGGTTTGGAAAGCTGTACTGGAAGGCGAAACGGTGGATTTTGATGGCGAGTTCATCAAGGTCAAAGCAGCCAATCTGCCATCAGGTAGTTTCCAGAAACCTTATCCGCCGTTGTTTATCGGTGGTTCTTCCGATGTCGCCATAACGCTAAGTGCCCGGCATATCGATGTGTATTTAAGTTGGGGTGAAACCCCCGCTGCAGTGGCGGAAAAAATAAACCGGGTACGCGCCGAAGCCGCCAAACTGGGCCGCAGCGTAAAATTTGGCATCCGCTTGCACGTTATTGTCAGGGAAACCAGTGCCGAGGCTTGGGCTGCCGCTGATGGGCTGATATCGCATGTGACCGACGAGACCATTGCCGCCGCCCAAGCCGCAATCGCTGGTTTTGAGTCGGTGGGTCAGAAAAAAATGACCGAACTGCACGGCGGCAAACGGGACAATCTGGAAGTTGCACCCAACTTATGGGCCGGTATCGGGCTGGTGCGAGGGGGGGCCGGCACTGCTTTGGTTGGCAATCCGCAAGAAGTGGCGGACAGAATTTTGGAATATGGCAATCTGGGTATTGATTACTTTATTTTTTCGGGTTATCCGCATTTGGAAGAAGCCTATCGGGTTGCCGAGCTGCTGTTTCCTTTGTTGCCGATAGAACTGCCACAGGCTTCGGAAGCCGGCATACAAACCAATCTGACCGGGCCGTTCGGTGCGGGCAAAATAGCACAGCCGCAGCTAGAGGCTGCCATAAGGATTTAATTATGACATCCATAGGCGAACATGGAAAGGTCAATACGGCTTTAACCGCTGAATTGCTCAAGCAAGTCGAACAGTTAACAGCCTATTTTTATGAAACTGCCGCAGAACGTGATGTTAAAGGCGGTACACCGTTGGAACAACGACAAGCCATCCGCCGCACCGAGTTACTAAAACTGTTGATACCCCAAAAGTTTGGCGGATTGGGGGCCAGTTGGGCGGAGATTTACCAAGTCATCCGCAGTTTTGCCCGCGCCGACAGTTCCTTGGCCCATGTGTTTGGTTTTCAATTTTTAATGCTGGCTTCAGTGCGTTTATATGGCACGGCAGAACAATGGCAGGCGTTGTTTAAGGAAACTGCCGAACAGAACCTATGGTGGGGTAATGCCCTTAACCCGCTGGACACCCGGACTATTGCCACAAGCACGGGCCAGTATAGGCTTTTCAATGGTTTTAAGAGCTTTTGCTCAGGTGCCACTGATTCTGACCGTCTGATAGTGTCGGCACTGGCTGCCGAAAACCAACAATTTATTGTTGCCGCTGTACCAACTCAGCGTGCGGGCATCTATATCCATGATGATTGGGACAACATGGGGCAACGCCAAACTGACAGTGGCAGCGTCGAATTCCGCAATCTTCAGGTAGAGGAATCGGAATTGCTGATTAACCCCGGCCCCTTAAGCTCGCCGTTTTCCAGCCTTAGGTCGTTGGTGGCGCAACTGATTTTTACCAATATTTATCTGGGCATCACTGAGGGGGCATTACAGGAAGCAGTGAAATACACGCGAAGCAATTCGCGCTTATGGTCAGGCTCATTGGCTAAAAATATTACCGAAGACCCGTTCACCCTTTTGCATTATGGCGAGTTCTGGTCGAGTATCGATGCCGCGAGGGCTTTGGCGGATAAAGCGGCGGCGCTGTTGGACAGGGCTTGGCAGAAACAATTGCTGTTGACCGAAACTGAACGCGCCGAAGTGGCCTTGGCAGTGTTTTCCGCCAAGGTCAATAGCACTAAGGCCGGTCTGGATGTCACCTCGCGGATATTTGAGGTGTCGGGTGCCCGTGCCACAACGGCAAAATTGCGTATGGATCGGTTCTGGAGAAATTTGCGCGTCTATACCCTGCACGATCCGGTTGACTATAAATTAAAAGATTTGGGCGATTGGGCTTTGAACGGCAATTATCCGACCCCCAGTTTTTACAGCTAACCCATAAAATAGAGAAAAACCATGCCAAAAATAATTGATATGAGAAATCGGCCTGCATTCCTGCATGATTTTTTCGGGGCCAATCCGGGTACGGCAGGCTACGCCACTGCCAAATGGCTGAACCAGCGGGTCGGTTCAAAAGATACCGAACACTTTACCCGTTCTTATACGCTGGGCGGGTATTTGGCTGAAATCGAACGAGCAGGTATTGATCAGGCCGTAGTGGTCGGCAGGGAAACGCCAAGCCTTAGTATTGCCAACAACACCATTGCCGACTTGGTCGCCAAAAGCTCTAAATTCATCGGTATTGGTTCTGTAGATATCCAAGCCCGTGGTGAGCAAAATGCCTTGGCAGAAATTGATCGGGTTATCCAACAGCTCGGTTTTAAGGCCATTAATATCGAACCGGGGTTTGCTGAACC
>Ga0007882_10000597_pt1 | contig 21232 bp, 19 predicted proteins | sample CryBogCBH12Aug01_FD_71195 | JGI IMG/M metagenome (GOLD analysis project Ga0007882, IMG submission 71195) | Freshwater microbial communities from Crystal Bog, Wisconsin, USA - CBH12Aug09.1 | ecosystem: Environmental > Aquatic > Freshwater > Lake | place: Crystal Bog, Wisconsin, USA | collected... | reverse complement strand
CCGGTGGCGGTGCTTTGATGTCGTCGATGATCCTGGTCTCGATCGGGCCGCGGATGACCTCGATGGCCTGCCGCCCGAGTCCGGTAACCAGGGCGTAGACGATGCCGAAGTGCAAAAGGACGACCAGGAGGAAGGCCGTCGCTTGCTTTGAGGCGTCGTTCTGCTCGGCGTACCGCATCCGAGGCGTCTCCATCATATCATTTCGATAAAGTCTATCTAATTACTAGATATATGAGGCGACACCCTCTGTCAATTGATGTTTGTTGCTCGTCGTCATCATTAGTGAGTTCAGGATTTTCCGTGGTTGGAGGCTGGTCGTTTGGTGGGTGGGCCCCTTTGGTATCGCATCAGATTATTAAACCACTAGAAAAATAGATTTAAAGCTAGCAAGATGAGTTTGTTGATTGGAAGGCTGAATGCTCATGACCAAGCCCACAGGCACACCCTCAGGTCTGTCCACGCGTGCGATCCACGGCCGACAGATCGCTGATCCAGCCACCGGGGCGGTCATCCCTCCGATTTATGCGACCTCGACCTTCGCGCAATCGTCGCCAGGCCATCATCTGGGCTTTGAATATTCCCGTTCGTGCAACCCGACGCGCTCCGCCTTCGAGTCGGCTCTGGCTGAGTTGGAGGGCGGGGCGGCCGCCTTTGCCTTCGCGTCCGGTTTAGCTGCTGAGGCCGTTATTCTGGAGTTGTTGGAGCACGGCAGCCATATAGTCGCGTCTGACGATATTTACGGCGGCACCTGGCGTTTGTTCCACCGGGTCAGGTCCGAATCGGCCAATTTGGCGGTTACCCATGTGGATGCCGCCGATCCGGCGGCGATCGAGCGGGCGATCACGCCGCGCACGGGGATGATCTGGATCGAAACCCCCGGCAATCCCCTGCTCAAGCTGGCCGATCTCGAGGCTGTCGGCGAGATTGCCCGTCGGCGCCATGTCCTTGCCGTGGCTGACAACACCTTCGCCTCGCCGGCGGTCCAGTGGCCGTTGAGGCATGGCTTTGATCTGGTGATCCATTCGGTCACCAAGTATATCGGCGGGCATTCGGATCTCGTCGGCGGCGCCATCATTGCCGGTGACGATGCGGATCTGATCCAGAGACTGGCCTTTCTGCAAAACGCCACCGGTGCCATTCTCGACCCTTTCTCCAGTTTTCTCGCTCTGCGCGGACTGAAGACCCTGCCCTTGCGCATGGAGCGCCATGCCGGCAATGCGCTGGCGGTGGCCCGGCATCTGGAACAACACCCGAGGGCCCGCCGGGTTATCTATCCAGGCCTGGTCAATCATCCCCAGCATCATCTCGCGGTTCGCCAGATGCGCAATGGCGGGGGGATCGTTTCGGTCTATATCGACGGTGGCGAAGCGGAGACGGTGGCGATCCTCGAACGCTTCCGGGTTTTTACCTTGGCCGAAAGCCTGGGCGGAATTGAGAGCCTGGTGGGCTATCCCTCCAAGATGAGCCATGGTGCCTTGCCGCCCGAGCAGAAAAAGGCGCGGGGGATCGACGACAATCTGATCCGTCTGTCTGTCGGAATTGAGGACGTCGAGGACCTGATCGCAGACCTTGATCTGGCTTTGGGATAAGCTTTCGAGACGTCAGATATCGTAATTGAAAACCTGCGGCATGGACTTGTTGGAGGTCAGTTCCAGCAGGCTGGTGTTGTCAAGGATCTCGGCCGTCGCATCTCGCACCCGTTGCATGACCTGCCGGATCCGGCAGGCGGCCTCGCTGGCGCAATCCGTGCAGGGGCGATACGCGGTCTGGCTGACGCAGGGGATGAGGGCGAGGGGGCCGTCGAGGATGCGGACGATCTGCCCCACCATCACTTTCCCCGCTGGTTTGGCCAGAAAATAGCCGCCGCCCTTACCTTTCTTGCTGGCGAGAAGTCCGACGTTCTTCAATTCAAGTAATATTGAATCAAGAAATTTCTTGGGAATTTTTTGCGTTTCGGCGATGTCCGCCACCAGAACGCCCCCGAGACCTTCCTGCTCGGCCAAATACAACGCCGCCTTCAAACCGTATTTTGCTTTTGCCGATAGCATTTCTTGTCCGCCCGGATTTGTCGGGCTGACACTGCCAAGCGGTCTTCATCGTGTCAATGGGTGCCGGAATTTTGCGACCGCGCCTGTGAGATATTGCTTTCCGGGGGAACGCTATGGGTCAGCCAGACATTGCCGCCGATGGTGGAACCGGCACCCACGGTGATCCGGCCGAGGATGGTGGCGCCGGCATAGACCACGACATTGTCCTCCAGGATCGGGTGGCGGGCCAGTCCCTTCACCAGCGTGCCGGTTTCGTCGGCGGAGAACCGCTTTGCGCCAAGGGTCACGGCCTGGTAAAGGCGGACATGTCTGCCGATGATGGCGGTCTCGCCGATGACCACGCCGGTGCCGTGGTCAATGAAAAAGCTGTCTCCGATCTCCGCTCCGGGATGGATGTCGATGCCGGTGCGGGAATGGGCGATGCCCGAGATCAGTCTTGCCACCAGGCGCGCCCCGAGGGAATACAGCGCATGGGCAAGACGGTAATGGATGATCGCCGTGATGCCGGGATAGCAAAGCAGGATCTCGGAGATGCTGGTGGCCGCCGGGTCACCCTGGTAGGCGGCCCGCAGATCGGAGGTCAGCTGGGCGCGGATCTGCGGCAGGCCATCGGCGAAGGCTTTGGTCAGGGAATAGGCCTCGGCCATCAGGGCGGTATCGTCCAGAGCCTCCCCCTCGGGTTGCAGGATTAGGCTGCGGCGAACCTGTTCGACCAGGGCGTTCAGGGTCTCGTTGAGGATGTTGCCGACGAAATAGTCGACGCTCTCGTCGGTAAAATCGTGGGTTCCGTAGTGGGTCGGGAACAACGCCGCGCAAAGCCCGTCGATGATGCTTTCCAGCAATGCGCGGGACGGCAATTCCCGCTGGTGGACCCGCCGGCGCGTGCGATTGACGACTTCACGAGACAGGCGCAGACCGGAAACGATCGGCTCCAGCCCCCAGGTGAAGCGGTCATGATGACTGGCCTCGATTCCGTCGCCGGCGGGCGACCGCTGCCTGGACAGGCTTCCGGTCATCTGGCGCTCCCTCTTCCGCTTTGGATCCGCAGCAAGGCGTTCACCAGGGCGTCGATGTCATCCAGGGTGTTGTAAAGGGCCAGGGATGCCCGGACCGTCGCCTCCACACCGAAGCGGCGTAAAATGGGCTGGGCGCAATGATGGCCCGAACGCACGGCGATTCCGTCACGGTCAAGCGCCTTGCCGATATCCTCGGTGCGGCATCCGTCGATGACAAAGGACAGCACTCCGGCTTTTTCCTTGGCCTGGCCGATCAGCCGCAGTCCCGGCACCGTCAGCAGGCCGCGGGTGCCGTAGCTCAGCAGGTCGTGCTCCCAGGCGCCGATATTGTGCATGCCGATGGCCTCGACATAGTCGATGGCGGCGCCCAATCCGACGGCGTCGGCGATGTTGCCGGTGCCGGCTTCGAAGCGGGCGGGGGCCGACTGATAGACCGTTTTTTCGAAGGTGACATCGGCGATCATGTTGCCGCCCCCCTGCCAGGGCGGCATGGCGTCAAGGATGGCTTTCCGGCCGTAAACGGCGCCGATGCCGGTGGGGCCGAACACCTTGTGGCCGGAAAAGACGTAGAAGTCGCAATCCAGCGCCTGGACATCCACCGGCATATGGGAAACCGCCTGGGCGCCGTCCACCAGCACGCAAGCCCCGTGGCGTCGGGCGATGGCCACCATTTCGGCCGCCGGGGCGACGGTGCCCAGGGCGTTGGAGACCTGGGTAAGCGACACCAGGCGGGTGCGCGGGGAAAGGAGTTTTTCGTACTCCTCGAGGATGATCTGGCCGCTGTCGTCCACCGGAGCCACACGCAAACGGGCGCCGACCTGGGCGCAGAGTTGCTGCCACGGGACAATGTTGGCGTGATGCTCCAGCCAGGTGATCACCACCTCGTCGCCGTCCTTGACGTTGCGGCCGCCCCAGGCCTTGGCGATCAGGTTGATGCCCTCGGTGGCGCCGCGGACGAAGACGATTTCCTCGGTCGAGCCGGCGCCAAGGAAACGGCGGACCTTCTCGCGCGACGCCTCATAGGCGTCGGTGGAGCGGGCCGCCAGGGCGTGGGCCGCCCGGTGAACGTTGGAATTCTCATGTTCGTAATAATAGGACAGCCGGTCGATGACCGATCGCGGCTTCTGGGTGGTGGCGGCGTTGTCCAGCCACACCAGGGGTTTTCCATGTACCGTTTCCTGCAGGATGGGGAAGTCGCGGCGGAACGAGGCGGCGTCGAACGGGCTTGTGCCCTGGCCGGTGGAGCGAAGATCGGGAACCAGCTCGGGCCGCAGTTCGATGCCCAGGGGGCTTGGCTCGATCCGTCTGCCGATCCCGGCGGTCGGTTCGCCGCGGGAGGAAAGGGAATGGCCGTCATCTAGAAAATAGAGCTTGTCGGCGGGGAGATCCTCGGGTGGACCCGAAGGAACCGACGGCAGCGACGGAACGGATTTTTCCGGTAGTCCGGCGGGCGGCTCGGGTGCCTGGGGGCCGCCGGCATGATCAGGCGGAACCAGGGAGATCGCCAACTGATGGAGGATGCCCCGCAGATCGGCTTCGCCGGGGATCACCGTCGGTGGGAAGGCCGCCGGATTTCCGGGAGGCGCCGCCGGCGCGGCGGCCAATGGCCCCACCTGCGGAACCTGGGGAACCGGGGCAACGGCGCCGACCGAGGGCGGCGCCGGCACCCCCGGTGGCACGAAGCCCCCGGTCGGTGCCGCCTCGATCAGCGGCACGGACGGCGGAGCGACGCCGGCGGAGGGCATCGATTGCCCCGGACCCGCCGAGAAAAAGGCATTGGCCAGTTGGGCGATCAATCTGGCATCCGGCGCCCCGGCAAAACTGGCCGGCGGCTCATTCAACGCCGCGGGGACCGGCGGGGCCGGGGAAAGTTGCCGGGTCATGCCGTCTTCTTGTCGTAGTCAAAGTAATGATTGACCTCGACATCCTCCAGCACGCCGATGGCATCCTCGGTCAGCACGGCAGCCGAGCAATAAAGGGAAATAAGATAGGAAGCTATCGCCTTTCGATTGATGCCCATGAAGCGCACAGACAGCGACGGCGAAACTTCGCCCGGGACCCCCGGCTGGAACAGGCCGATGACACCCTGTTTCTTTTCGCCGGTGCGCAACAGCAGGATATTGGTCTTGCCGCCGCCGCCCTTCTTGTCTTCGCCGGTGAACGCCAGCTTGTCGCTGGGCACCAGCGGCAGGCCGCGCCAGGTCAGGAACGGGGTGCCGAACAGATTGACGGTTGGCGGAGGAACGCCGCGCTTGGTGCATTCGCGGCCGAAAGCGGCGATGGCCTTGGGGTGGGCGAGGAAAAACGCCGGCTCTTTCCAGACCTTGGAGATCAGTTCGTCGAGGTCGTCGGGAGTAGGGGCGCCCTTGCGGGTCTTGATCCGCTGCCGTTTGGCGGCATTGGCCAGCAAACCGTATTCGGCGTTGTTGATCAGCTCATATTCCTGCTTTTCCTTAACTTTCTCGATCAGCAGGCGCAACTGCTCCTGGATCTGATCGATCGGGTGGGAATAGAGGTCAGAGACGCGGGTCTGCACGTCGAGGACTGTGGTGACCGCGTTCAGGCTGTATTCCCGAGGGTTCTCTTCGTAGGGAACGAAGGTCTCGGGCAAATCGGCGTCGTTGATCGGGCTGCAGCGGACCTCGGTGGCCGCGTCGATGGTGGATTCGACCACCCGGTTGAGGCGGTAGATGCCGGCCTCGACCGGTGTCCAGGGCAGAAACGATACCAGCCAGCGCGGAGTGATCCCCGACCATTGGGCGCGGGTCTTGGTGGCATTGGCCAACTGGCGGGCCGCCTGCTCATTCAGAGTGCGGCGAACTTCAATGTCCTCGGACATGGCTTCGGTTCCTTGATGGCTATGGAAAACTTCTTAACGTTTGAAGGGGTGGCGCTTAATTACACAAAGCTACTAGATAATAGAAAATATTACCCACAATTTATGGTGTCAATAGGTGTTTGGGTCATTTGCCGGAGCTAAATATCGTAGGAGAGGATCGCTTCCTGTCGCGGAACCCGGCCACACATGTCGGCCAGTGTGGTGTTGTCCAGGATGCGCGCGATGACGTCGCGGACCTCCTGCATGACGGCTCGGACCGCACAGTTGCTTTCATCATCGCAATCATGGCAGCGCTGATAAGCGGTCCGCGAGACGCAAGGGACCGGCGCCAAAGGGCCGTCCAGGATGCGAACCAGGTCGCCGACCAGGATCTGCGATGCCGGTTGCGCCAGGCTGTAGCCTCCGCCCTTGCCTTTCTTGCTGGACAGGAAACCCTTGTGTTTCATCTCCAGAAGAATGGCGTCGAGGAACTTCTTGGGGATGCGTTCGCCGGTCGCGATGTCGGCGATCACAACCGCCCCCTGGCTTCCGTAACGGGCCAGATGGACCATGGCCTTCAGTCCATATTTTGCTTTGTTGGAGAGCATCTTATCGCCATCAGGTTATTGCGGAATTTGTGTGAAGGCCTTGGCCCGGGTCCTTTTCCCGGCGACGGCTTCAGTCGAGCCAATCGGGAACGGGCAGATTGCGTTGGCGCAGAAAGACCGGATTAAACAGTTTGCTTTGATAGCGGGTGCCGAAATCAGCCAGGATGGTGACCACCGTGTGTCCCGGGCCGAGCTGACGGGCGACCTTAACGGCGCCCATCACATTGATTCCGGACGAACCGCCAAGGCAAAGCCCCTCATGCTTGAGGAGATGAAATATCATCGGCAGAGCTTCCTCGTCGGTAACCCGGACTTGCCCGTCAATGGGCGCTCCGTCCAGATTGCCGGTCACCCGGCCCTGACCAATGCCCTCGGTTATGGATGAGCCCTCGGCCTTCAGGTCTCCATGGTCATACCAGTTGAAAAGTGCCGAGCCCAAGGGGTCGGAAAGGAAGATTCCGACAGCCCGATTGCGTTCCTTGAGGGCCATGCCGACCCCCGCCAGGGTGCCGCCGGTGCCGACCGCGCAGGTAAAGGCATCGACCCGACCGTCGGTTTGTGCCCAGATTTCTGGCCCCGTCGTCAGGTAATGGCCTCGCCGGTTGGCCTGGTTGTCGAACTGGTTGGCCCACAACACGCCTTTGGTCTCGGTGGCGGCCAGTTGCTGGGCCAGGGTCCCGGAATAGCGCACATAATTGCCGGGATCGGTATATGGCACGGCCGGCACCAGGCGAAGGTCGGCGCCACACAGCCGCAACATGTCCTTCTTTTCCTGGCTTTGCGTGTCCGGCATGACGATGACGGTGCGATAGCCGCGGGCATTGCCCACCAGCGCCAGGCCGATCCCGGTATTGCCGGCGGTGCCCTCGACGATGGTGCCGCCGGGCTTCAGCATGCCGGTGCGTTCGGCATCTTCGATGATGGCGAGCGCCGCGCGGTCCTTGACCGATCCGCCGGGGTTGAGGAACTCGGCCTTGCCGAGAATGGTGCATCCGGTCATTTCGGATGCCTTCTTCAATCGGATCAGCGGGGTTGATCCGATGGACTCGACAAAGCCGTTGCGGATTTCCGGCATAAGCACTCCACAGCATTTTTGTTTTGATCCGGCGGGCAGTCGTCAGACGCGCGTAAGAAAAGCCTGGACCTCGTCGAACAGCAGGGTTCGCCCGGTTTCCGCCATGACGAAATGGCTGGCGCGGGGGATTTCCGTCAATGACCGTAATCGGGCGGATTTCAGGCGATCAAAAAGGCCCAGGGACATGCCGCCCGGGGTAAGATTGTCCCACTCGCCGCGAATGATCAGCGTCGGTGCGATGATGGCGCCCGGGTCATAAGGCGCCTGACCCCGCCAGGCGGGATCGGCGAGGACGCCGGTGGGAGAGCGAAACACCTCCGGAACCCGTTCCGCCGCAGGCGGTTGGCTGGTGCGGACAGCCTGTTCCCAAAGGGCGACGGTGCTCGCCGGGAGAATGGCGTCGGCCTGGTCTGGCGGCACGCCTGTTTGCGAGCGCCGGCGGGACTCGGCCAGCGTCCATTCCTGCCAGGCCGTCTTCGGGTAGGCTGGAGCGGTGGCCGGATCAGGATGAGCCCAAAGCGGTGTAACCAACACCAGCGCTCTTGCCGCCGCGGGGAACCGCGCGGCGAAGCTTCCGGCGATGACCGTTCCCCAGGACCATCCGAGCAGTTGCAGGCTGTCCAGTCGGCGTTCGGCGCGGATGAAATTGACCGCGGCGGTAAAATCGGCCACCGCCTCCTCGGTTGTCGAGACGGGCGGATTAGCGTCAGCGGGCAGGCGCATGGCGTTCGGCCAGGTCGAGTGGCCGTAGCCGCGGATATTGACCAGCCAGACGTCCCACCCGTTGAGGGCAAGGTGGTCCGCCCAGGACAAGCCGTCGATCGGCAGGTCGAACACGGTCTCGGCCGGCAAGGTGGCGCCGTGGACGTAGAGAATGGTTCTGTCCGGACCGAAACCGGTTGACCTCGGCAGGTGCTTGTTGCGCAGGAACAGCTCAATCCCCGGTGTTTGCGAGGGTATGAGGAAATCCGCAGCGGCGATTGGGGTCGAAAAATCGCCGGTGCCGTTCCGCAAACCAAAGTCGGATGGCACCGGAAAGGGACTGATAACGGTTTTGGTCATTCTGTCTCCCTCGCGGCGGTGACTGCGGTCAGGCGAGTGAAGGACGGCGGCGGCTATTTCTTTGTGGTGATGCGATCGAACACGCCGCCGTCTGCGAAATGCGTGGTCTGTGCCTTGGTCCAGCCGCCGAAGACATCATCGATGGTGAACAGCTTGATCGGCGGGAAATTGGCCGCCGTCTTCTTGATGATGTCGGGGTCGCGCGGCCGATAGAAGTTCTTGGCGATGATGCTTTGGGCTTCGGGGGTATAGAGAAATTTCAGATAGGCCTCGGCGAGGTCGCGTGTGCCGTGCTTATCAACCACTTTGTCGACCACCGCCACCGGAGGTTCGGCCAGAATGGAAAGCGAGGGGGTGATGATCTCGAACCCTTCGCCGAATTCCTGCTGTGCCAGATAGGCTTCGTTTTCCCAGGCCAGAAGGACGTCGCCGATGCCGCGCTGCGCAAATGTAACCGTAGAGCCGCGGGCGCCGGAGTCGAGAACCGGCACATTCTTGTACAGGCGGGCAACGAAGTCCTCGGCCTTGGCCTGATCGCCATTGGTGCGGTTCAGTTCATAGCCCCATGCCGCCAGATAATTCCACCGCGCCCCACCCGAAGTCTTGGGATTGGCGGTAATGACGGAGACGCCGGGCTTCACAATATCGTCCCAATCTTTGATCTGCCTGGGATTGCCCTTCCGCACCAGGAAGACGACAGTCGAGGTGTAGGGAGAACTGTTGTAACCAAGCCGCTTCTGCCAATCAGGGGCAAGGAAACCCGACTTTTCTGCGACGGCGTCGATGTCATAGGCCAAGGCCAAAGTCAGCACATCGGCGGCAAGTCCATCGATGACCGAACGAGCCTGCTTTCCCGAGCCGCCATGCGACTGATTGATCCTGATGTCTTCGCCGGTCCGTTTTTTCCAGGAGCCGGCGAAGGCGTCGTTAATTGCCTGATACAGTTCTCTTGTCGGGTCATAGGAAACATTCAACAGAGTTCTGGGTTCGCCGGCGTGAGCCCCTGGGATCGCCGCGGCGAGGCCAACCGCCATCATCACCGCCAGTAACCATGCCAAGAGCAATTGTCTGAAGTCATCATCTAAAAATCGAAACATATTCAACTCCCGCCGCTCGATCCACTCATTAGACTAATAATCTATAGATTAATGGCTTTTGTCGAGTCAAGAGCCTTCCGCGGTAGGGCGGTCACCGGGGGAAATGGGTGATTTCCATTTTCATTTCATCGTAAACAATTCTTGCGTTGCGGCCGGCTCCCATGTCCAGAAGGCTGGTGTTGTCAAGAATGTAGGCGGAGGTGTCGCGGACCAGCTTCATCAGCCGTCTGACTTCGCAGCCTTTTTCGCTCAGGCAGTCGGAACAGGATTGATAGGCGGTCTGGCTGACACAGGGGATGGGGGCCAGGGGGCCGTCGATCGCTCTTACCACCTGTCCCACCATGATTTTGTGTGGAGGCCGGGCCAGGCCGACGCGCCCCTGTGAGGTTTGTTCTATAAATCCGAATCTATCTAATATTTCGAATATGCTGACCACCGAGTCGATGGGGATGCTCTCTCTTTCTGCAATCTCTGTTCTTGATGCAGGGCTGTTTTTTGCAAGGTGAATCATAATTTTCAAAGCATATTTTGTATTTATTGTAATCATTGTTCATCCAGTCAAAGTTAGTGGATGTCCGTATCCGATCCGGGGTGGGCCAAGGATATTTCAGCCGCGCGGCAGAATCAATTTAATCTAGTAGATAATAGATTATATGGAGTGTCGGCTTCCCGCCCGGCCATGGCCGTCGCGCTTAGCGCAGGGCCTGGTCCAGGTCGGCCAGCAGGTCGTCGATGGACTCAAGGCCCACCGACAGGCGCAGCAGGTCCGCGGGCACCGGGGATCCCGGCCCTTCAATGCTGGCGCGGTGTTCGATCAGGCTTTCGATGCCGCCGAGGGAGGTGGCGCGTTTCCACAGCCGTGTTGCCGCCGCCGCGGCGATGGCCGCCGGTTGGCCGCCTTTGACGCGGATCGACAGCATCCCGCCGAAACCGCCATCCATCTGCCGCTTGGCGACGGCATGCCCGGGAAATCCCGGCAGGCCGGGATAGAGAACCTGGTCCACCGCCGGGTGACGGTCCAGGGCTTCGGCAATGGCCTGGGCGCCCGCCGATTGCGCCCGGACCCTGACAAACAGGGTCCGCAGGCCGCGCTGCAGCAGCCAGGCCTCGAAAGCTCCCAGCACAGCCCCGCCGCGGCCCAGATTGCTGCGGACCCGCGCCCAAAAGTCGTCCTGGACGGCGGTGGTCAGGCTGCCGGCCACGAGGTCGGAATGCCCGTTGAGATATTTGGTTGCCGAATGCATGACGATGTCGGCTCCCAGGCTCAACGGCCTGGTCAGAACCGGCGTGGCCACGGTCGAATCAACGGCCAGCCGACCGCCGCCGGCGTGGACCAGTTGCCCCAAAGCGGCAATATCGCTGACCCGCCACAGGGGGTTGGCGGGCGTTTCCAGCCACAGTAGGCGCGTTTTCCCGGGACGCAGCGCCGCCCTCACCAGGCCGGGCTCGGTGGTGTCCACCACCTCCACGAGCAGGCCCCAGCGGGTTGCAAAATCCACCAGCCATGCCCGTAACGCCCAATACATGACCTCGGGCACCAGGACGTGATCGCCGGGATCCAATGCCTGGAACACCGCCGTCGCCGCCGCCATGCCGGAGGCGAAGAGGAGTGTCTCCGCTCCTCCTTCCAAAGCGGTCAGGGTTTGCGCCGCGGTGTCGTAGGTCGGGTTGTCGGCCCGCGAATAGACCCGCCCGCGGCTATAGCCGAGATCGGCATCCCGTTCATAGGTGGCCGACGGATGGATGGGAGGGATGATCGCCCCCGTCGCCCCGTCGACCCGCCCCATCGCCTGCGCGGCCAGGGTCTCCGGCCGAACCTCAGCCATGACGGCGACGCCGGGGGCAATCAACGGGGCACGGGTCATCGGCGGTCATGTCTTTTCCCCTTTTGAGAGACCGCAGCTCCTAAAGGACCGTCAGCATCGAGGCGACCAGCGGATGGCGGACGATGTCGCGGTCGGTCAGGGTGATCACCGCCACTTCCGGCAGGCCGGCCAGCCGGCGGCCGATATCGGCCAGACCGGACAGGCCCGGCAGCAGATCGGTCTGATCGGGATCGCCGGTCAGCACCATGGTGGAATGCCATCCCAGCCGGGTCAGCAGCATCTTGATCTGGCCATAGGTGCAGTTCTGCGCCTCGTCGATGACGACGAAGGCATTGTTGAGGGTGCGTCCCCGCATATAGGCCACCGGGGCGATTTCGATACTGCCGTCGGACAGGCAGCTGCGCAGGCGCTTGCCGCCCAGGCGGTCGGACAGGGCGTCATACAGAGGCCGCAGATAGGGGGCCAGTTTCTCCTGCAGGTCGCCGGGCAGGAAGCCGAGACTTTCGCCCGCCTCGACGGCCGGGCGCGACAGCACGATGCGGCCGACCTGTCCGGCGTCGAGGGCTTCGACGGCGGCCGAGATGGCCAGATAGGTCTTGCCGGTTCCCGCCGGCCCGAGGGCCAGGGTCAGGTTCTTTTCCGCCATCGCCTCCAGCAAGGCGCGCTGATTGTCGTTTTGCGGGCGGACCTTCTTGACGTAGCTCTGGTCGCGGTTGTCTTCGCCCAGCGGGTCCCAACCGCGGGAAGCGGCGATTCCATAAAGCGGATGCACGTTGGTCTCGGCTTTCGACTGAACTGCTTGACGCGGGCGCTTGGCCATGGACAGCTCCTTCAGGGTGCGAAATACAAAAAAGCCTCCGCGAGGGGAGGCTTTGCCGCAACAGGGGGGGACGGGATGCCGGTGGTGTCGGCGGGTCGGCCTGGTGACGCAGGCCAGGGGTCGGTCATGGAAAGCGGTGGAAACGGAAAAAATAGCCCCAATCTGATGAGCCCTCCGACGACGCTTGTCACAACGTTTAAAATAACCATCGTGAGCGCTTGATGTCACTCATTATTGTGGTCGTAACGAAAACGTCATCCCAGATATGGTGATTGAACTGTTTCAATTAAACCCATTGACCGCGGCAGAGGCGGAACGGATCTGTCTGTGGCGGTACGGACCCGGCTGGACGCTTTATGATTTCGGGCCGGGCGATCTGCCGGCCATCGCCGCCCCCGCCGCCATGTCTCACGGCGTGCGCCGGGGCGAGGTTCTGGCCGGCCTGGCCAGTTTCGGGGCGGGGGCCCGGGTGCCCGGCGGCAGCTACCGGCAGCCGGCGCTCGATATCGGTTGCAGCATGGCTCCCGAACTGGTCGGCCACGGTCTCGGGCGGGCCTTTGTCGGGGCTGTCGTCGGCTTTGCCTGGCGCCGGTTTCAACCGCCCCGCCTGCGCCTGGTGGTGCCGGCCGACAATCGTCGCGCCATCCGCGTCTACCAGGCCAACGGCTTTGTCGCCGGCGAGCGTTTCGCCGGCATGCTCAGGGGCGGCATTCGCCCTTTTCTGCAGATGGTCTGCGTCACTCCAGCAGCATGAGCCGAGGCCTGTCTTTGGCGTCGGCCGGTTTGCGGCCGCGGATTTCGGCAAGCCGGTCGGCCATGCGCCGCCCCGCCGCTTCCAGGGACAGCCGCGAGCCGAGATCCGCCCTGGCGGTTTCACCCAGGCGGCGCGCCCAGTCGCGGTTCTGATGGACGCGACGCATCAGCTGGGCGGCATGATCGATGGACGGTTCGGCCCAGCGGGCGCCGACCTCGTAAGGTTCCGCCTTTTCGGTCAGCTCCACCAGGCGATAGTCGACCAGCAGACTGTTGGTCGAGGTCATGAAGTCGACATTGCCCGAATAACCGGTGGCGATCGCCGGTTTGCCGAGCAGCATCGCCTCGGCCATGGTCAGCCCCAGCCCTTCGCTGCGGTGCAGGGAAATGTAGCAGTCGCATGTCTGCATGAGGGCAAGAGTATCGTTTTGGGTAAACACGCGGTCGATGAGGATCACGCCGGCGTCGTCCGCCGCCTGGCGCAAGTCCTTCATTGCCGAGGCGTGCAATTCGCCGAACGAGGTTTTGATGACCAGCGACACGTTGGGATCGTCGCCGAAGGCCTGGCGGAAGGCCTTGGTCAGCGCGATGGGGTTCTTCCGCTCCATGATGCTGGACATGGCGAAGACGAACAGGAAAATGAATTTATTTTCCGGCAAGTTGAAATAGGCGCGGGACCGTGGCGTAAAAGCCGGCAGCTCCACCCCGGGAGGCATCTTGAAGACCGGCAGGGTCAGGTTCTGACGCAAGGCGTCGGCAATGAAATCCGTTGCCGCCCATAATTCGTCCAGCATCGCCGCCTGCGGTTTCCAGATGGCGGGGATGGTGTCGAGTTCCCAATACCAGTAGCCGATCCGGTAGCTGCGCGGGTCGCGCTCGGCCAGGCCGGCGTTCTGGAAGGCCTTGAGGAACAACGGGCCGCCAGGCTGGGCATGGATAAGGGTGGTCTCGTAGATTTCCAACCCGTCGTAATCGCAGTGGTTGGGTTCATCAGTGTCGAAGGTGACGAAGATGTCCCGCTTGCTGAGCCGGGTGCCGATGCGCCGCAGGCCTTCGGCAACCGATTCCACCGAGTGGCGCAGTCCCGAGGGAAAACAGAAATGACCGAAAATATTGACCCCGGGGGCCATCAGCTCGCGGGCCGTTTCCTCTTTATCGAGATGGCGGCACCAGCTTTGCGCGGGTTCGGCGAGCCCGGCCTCGGCACCGTCAAGCCAGGACAGGAAGGCCCGGGCGGCGGCAAGCGAGCCGAGGGCCTGGGGATGGCGGTGCTGCCAGTATGGCCGTTGGCCATAGGCCAAACGGATCTGCTGGGCGGCGGTCAGGGCCACCGGCCAGCGGTCGGGTCTGCTCCACTCCTCGTCGAGCTGGAAGGCGCCGGCCAGCCAGGCGGCCAGCTGATCCCGGCCAAAGACCGTCAGGCCGTCGGGGAACAGCCGTTGCCATTCGGCGGTGAAGTTGTAGGTTCGCACCAGTTCGCGGGCCGGATTTTCGGCGGATTCCAGCAGGAACCACCAGATTTCCTCGCGCCGGAAGCCCCGTCGCAAGCCGTCGATACGGACTTTCCTGACCGATTTGGTATCTTCCACGCCGTCCCGCATCAGCCATCGCACCAGACCCCGCCGCCCCGCCGGGGTCAGGCCGAGGGGGAAGCGCCGGTGCAGGTCGTGATCAAGGAAAAACGTCTGCCGCACCCGCTCGGCCGGGCGTCGGGCGAAGACCTCGCCGAGCGCCCGCAGGGCGGCCGGTGTCAGGCCAAGCCGCCGTCCGCCGTCCTCCCGCAGCCAGAGGGCGAAACCGCCGTTACCGCCGGCGGACAATGCCTCCGGGAAGCGAGCCCGCAGATCGGGCCGCGAGCGCAGCACGTCGATGCAGAAGCGTGCCGCCGACCAGTGGTCGTCGATTGCCGCCGGGGATTGGGCGGGCCATAGGATATCCTGACGGCCGAGGCCGCAGGCGGCGGCAACGGACAGATCGTCGAACAGGTTCAGGCGGCTGGACGGCGGATAGGCCGAGCGCAACAGTCGGGCCTCATGGCGCAGGACCTCCGCCGCCGTTTTGCTTTTGCCCAGTCGCAGTGCCGGAATGACGGCGGTGCCGTCGAGGGCGGGATGGAAATACGGATCATCGGTTATTCCCAGTGACCGCAGTTCCGCATACAGCCGCCGTTGGTCCGCCAGAAAGACGGTCGGGTCGGGCATATTTTCCGCCGCCTGAACCAGCCGGGCAAAGGGCGTATAGACATTGCGCAAGCCGGCCCGCCAGGCCCGCAAACAGAAAGCGACGGCGCCCTCCGTCAGGCGATAGCCTTCGTCGAACCCGCCGATCCGTTCGAACACCTGGCGGCGCATCAGCAGGCATTCACCGGTGACCGCCAGGCAGTTGCGGGGGACGGCGGGCGAGCCGGAAATTCCCCAGAAATCGGTCGGTAAACCGTGGAAAATCGGTCCGCGGTCATGCAGGCCGAGGGCCAGCCCGGCCCGGCGGACCAGTCCGTCGGGATAGGTCAGCAGGGGACCCGCCACGCCGACGCCCGGCAGGGTCGCCTGTCGTACCAGCTCGTCGAGCCAGTCGGCAGCAACAATTTCGATCGAGTGGTCAAGAAAAAGTAAGAGCTCGCCATTGGAGTCCCTGGCGCCGGCATTACAAGCGGAACTGTAGGTATATTTATTTATACAATGGATAACCCTGGCTTTGCCTGTATTCTCCAGATCATGGTAATATTGAACAAGTTGCGGGTTCGTCGAAAAATTGTCGACAATAATGACTTCTTTTCTTGGGTAGTTGGTTTCTTTCAGAAGTCCGTCGATACATTTGCGCAGGCTGTCGGGGTCGTCATGACTGGGGATGATGATCGAGACCAGCGGCGGCTCGGCGATGTCCCAGGATGCCTGCTGGATGCCGTCGGGCCGGGTTTCTATCCGCGCCTGGAAGCCGAGATGGCGCCAGTGATCGGCGACAACCTGTCGATGGGCGGCGGAGGCCGGGTCGGCGGGACGCGGACGGTCGCGACGGCTGCTTTGAGGACGGTGACAGAGAATCTTGGGGAAGCGGACGATATGGGCCCCATGCCGGCTCATCCGCAGATTGAGCTCCCATTCCGGTGCCGTGGTGATCGGGTCGGCAAGGCCGCCCAACGACAGGGCCAGTTCGCGGCGCAGGACCGTCAGGCGTCCGAAATAGTTGAAGGCCGTCAGCAGGTCCGGCGACCACTCCGGTTTGAAAAAAGGGTCCCGCCTTTGCCCGTCGACCAGGATGTCGTCATCGGAGTAGAGCACATCGATGGCCGGATCCCTGGCCAGGACCTCGCTTACCTCGGCCACCGCCGTTGTCGGCAACTGGTCGCCCGGCTCCAGGAAGGCGAAATATCGCCCGTTCAGTTCGGCAAGGATTTGCCGGTCCGCGGCCGGCAAGGGGCGGCAGAGGACACGCCGGTCATCCGACGACAGCGTCAGGCCGTCGGCCAGGACGATCAGCAGCTGCCAGTCCGCCGACGACTGGCGCTTAAGAGAGTCCAGCGTTTCCACGATGCCGGCTTCGCTTCCGGAACTGGCGATCATGAGGAAGCCGAGGGTCGCCGCGGCGGCGGGCGGGGGAACCGCCGAGCCGCTCTCGGTGGCGGCGATCCACAGCAGGTAACGCCGGGCCAGCCGCTGGCGCAACGCCTCCAGATGGCGCTGCGAGGCCAGCTGATGCTCGATCAGGGCCAGGGCTCCCGAAAGCCGCAGCCGCTGCCGGACGGGTTCCTGGAGGTCCGCCAGCGCCGCGGGCGTGACGGTCAGCAGTTGTCGGCCTGTCCGTGCCCCGAGCGGCAGGCCTACAGGTTCGAGGAGGCCGGCCTTGGCGATTTGCGCCGTCAGCGACACCGTCTTGCCTGCGCCCTGGTTGATCAGGGTGGCCAACCGCAGGGCCCGTTTCGCCGGGGTGTCGCTGGTATTGAGGCCATCCGCCCCGAACAGGGGCTCGCCCTCATCTTCCGAGACGAGGCCGCTGTCGATGTCGACCACCAGTTCCGGTTCGTTGCTTCCTTTAGCCAGGCCCAGGGTGAAGGGATAGAGGCGCAATCCCGCCGGCATATAGCCGCCGCTCCAGGCGCCATCCGGTTCAACGAAGAGATTGTCGTCACTGGTCAGCGAGAACAGCGCCACCGGCAGAATGGCGCCGTCGCTCCTGGAGAAAAGGATCGGAAAAGTCTCCGCCGCCGCCGCCACCTCCTCGGCCACCAACATGGTTGTCGCCATGCGGGCAAGATGGGCATGGGATGTCCGTGCCAGCAGTTTCCGGTCCTTGAGAAGTTCCGGGGTCACGGGAACCATTGCCATCGGTAGGACGTCCTGAAGCAGGTGAAGTTGATCGGAGAATAACCCCGGTAGGGCGTGCTATCGCCCCCTTTTTTTCGCATTGAAAATTGAGCCCCGCTCCCCCACCTGCCGCATGCGGAAAAACGAAAGGATTCGGCCGATGGTCGGCTTGGCGGGAAAGCGGGTTGCGCTGCTGGCGGCCAACGGTTCCGAGCAGGCGGAGGTGACGGTGATCCGCAAGGTGCTGGCCGAAGCCGGGGCCATGCCGGTCATCGTCTCGCCGAAGAAACATGAGCTGCGGTTATGGTCGGGGATCGATTGGGGTGACAGCCTGGTGGTCGACGCGGCCGTCGGTACGGTCGAGGCCGGCGACTTCGACGCGATGATCGCCATCGGCGGCGTCCTGGCCGCCGATACCCTGCGGGCCGATCGCGAGGTGGTGCGGCTGGTGCGCGATGCCCTGGGTCTGGCGCGGCCGGTGGGCGCCATGGGTCACGCCGTCTGGGTCCTGATCGAGGCCGGGGCGGTGGCCGGGCGCATCGTCACCTCCATCGAGTCGATCCGCACCGATGTCATCAACGCGGCGGGCAGTTGGGCCGACGACCCGGCGGTCAACGACCGTCATGTGGTGACCGGCCGGCACCGCCATGACCTGCCGGATTTCATGGCGGCGATGGCCGAGGAAATGGCGCGGGACTAGACGAGGTCCTCGAAGGGCAGGTCGTGCTGACGGCAGCAGGCCTCGAGGGCGTTGTGCAGCAGCATGGCGATGGTCATCGGTCCGACGCCGCCCGGCACCGGGGTGATGGCCCCGGCCACGGCGACCGCCTCGTCGAAGGCGACATCGCCGACGAGGCGGGTTTTTCCGGCTTCGGCGGCAGGGACCCGATTGATGCCGACGTCGATGACGGTGGCGCCGGGCCTGATCCAGTCGCCGCGGACCATTTCCGGCTGGCCGACGGCCGCCACGACGATGTCGGCCCGCCGGCATTCCCCTGCCAGGTCGCGGGTCTTCGAATGGGCGATGGTGACGGTGGCGGACTCGCGCAGCAGCAACTGCGCCATCGGCTTGCCGACGATGGTGGAACGGCCCAGGACGATGGCGCGCTGGCCGGCGAGCGAGCCGAGATGGCGCTTGAGCATCAGCAGGCAGCCCAGCGGCGTACAGGGGATCTGGGCTTTGCCGCCGGTGACCAGACGGCCGACATTGAACGGGTGGAAGCCGTCGACATCCTTGGCCGGATGAATGGATTCGAGGACCTTCTGCGCGTCGATATGTTTGGGCAGCGGCAGCTGCACCAGGATGCCGTGGACGGCGCGGTCGAGATTGAGCCGTTCGACCAGGGCCAGCAGTTCCAGTTCAGCCGTCGACGCCGGCAGCAGATACTCGAACGACGCCATGCCCACTTCCTGGGCCCGCCGGTTCTTGTTCCTGACATAGACCTGGCTGGCCGGATCGTCGCCGACCAGCACCACCGCCAGGCCGGGGATCGGTCCGCCGGACTCGCGGAGGGCGGTGACGCGCTCCGTCAGCAGGGTTCTCACATCGGCGGCGACGGCATTGCCGTCGAGGATTTTGGCTTGGGTCATGGCTTCCTCGTCAGGTCTGCGATAAGGCGGGTCATCTCGGCGGCCTCGGTGGCGACCACCACTGTCTTGCGCCGGTCGGTGGCGCCGGCGACGATTTCAAAGTCCCGTTTGGCCATCCGCCAGCTTTTCGCCAGCAGCGCGATGAGCGCCGCATTGGCCTTGCCGGCCTCGGGGACCGCCGTCACCGACACCTTGAGGCTGGCGCTGCCGTCGGCTTCGGCGACGACGCCCTCGATGCGGTTGCGCGACGCCTTGGGCGTCAGGCGCACCGTCAGGCGGACACCGCCGGCTGTCGGCGTGAACGGCATCAGTACAGGGCGGAATGGACGATTTCGGCCAACACGTTCTGGATGAAGTAAAGGATCAGGATCAGGATGATCGGCGAGACGTCGATGCCGCCCAGATTCGGCAGCAGGCGGCGGATCGGTCGCAGCGCCGGTTCGGTGACCCGGTACAGGGTATCCATCAGCGTGTAGATAAAGCGGTTGCGGGTGTTGACGACATTGAAGGCGACCAGCCAACTCAGCACCGCGGTACCAATCAAGGCCCAGATATACAGTTCGATGGCGATGCTGAGCACGTTGTAAAGCGGCCTGATAATGACGTTCATCGCTTATCCTCGTCGGGGGCACCGGCAATGACTGGAGCCTAACCACAGCGTCGGGCCTTAGCAAGACCCAGCGCCCCGGACTTGACAGCGTTGGGGCGTTTCCCCATTATCCGCCTCCTTAAATGGGGCCGTAGCTCAGCTGGGAGAGCGACGCGTTCGCAATGCGTAGGTCAGGGGTTCGATCCCCCTCGGCTCCACCAATTTCCCTTCCCCGCAAGGCTGCCGACCGGTCCGGTTCACCACATCGGGCTGAAATTTTTCTTGCGATCGCTTAGGCTATCGGGTGACCCGTCGATCGGGGAAATTTCTGGCTAAGAGTTGGCGCTGCTCCATGCAACCCGAAAGTACCGTTCCGAGCAAGGCTCTGGTCTGTGTGGTGGACGCCAACCCGAAATTCCGGGCCGATGTGGTGACGGCGCTGACGTCGTTTTACGAGGTCGTCGAGCATTCCGAGCAGGGTGCGGCGCTTGAATGGATTGCCTTTCATCCGCCGGCCGCCGTCATCCTCGATGAAAACGTGGTCCCCCGGGGCGGGCTGCCGCTGCTGCGCGAGATCTTCTGCGTTCCCGAACTCGACCGGGTGCCGATCATCTGTACCGCCACCAACGATCGCAGCATGTTCCTTGCCGACGCCATCGGCCTCGGCGCCCGCACGACCCTGGTCAAGCCGTTTCGGCGCAGCGCCCTGCTGCAGGCCTTGTCCAAGGAAATCAACGGCAAGGTGGAGAGATCCTGGGTCCGCATCGAGCCGGTTCAGCGGGCGGCGTTGCAGCGGACCACCCAGGCGTTCAATGCCGTCGCCGACCTGATCGTCGACGGCAAGCCGCTGCCCTACCAGATTCTCAGCGACGCCTGCGGGCCATTGGTGCAGTCGGTTCAGGCCGGCCGCTACAAGGACATGCTGAACGCCGTCAAGGATCACGACAACTACACCTATGTCCACTCGCTGAGGGTCTCCATTTTCCTCTCGGTGTTCGGCTATTCGATCGGCATCAGGGATCGCGACCTGGTGACCATCGCCAGCGGCGGCCTGATCCATGATGCCGGCAAGATGTCCGTGCCCTATCACATCCTCAACAAGACGGATCGCCTGACCGATGAGGAAATGCAGGTGATGCGGGACCATGTCACCCAAACCGCGACCTTCCTCCGCAGCAGCAGGGATCTGCCGCAGGGGGCCCTGCTGATCGCCGAACAGCATCATGAGAAACTGGATGGCTCGGGTTATCCGCGGGGACTGAAAGGCACGCAGCTCAACGAACTGTCGCGGATGGCGACGATCATCGACATCTTCTCGGCCCTGACCGACCGGCGGGTCTACAAGGAGGCGATGGAACCGGCGCAGGCCCTCCACCTGATGACCCAGCTGAAGGGTCAGCTGGATCAGTCGCTGTTGAAAATGTTCAAGACCGTCCTGCTCGATACGGCCCATTCCATGATCTGAGGCGGGACGCCGGAGGCTCCCTTCGGTTCAGTGAGGCGGGGTCGGGCCGGCGCCGCCGACCAGCGGACAGCCGCCGTCCTTCAGCGGCCGGAAGGCCTGATCGCCGGGGATGGCGCGGAGGATGGTGTACAGATCCCACTCTCCCTTCGACTCCTCCGGTTTCT
>Ga0007882_10000593_pt1 | contig 21274 bp, 35 predicted proteins | sample CryBogCBH12Aug01_FD_71195 | JGI IMG/M metagenome (GOLD analysis project Ga0007882, IMG submission 71195) | Freshwater microbial communities from Crystal Bog, Wisconsin, USA - CBH12Aug09.1 | ecosystem: Environmental > Aquatic > Freshwater > Lake | place: Crystal Bog, Wisconsin, USA | collected... | reverse complement strand
CGGTCAATCGCTCGCGATCCCCAGTATTTACAATGACGCTGACTGTCTGTGCCATGACGACAGAATCTCATGGCCAGACCCTTTTGTGAATCCCTTGTCTGGTTCAGTGCACTAGCGGTATCGATACGTCAGCAACACTCCATGCTTCCCCTTCCGTAATTTGAGGTGATGCCGTTCACGCCGCCTCCTTTCCCAGAAGAACCACCTTCGAAGTCCATCCCTTGCTTTTGGCCAGGTCGATGCCGCGCAGGGCGGCCTCGCGCTCGGCATTCTCCGCCCACTCAACCCAGTTCGCGGCGAGGATCTTCGGGTCGTCATCATCCAACAGGGCCAGGGCCCGGCGGCCGGTCGGTGCGATGGGATCCTTCATACGCAGCCACCGGTGTCCCGCGGTAGCGTCCCAGCCAAGGCAGAGGGCGAACCGCGTCGCGGGGACCTTTCCTAAGGCTTGGCGTAACCGGACCAGGAACTTTCCTGGCATCGGCGAATGTAAGGTTGGCGTTTGGGCGCTGTGCGAGGCAAGCCAGCGGATCAGCATGGCGTGGCACGAGTCGGCCAGGGTGGCGGGATCAAGCTCGATATCGCGCATCATGGCGCCCCATTTTGACCAAGAGACGCCCAACAGCCAACTCATATCGGCAGCGGTGAGGTCGGCGGCGGTGCGGAAAAGTTCGATATCGAGGAGGCGATCGGGTTGGTGGCGAGATGGTTCATGTCGCTCTCCTTCTTACGCCGCGAGCCGGAAGGCGGGTGCGGTGGCGGCCTCGCGCAAAAGTTGCTGCCACGCTGCCTCGGCCTCAGGACCACTCCGAGGGGGCAGGGGTGGATTTCCGGCAAGACGAAAGGCATAGCCGCGGATGATCGGAAGAGTCAGCCCGGCATAGGGCAGAGCCGTTACCTGCAGCTGACCATGCAGCAACTGAGTGAGGATAGATCGCCCATCGGTTGCACCGCATTCATATGACCGGCTGAAGCCGAATCGGCTCCAGGCGAGGAGGTCGGCGCGGCGCGGGAAGCGTTCGTGGCTGGCTGGGGCCTCGGGTTCGAGCCTGGCCAGCGGATCGACGGCCAGGGCAATGATCCTGGCGTGGACTTTCAACCGGCGATGATCAGGGGATTCATTGCTGTCGCGTTCATCCCGCAGGATGGCGTCGATCTGCGGCTGGTCGGGAAAGGGTCGCCAGTCAAGGATCACGTCGTCGACCATCACCTCGCCCGCCGTGATGGTGTCGGCCAGATAGCTGGCATTCCGAAAAGGGCGTGCGGCGCCGTGTCTCTGGCAATGCAGCAGGCGGGGAAGGGACTGATGCGGCATCGCGGTCACGGTGAAGGCGGAGGGGAGGTTGTCAATTTTCAATGTCGGGTCTCCTTTCTTGCGGCGAGGGAAAGCTTGCGAATGCCTGCCTAACTCGCTAATGTCATACAAAATATATGACGGACGATGGCGCATGTCAATCAAAAAATATGATATCAGTCTTTTTTTGTCACCAGCACTCTGCCGAGCCGCGAGGGGCTTGTTGGGTTGGACGCAAGGCGAGCTTTCCGAAAAGGCTCATCTTGGACGTTCGACAGTCGCGGATTTCGAGCGAGGGACGCGCCTTCCCACCCGCAATAATCTGGTGGCCATGGTCGAAACTTTGGAAAACGGTGGGATGGAATTCATTCCCGAGAACGGCGAGGGCGGGGCAGGGGTGAGGTTTCGGGTGCCGGGAAAATCCGGGCCATGATCTGGCCTGCACCTGCAGAATCAATCGCTCTGTCGGACGCTGATGATGGGAGTTGCCCGCCTCTCAGCGAATTCGCCAGCTTCGATAGTTGCACCACTGGTGGAGACACGAGCAGCAGATGGATGTGACCCTTTGACAAATGTCCCATGGGGCGGTACATTCGCCCATAACAAGAGCGGATTGTTTCGGTGAACAAGAGCTTTCGCGACAAGTGGCTTGAAGAGTTTTTTCGCGATGATGTCACCGGCAAAAAGGTGCCGGCGGATATCGAGAAGAGCTTGTTCCGCCGGCTGCAAATGCTCGACGACGCGACCTGTGATCGCGACTTGCGCTCACCTCCGAGCAACCATTTTGAGCAATTGAGTGGGCCGTTGGCGGGCTTGCACTCGATCCGCGTAACGAAAAAGTGGCGGCTGATTTTTGCCTTTCAAGGGGAAGTTGGCCAGGCAACAGATGTTTATCTTGATCCTCATGACTATCGGTGACCGGACATGATCATGACAGCGCGAAAGCCCGACAGCGTCGGGGAAATCCTGGCAGAAGAGTTCATGGCGCCGCTGGCCCTAACCCAGGCGCGGCTGGCGGAGGCCATGGGTGTTCCCCGCAAGCATGTCAATGAGCTTTGCACAAATCGCCGTACTGTTACCGTCGATACGGCCCTAATGCTGGCGCGGGTTTTCGACAACAGTCCGGAATTCTGGCTGAATTTGCAGCGCCGTAGCGAATTGTGGGATGCGTTACATGACGCGTCGCGTCGGGCTCGCATCGAACGGGCAACATCCGTCCGTCATGCCGCCTGACAGCCGATGAAGGTTCATGGCGATGCCGGGGAATTGCAGCGTGTTGCGATAAATCTGCATCACGCTGCAGGGTCAATTCTTTGTCCCTCGCCGGGCGCTGCCTCCGGCAGGTTGTGCGCGCGCGCACGTCTCGCAAGCTCGACCCTAGTTGCCGCATTATCCGCGACGAAGCCTACGTCGCGGATCCGCCACTGCTTATGGCGGAACTGTCCTGGTCTCCCCGTGGGGAGCTTCGCAAATCTCCCAGGCCGGCTTCGCCTTCAGCGCCTCTTTCTTGACGGCTTCCAGGACGTAAAGCGAAGGAACTCTCCACCCGGTATTTCCATCCCAGGCACCGCCATGGCCTTTAACGATCCCCACGATGGCCTTTCCTGTGGGACTGTCGCGCTCCTCGTAGGCGAACCGGACAAAGCTGCGGTCGGGCGAGACGAAAAGGGTTTTAAGGGGGATCGGCATGACCTGTGCTGAAACTAGGTGTGCGGCGTTTTTGCCGTCAATGCTGTCATGACGGTCCGCCTGCGGGACCGGTTGAGGACCGTTGGCCGGTTGGTCCTCCAACCCCGCTTCTTTCTTCCTGGGCCTTCCTCTCCGTGGCAGGCTTAGTCCGGCAGCGTCGACGCCCAGATATTGCACCAGCGCGGCAACCAGCACCGCTGAGCGCTCCTGGTTGCCGCGCCGGCGGTTCAGCATATCGTAAAGCTCGGTTGGAAGGCGAACCATGATCGTATGGAGCGGCAAGGAAATCCCCAAAAAAGAGATGCTCTTTTTATGGCCGATGAAATCCGGTCATTCAACAAAAAAGAGTTACTATTTTTTAGTTTCGAATGACGGTGCCCTATGGTCGCGGGACATCGACGGCGCCGTGGAGGCGACCGCAAGAGAAAACCAAAGGACTGCGGATTTGGCCCGCCGCACGTTAAAATCCGACGAAATCAGGCGCCTCTTTGAGATGTGGTTGTCTCGAAAAAATTGCTGAGGTGCGGGCGCGGGCGTCGGCACTCAGCCAGCCGCCGGCACCTGCATATGACCTTCGGCATGGTCGATCTGGAGACCGGCAAGGTCTTCAATGCCAATGGCATCTTCAAGCGGAACATTGGCATTCAGTTCATGATCGCCCGCGAGATGCCGCACCTGGACGTCGAGGGGCAGCTGTTCGGAAATGGCCGGCGATCACTCTGAGCGGTAACCCGGAATTCCTTGAGCGGGCGACGCGTGAGGCCGCCAGACAGGGCTTCGCGGTCACAAATACAGAATTGCAGGGGGACTGGCGTCAGGTCCGTGGAGAGTTTGACCGCCAGGAAGCCGAGGCCGCCAGGCGGGCGATCCAGCAAGAGAGTTTTGAACGGGCGAAGCAGCGCTTCGATGCCGCACATCCGGTTCCGACAACAGGACCGGCCAAGCTGACGCCGGCGCCGATCAACCTGACACCGGCGGCTACCTGGTGGTCATCTCTCTTTACAGACGTCGCCGAGGCTGCCCGCCAGGAGCAGGCCGATCTGCGTCAGGCTGGCGGAGATCCGGCGGAGATCATGCGACTGGAGCGGACGATCATCGACGCCACCGACTGCATAGCGATGATCCTGTCACTGCACGATGGCAGCCTGACGTCACCCGATCAGATCTACGCTCACGCGGCGGCACTCGCTGAAAAATTGCCAGACTACGTCACGGATGATGAGTTTCTGGCCGGACTGCCGGCCAACATCCAGGACGCCATCTCGCAGATCAAAGAGGGCGCAATGGACGGCCAAGAGGCTTGCTACGATGAGCCGGATGCGAATGACCACCGTTCGGGGTATCGGGATCCCGAGCCGTGGTAAATCCTGAGCAAAATTAGCCGCAAGTCTCGTGATTTGAGGTGCGAATTTCACTGATAGGTGTTGGTCGAGGGCCACGGCGCGCGACGTTCCCTGGAAACAGCTGTCGACCTAATTTTTCGCGCCACGGGCTACGACCAGGGGTGTTTGTCCAGCCTATCGCCGACGCCAAGCTGAGCGAAGCCATCGAGAGCGCCGAGAAGGGCCTGATCGATGCGGATGACGGTGACGGCTTGATAAAGCAGCGCATAGCCCGCCAGGGTGAGGCAGGTCGGCTGGATATCGTTCGATATCCTTCCGAAAGGGTGAGCGGTCATTTTTTGTTTACGGCTTTCCTAATCTCTCGAGCCTCTTTCTTTAGGGAAAAGCCGGAACGGCGGTTCCAATAATTGGAAAACCATGCTTCCAAAAAATGGAATACGCTGGTATCGTGTTCGTATGATTGTCGTTGGTCGCGCCATTGTGGAGGCTTTCTTTGCAACCCGTAAGGGTCACAAAGGCATTAAGGCGGCACGATCGCAATATGATGCGTGGTTGGCCATCGTCGGTACGGCCGAGTGGCAGACTCCGGAAGACGTGAAGCGGGCGCATCCGAAGGCCAGTATCCTTAAGAGCGGTCGGGTGGTGTTCAACATCAAGGGCAATGACTTTCGGCTTGTCGCTTTGGTCGAATATCAGGCCGGTGTTCTGACAATCCGATTTTTCGGGGCGCACGACGAATACGACAAGATCGATGCGGAGACTATCTGATGAGAACCGAACTGATCGTTATTGAAAATGATGCTGATCTGGCCGAAGCGACGGCCTTGGTGGCAGTGTTGATGGACAGCAAAGAAACCGCCCGGCTTCGTGCCCAGGCCAAGTTGGTAGAGGACTATGAAAATCGCAAATGGCCGCGCCGCGTACCGAGCATCCCCGATCTTATGGCGTATCTTATGGAAGAGCACGGCTTGAGCCGCGCGGATCTGGTGCCGCTGCTTGGCACGCCGAGCCGTGTCAGTGAAGTGTTGAGCGGCAAAAGTGGCTTAAGCATGACGATGGTTAAGCGGTTAAGGCAACGCTTCGGCGTGTCGGCCGATCTGTTGATCCCTGACAACCGACCGGTGGCGGCATAAAAGGAACGTCACGCCGCGACCCTCGGCCAACACCTTTCAACGAAATTCAACATTTGTCGAATTTCATCGACTGTCCACCCCAGTCGGCAACTCCATGAACTACCGCGACAAAAGTCCTCTTCTGGTCACGGTTTCCGGCGGCTGGGCCGCCCAGGCAAGTTCCTTACATGGCTTCGCCTGTTCAGCCCTGAGGGCCTCGCCCATTTCACGACAAAGCGATATTTATGCGGACGGGGTTCCGCCGCGACGGAGCCAATGGCGACGACCGTCCCGCCATTCAGCACCTGTATGGCCTGCTCGCCTCCGACAAGGCCCGCGACGAGATGATCTTCGGAGACATCCTGGCCGCTCTCGAAGCCGGACGGTCACCGGTGGTGATCACCGAGCGCAAGGATCATCTCCAGGTATCGGCTGTCGACATTGACCGACGGCGTAAAAAGCCTCGCCAAAAAAGTCGAAGATCACCAGGCGCGTCTCGTCCGGCTGGAAACCATTATCGAAATCACCCGGCCCTCGGTTGCCGCTGCGTCTGCTCCAGCTTTCAGCAAATCGAGAACGGTTGCCGCCAATCCGAAAGGCCTTACCGTGAGCCATGCTTGTCCTCCTTCCCATTCAGGCGGTCCAACTCAACCATGGCCGCTGCCGACTGACCGGCCAAATGCCCGATAACCAATTCGGACACCAGATTGGCTACCTCGACCAGACCGCCCATGCCCAGGATCCGTTCGGCCGGAACGTTGCCATCGAGATCCGGCTGGGGCTTCTGCATCCACCGGTGTACCGCCGCGGGGTCGCCATCGTTGATTTCCAAGAGATCCCGGGACAACCGTAGGATCGTCCACCGGTCGGCATCGGCTGGAGGCGTAACCCCCAGCTGTTCCCTGACGCGGTTTTCCCAACCCGGAAAATTCCTTTGTCCGAACATGACCGTTCTCCTTTCAATGCGTCACCCTGCACCGGCGGGTTTGCTGCAGTGCGCCCTCGATCGCGGCGCGGATCCGCCGGATCGGCCAGCCGGCGGCGAAGGCGGCGCGGAGGCGTGCAATAGCCTTGTCTTCCAGGCGCGGCAGATCGGCGACGGCCATCTGAAGCTCGCTGGCGATATCCCGCAGGATCGTCGGCAGCACCAATTCGAAATCGGCGGCGCTCGGTTGGCCGATTTCCACGATGCGAAAGCGAGACAACAAGGGGCCCTTCAACTGCTCAACGGTGTTGGCCGTCGCCAGCCATGTCACCTGTGACAAGTTCACGCCCACCTGCAGAAACTCGTCCGGCCAGTCGGACGCCGTGACTGGCTCAAGCATGCCCAAAAGGGTCTGCCGAATGTCGCCGTTACGGCTGGAACCACCGGATTTTTCCAATTCGTCCGCGAGGATCAGCGGATTGGCTGAATTCGATCTCCTCATGATATGCAGCGGCAGACAGGGATTGGCCGTGTTCCAGCCGCGCGCAGTCCCCGCCAGTTGGCGGCTGTCGGCGGACCCGGCGCAGGCCAACTCGCCAAAGCCAAGGCCGGTCAATGCGGCAAAGCGTTTCACCAGTCTGGTTTTTCCAGTGCCGGGTGGTCCGCGAGGAGGGTCGGGCGGATGCGGATCCACCGGATACCGGCATCCTGCCGGAAGCGCAAATCGCCCAGAAGGGCCCTGACGGCCGCTCCGGCCCATGGGAATTCCATTTCAAGCACCATGCCGATCTGCTTGGGATCGACATCGCCGCCCAATAGCGGCAGAGGGTTGGCAAGCGCTTTCGCCCAGCTATCCAGGAAGACCTTGTCTTCGCCTCTGGCGGCGATGATGTCGCCACGCAGTACCTTGAGGGTCGGAACCGAAGGAGACGGCGCGCTATCGTCGGAGGGTGTGGCGGCGCCTGGCAAATGCCCACGCAATGGCGGGACTTGGGTGTTGCCGCTGACGAACGATTTCGGCGGTTTCCCGAAATTCGTAACAAAGATACGTGGAACATCCATAAGTCTCCGGACCCGGTCGCCTCTGGCGGCCTGCGCCAGCCAAAGGAACGCCAGGCGCCGAAGCTGCGCCGCCTTTCGCCGATTTTCCGGTCCCTGCACTCCGAACGGCTGGTAGGACACATCGTTGGCCATGCCAAACAGGCGAAGAGCGAGAAACTGGCATGCGGGGGCGCTGCCCCTGTGGGCGGCAATTGCCAGCCAGGTCCAACTCAAACCGCTATCAGAACCATATTGGGCCTCCAACCTGATGGCGATTGTCAGGGCGGCCGAGGCGACGAAACGGCCCGAGATGGCGCTCATCACCAGATTTTCCTTATCCTCCGCCAGCTTCGTCATCGGCGCGATCAGAGCAATCAGATCATCGGCGATCCTTGCAAAATCCCGGGGTGCCATCTGGCGCCAGTTGCTAAGCGATAACTGCTTTGGCTTGCTCCGCTTTCTTGGCATGACGTCACCTCCATAAACAAAAAGGCCGCCAGGGGGCGGGCGGCAACGCGGGTGCGGCGCACCCACGAATGGTCGGAAATGCGCTTTGTCCGGTCACATGTTTCTACTTAACAGGCGGCAGTGTTGATGTGTGACTATAGCATATAAAAATTAATATGAAATAAAAAATTCCAAAACAACAAACAAAATAATAGTTATAAATTCCAAAAAAATAGAAAAAAATACATATTCGGCGTGATGATTTAATAAAATCAGGTTTTTTGCCGTTTCTATTATATCATTATTATTCACCCATCAAAAAATTTCAGCCGGAGTTGGGCGTGTGCGTGGCGCGGAGGCTCTGTGGCGCTATCCCGCAGAGCTTAATTTATCGCGCAGTGTGGCGCGCTATGCCTGATGGCCTGCCGTGTCCGACCATGAAATCCCACTTTTTCGGGAAATTATGAAAAAGGCGGCACAGTTTCTCGACGTGGTGGCGATGGCGAAATGCGGACTTGCGTCAGCCATGTCGTTTTTTTCAATTTCGGGAGAATCCCTTGTCACAACGCAGGGGGCTATACCTACGCATTCGCTCCGGACCTGGCCGACGCCCATCTGCGGGCGGTGGACTTCATCGGCCGGGAGGAGGGATTCCATATCTTCAATCTGGGCAACGGCGCCGGCTACACGGTGCGCCAGGTGATCGAGGCGGTGCAGCGGGTGTCGGGAAAGACGGTGCCGGTGACCTATGGGGACCGGCGGGCCGGCGACGCGCCGGCGCTGGTGGCGGATTCCGCCAAGGCGCGGGAGGTGCTGGGCTGGCGGCCGGCGATGCCGGCCTTGGACGACATCGTCGGGACGGCCTGGCGCTGGCATGAGGCCAGGCAACCGGCCGTTGGGCGGGGTGTGATGGAGGCGGTCGGCGGACCGTCAGTCGCGCCTTACCCTCGCATCGTTCTTCATTGGCAGAGCGCAACGCTCCATAGCGGTCACCAACGGGGCGCCGCTTAGGGCTCCTGGGTATGGATTTTGACCCTGCCGGGCAAATTTTCAGTTGTGCAACTCGCCAAGCCCGGTCAGCCTTATCGGCGCGTGACCGGGAAGTTGAACGCGTAATTCAAGGCTACCACCGGCGGCTTCGACGAAACGGCGCAAGGTCGAGATGCAAAGGTCAGCGCGACGTTCCATCTGGTGGACCGTCGGTTGCTTGATGTGGAGCGACTCCGCAATCTGCTCCTGACTGCGCGCAGCGAGTGCGCGCAAAGCACGCAACCCGCGGACTTCCTCAACAAAGGCCGCTGACCTCGCCGCGATTTCTTCCTGCTCATCTGTCGGTAGCGTCTTGATAAAAGCCTCTAAGGTTGTGGCCATGGCTTACTTTTCCTTATCCGGTTTTCTTGCTGGCGCGCTCGTCTTCGGTTCCGCCGTCAGTTTAGCAAGATAAACGCCATACCGTGCATCGGCCTGTTTGATGAGCGACTTGTAAAACCGCTTCTGTTTGACCCCGCTCTTGTCGCCGGCGACCAACAGGACTGCTGCCCGGACGGGGTCGAAGATGAATGCTACCCGCCACACGCCGTCTGCTGCGTCGAAACGAAGTTCCTTCATGTTGGGATACTCCGAACCGTTCAGTGTATCCACGTGCGGGCGTCCCAGTGTCGGACCGAACTCAGCGAGTGCCGCTGCCTTTTCGGCCATAGCGATGCGCGCCTCACGCGGCATAGCCGCAGCTTCCGGGGTGAAATCATCGTGAAGGAGTACGGCCCAGGTCATCGAAAAAATATAGTGTATACCCTATATTTGTTCAATAGCATTAAAACCTTCGGCCTGAATTCCCCTGAGCTTTAGCCGGGGGATGGTATAAGGCCGAAAAACTTCAGGGCTCATTTGCCCAGACATTCTTCTATGTAACGGCGCACGGTCTCCGCCGACATATCGCCGACGCTGCCGACATAATAGGACTGCGACCACAGCTGTTCCTTGCCACAGAGTTTGATCAGGTGAGGAAACCGCTCTCGCAGTTTCCTCGATGTGTAGCCCTTGAGCAGTCCGGCAATGTCGCTCGGCGAGACCGCCGGCGGCGCCGACACGAAAACATGCACATGGTCCATATCTGTCTCAACGGCGAGCAGCGTCAGGTCGTGCTTTCCGCAGGCTTCCGCCAGAAGCTCCCTGGTGGCCGCGGCAACGTCATCCCGCAGAGCCCGCCTGCGATACTTCGGCAGCCACACCAGGTGGTAGCCGAGGCGGTAATGCGTCCAGCGCGTCGTCCCCGCCGGCAGAATGGAGGCCTTCATTTAAAACATGCTCCTATGCGTTGCTGAGTATTGATTTAACATATTGCAGCCTTATGGGCAATATGGCATATTCAGCTTATGCAGACGACACGAGTCATTCCGATCAATCATCCTGCCGCCAGACTGCGCGCCGCCATCGAGACGGGGCAGTTGGAGGCGGGGCGTGTCTGGAGTGATTGTGTGCAGCTGCATACCGACGCCCGACGGAACGGCACCAGATGGCCAGATCGCAAGATGCTGCAGGAGTTCGTTCGCGATCGCGGCTACGCGCTACACAGCCAGACGGCGCAGATGATCACACACCAGCTGCTGGCCAATGTCGAAGCCACCAAGGCGCGGCGGAAAAACGACCCATCCTGTCGCCGCTGGATGCGCTACCCGCATAAGGAAAAGAGGTTCTTCGCTCTCTATTGGCCGGAACAGGCGGTCAGCTACAATCGCGATGCGCGGAGGCTGGTGCTGCCGATGGGTCGCGGCCGCAAGTCACTGACTTTCACCGGCATCGACCTCGACGCTAGAGGCGCCGTCAAGCTGGTGTGGAATGACGGCTACGAGCTGCATGTCGCCTCCCCGGCGCCTGAACCGGTATTGTCGCCGCATGACGGCCGCGCCTGCATCGACCTCGGTGAAATCCATCAGGCCGCCATTGCCACCGACGACGGCAAGGCGCTGGTGGTCTCCGGCCGTGGCATCCGTTCCACCAAACGGCTGCTGAATGTGCAGCTGGGTGAGATAGCCGAAAAGCGCTCTCGCTGCACCAAGGGGTCAAAGCGCTGGAAGCGGCTGCAGACGGCGCGCACCAAGGTGTCCCGCCGGGCCCGCCGGCGCGTCCGCGACATGCGGCATAAGGGTACCCGCAAGGCGGCCGACTTCTGCATCGCCAACGACATCGGATTCGTCTTCATCGGCGATCCGCACGGCGTCCGCAATCGCGACTGCGGGCGAAAGCATAACCAGCGCATGTCCCGCTGGGAGTATGGCAAGGACATGGATTACCTTCAGCAGAAGTTGAAGGCGGCAGGCATTGCGAGCTTCACCGGTGACGAGCGTGGAACGTCCAGCCGGTGTCCACAATGCGGCCACAGACACAAGCCTCGGGGGCGGGTGTGGTCGTGCAAGAAGTGCGGCTTCACCGGCCACCGGGATATCACGGGTGCCGTCAATATGCACCTGAAGGCGTTCGACACGCCGGTGACGTTTCCACGCGCAGTCACGTATCTACGAGCCGGTTCGGCGGTGCGGATAAACAATGCACGGCCAGCTGACGCGCCAGCCCGTAGTAGTCGCCCAGATCCGGGCCAGGCGGCTAAAACCGCCCGTTGCCGTCGTCAGGCACGCAGCTCAAGCAGCCGGATTGCCGGCGCACCGCAAGATGCGGCTGAGACTGCGCGCCGTTACACGGAAACCCCACCGCTTTAGCGGTGTGGGAGGGTCATCACTATATAGCATGGTGAAGCTCAGGCCAATTGTCCACACAAAGCGTCGTCGCTCCCTGGTCCCTGGTGACGAAGGCCAGGGCAACCCGTCATCAACTTACTTGTTTGGCTGCTGCGCGGTGGGAGCCACTCTGGTCATGGCGAGGCGCGCTGCGCCGTGGCGTTAGCCTGAAATCTACCCAATCTCGTCGACCTTCGTGGGTTTCAAACAAGATCAGTCAGGAGTCCAGCATTACGTTCGGCGAAGGGATCAATAAAGCGGACTCCTTCAAGGTCCCGGCCGTCCTGAAAGTCCTCGCTCAGCAGAAAACGAGCGCCGGCGCGGCGTGTGACGGACCAAAGCATGCCGTCCCAAAACGAAATACCATGCTCGCGATGAACGCGAATGGCGTCTTGCACATCGGCAAGCGATGCGTCTCGCACGGGAAACATCTCCCCCAGGAGAACCACAAAGGCCTCGGCCGCGGCCGGCGATACCGTCCCCTTGCGAACAGCCACCGCGTAGAATTCGGATAGGGCCTGGAGCGGTAACAGCCCCCGGCCTGCGGCAGCCAACTCCCGAACCAGTTTCATGGCGGTGAAATGTTTACGGTCATCTCCACCCCGAGCCGCCGCATAGATCAGAACATTGGTGTCGAGCCCGGCAACGATCATCGCTGATGCAGTTCGTCCCGGTCGAGATTGCCTTGATAATCGATGAGCAGGCCTTCGGCAAAGAGCTTATCGAACCGTTCCAGCACGGACGCCGACGCCCGGGGGTTTTCCGCGTCGACCGAGACCAGAACGGCAACCGGCCGCCCCTCCTTGGTAATCGTAATCCGCCCGCCATCCTGAACCTCGCGAAGCAGGCGAGAAAACTGCCGGTTGGCTTCGGTGGCATTTACCGTGTGGTCGAGCATCGCCGCATCCGATAGTAGTGAACGTTTACTACACTAGCGGTGCCGAGCGCCGCCGTCGAGTGTCAATTCGGAAGGCGGAGCATTCTGCCGATCTCGTCGTTCAGGCTGGAACATGCCACGGCGCCTTGCGTGCTTCGCACGCTGTCTTGACGTTTGTCGGCGAAGCCGACACGGCGCCTCGCAGTGACGTTTTTTTCGGCGGCGGCGATCCACTAGGCCACGCCACAACGGTCCATTCAGTGAGGCTTTGCCTCGTTGAACACGGCATCAAGCGCTGCCACTGGTCGTGCAAAAGGTTTTCAGCCATCAATTCATCACTTGCCATCTTGATGGCTTGGTGGTCGGGAGTTATCATTGTTCCAAAGACAGGAGCCCCTCATGGCCGAACCTCAACTTTCCGTTCGCAGCGCCAAGGCGCGCGAACTTGCTTACCGTCTCGCGCGGCGTCAAAAACGTTCAATCGCCGATGTCGTCGAGCGCGCGTTGGAAGCCTATGAGATCCGCGAAGCTGGACGCGAGCCGGCATCCTCTTTTTATGCGCGGATGTCGGCAAATTACGGGGCGGATGTCGACCTTGAGGCCGTCATCCGGGAGGCGCGGCGCGTCCATTCGGGTCCCGACCTGTGATTTTGCTCGATACCAACGTGGTGTCGGAGACACTGCGCAAGTCGCCCGACCCGGCGGTGATCGCGTGGCTTGTCCGGTACGATGCCGAACTGGCGCTGCCGACTGTCACCATTGCCGAGATTGCCTTCGGTATCGCGAAGATCCACCCCGATCAGCGTGGGGAGAGGTTAAAGCAGGGGCTTGCCGACTGGCGGCACCGCTTTGCCGACAGGATCTTCGGGTTGACGGAAGAGGCCGCACTGGCCTATGGCGAAATCATGGGCGCGGCAACCCGGCAAGGGCTTGGCATGACCGCGCCCGACGGCATGATTGCTGCGATCGCCCGGGTTAACAGTGGTCGCCTTGCCACTCGCAACCTGATGGATTTTCGCACGACAGGTCTTGATCTTATTTCTCCTTGGGACTTCTGACAGGCATCCGACGAGCCGCATGGCGGCTCAACAAAAAATACCTGCGTTGATTGGCCTGTACCGCAACGACCACGACGCCGAAGCTTTGTTGTCCAGCGGACGATTTGTCCTCGATTTTACGAGACATCCATGCCAGTTTTCTTGGCCATGAATCGGAAGACTCATGCTGCGCTCGTCGGTCGCGTGACCAGAGCCGCGGAGGCGACACTCGGCGCGCAGAATTATGTCAGCCCCATCGACCTGCTGCTCGGGATCGGGTGGCTCGACCCCGGGGCGCTTGCCCGGTGGCGGCAGGGGCAAATCGATTGTCTCGAAGGCGTCGTCCAGGCCAATTTGCCGCGCATTTCAGAAGCCATGAAAATCTTCCGCGCCTGGGCCACCGCAAAAGGTCTGATCGCCAGTGAGACGCAGTATGTGGCGCGCAGCCCGCAGCGGCAGGCCTTGCGCTTCAGCCGAAGTGGCGATCAGGTGATCGAACGGCTGTACCGGACGCACTGGATTTCTCCCGCACTTTCGGAGAAGAAGCGGGAAAAATTATTGGAGAAGTCGAGCCGGGCACCTGAGTTGGTGGTGATCCAACCACTGGACGCCAACTGGACCTGCCAACGGTGCGGCGGAACCGGTGATCTACTCATTATGGAAAAAGGTGGACCCGCCTGCCTGCGCTGCGTTGGTCTGGACGATCTGGAATTCCTGCCGGCAGGCGATGCATCGCAAACGCGCCAGGCCAAAGCGGGTGGTAAGCGATATGCCGTTGTGGTGCGCTTCAGCAGAAGTCGTCGCCGCTATGAACGACAAGGCCTGCTGGTCGAACCACAGGGCTTGGAGGATGGTCGTGGAGCAGATCAAGGCCATTCGGCCGAAGCTCGACCGAGCCAGGATCGATGCCAAGGCTGAGGCCGCCGGTCTGTCGGTCAGTGCGTATCAGCGGGAACGCGCCCTCGGCGACGATCAGGATGCCTTGAATAAGGTCGATCAGATCATCGCCCAAATGGGAGCGGCTCTCGACGGGGTAACGACTGAACTTGCCGCCGTTCTGGCGCGCCTCGCAGTGACGCTGTTTTTCCGAGGGAGGCGAACTTGCCGATTTCCCGTGGTCATCGCGAGGCGCGTAGCGCCGTGGCGATCCACCCTGCCGGCGGCGCTCACGCTTCTCCGACGCAGGTCACACGATTCCGGCCGGCGCGTTTGGCTTCATACATGGCTTCGTCGGCTTTGCGCTGAACGTCGTTAACCGTCCGATAGTCCGGCTGCGACACCGCCACCCCTATGCTCGCGGTGATCTGCAGGCAGGTCCCGCCGATATCGGGCATAAGAAACTCGATCTCATGCCTGATCTTTTCCGCAAGGGTTCTTGCCCCGTCGAGATCCGTATCGGCAGCCATGATGGAGAACTCTTCGCCGCCGATCCTGCCGACCAGATCGCCGTTACGAACGGTGCGGCACAGGCAGGATGCTGCTTCCCGCAAGACGGTGTCGCCGGCTTCATGGCCGTGGGTGTCGTTGATTTTTTTGAAATGGTCGAGATCGACGAAGATCATGGCGAAGGATTGCCCGCTGCGCCGCGACTGCTGCAGGACATGGTCACACAATGCGTAATAGGTTCGGCCGTTAAGCAGTCCGGTGAGCGGATCCTTGGAGGCGAGATCCGCCAGGCGCTGGTTTGCCAGCACCATGGCGTGGTGGAAGGAAATCGATTTCGCCGAAAACGCCATGAAGAAGGCGCTGATATAACAGATGCCGACCGCCATCGTGATGACGGCGCTCGGCGAATATGGCGACGCCAGAAAGCTGTTTCCGACAAAAATGAAAATAATCGACACGACGGTGAGGAACAGGCCGTAACCGGTGCCGACAAGCAAATAGACGGCCGGAATGGACAGCGCGAACCAGATGATCCGCATCTCGTCCTCGGCGTTCGAAAAGAAGGCCACCGCTTCCAGCAGGAAGGACGCGGTCATGCAGATGGCGGCGATCCAGGGCAAGCGTTTGGGATCGGCGCGCAGCAGGCCGAGGGCGACAATATTCAGAACGCAATAGGCCGCCCCGCTGCGAAGGTAATAGGGATGCAGGGTGGCGCTTCCGGTCAGAGCCGCCAGGATAAAGACCGCAGTGACGGATGTGCCGAACAGGATAAGGACGCAGCCGAAGCGGTGCTGGAATTTGCGGTATTCCGCTCCCTCCGGAAATTCGGTCGCGCCGAACAGAAATTCGCGAAAGCCCATAGATCCTCCCGCCATACTTATCCATGAGAGACAACAAAATCGCAGAAAGATAGTGGCGGTAATACACCTTTTCCCGGATTTTCCCTCGTCGCGAGGCGCGCAGCGCCGTGGTGATCCATTTCGCCACTGTGACGGCTACTGTTCGCCGTGCCGGCTGAGGATGTAGCCGAGCGGACCATCGACGAGCTGATGATAGAAGGCGCCGTTGGCATCGATCTCGGCGTGACGCAGCCCGTCGTCACTTCGCATGGCGAGGTCATCAGTCTGCCGCGCGTAACGGATCGCTTGCGGACGCGGAAGCGCCGGCTGCGACAGGCCATTGCGCGCAAGAAGAGGAGAGGAACAAGGAATCGCCGAAAGGCGGTGCGGGCATTTACCGAATTAGAGCCCTAGTGAAACATCGGCCCTCCGGGCGGTCTTGGTCAGATTCGTCGAAAAGGCCTTGCCCCGGATGCAGCAGCTGACAACCGCCTGCCCGGGTTGCAAAATAGCATAAATTAGATTAGCCTATTTTAAAATATGGTACGTGAGGTGGCCGATGTTCATTGGCAGGCGCAATGAAATTCACGACCTCAAAGCGGAGTTTGATCGCCAGACACCGTCTCTTGTTTTGATGTACGGCCGACGGCGTGTGGGCAAGTCTGAGCTGATCAAAGAGGTTGGGAAAGACTATCCATTTGTCTATTTTCAGGCCACGGAGGATCCGCCACATGTAGGCATCGCGGCCTTCAAGGCTGCAGTTGAAGCGCAAATCGGAACCAGCCCAGTATTGTCTGGTTTGCAAGATTGGGAAGGCATCTTGCACTACATAGCGCGGGCGGCTGAGGATTCTCCAGGCTTGGTGGTCGCACTCGATGAGTTTCCTTATTTGTGCGAAACCTACAAGCCACTCCCCTCCGTCATCCAGAAATTCTGGGATTCCAGAGCGGCGGAAAGTGGCAAACTGAACCTTGTGCTGTGCGGTTCCGCGATATCCGCCATGAAGAGCCTCATTGGCGGGAACGCACCTCTGTATGGCCGCCAAACCGCAAAATTCGACTTAAGGCAGATGCCGCTTCGCGAAATCTCGGGATTCTTTCCGACCTATTCGGCGGAACAACTAGTTGCCACCTATGCCATGTTCGGCGGAATCCCGTTCTACCTCGAAAAATGCGACAGGTTTTCCACTCCGGAGGAAAATATCCGCAATCTCATGCTTTCCCGAAACGGCGCGCTTGTCGATGGGCCGGAGGTGCTAACCCAATCCGAGGTGAACGAGCCAGCGGTTTACCACGCCATATTGTCAGCGATCGCGGCGGGAAAAACAAAGCGCGGTGAAATCCGCGACAGTGTTCGCACCCATGGAGACATCGGCGGTTATCTGGAAAAACTGGCCAGAATGCACGTCGCGATCGCCATGAAATCCATCGACGCCGACGAATTCAGTCGCGACAGCCGCTATGTCATCGTCGATCCGATGGCATCGTTCTGGTACGCCTTCGTAAGGCCCAATGTGTCGGCCATTAAAATCGGACAGGGGGACGCGGTTTGGAACAGCAGGATCATTCCCGCGATGGGAAACTTCCTTGGCACTTCGTTTGAAGTGATCTGTCGCAACCATGTCACGCTATACGGACATGAGTTTCTGCCATCACCAGCGCAAAAAATCGGAAAAATATGGAGGAAACCAGATTATGACATCGATATTGCCGGCGAACTGCTGGACGGGTCGCATGTCTACGGGGAAGTGAAATGGACATCCGACCCGATCGGAATTCCTATCCTCGATAAACTTATCGGCAGATCTGAAGAATCCGGTTATGGGGGCAGGAATGGAAAACACTTCGTCCTATTCTCCAAATCCGGATTCACGGAGGACTTGCAAGAGCGCGCCGCGAAGGATTCTTCAGTTGTTTTGGTCGGCTTGTCCGATCTTGCATCCTTGCCTTAGGCCCGGCGCGATCCATTACGCCGCGGTGACGGCCCTGCCGTTGGATGGACTGCCGCGGCGCCTTGCGTGCTTCGCACGCTGTCTTGACGTTTGTCGGCAAAGCCGACGCGGCGCCGGCGTTGGTCGGGATGTGATGGCGGCGGTCGGTGGACCGTCAGTCGCGCCGTGGGGCTCAGCCATGGCAGGGTAGGTAAGCATCCTGCCCGGCTTATGCCGGTTTTTTTGCCGATCAGAAAACGAGGTGGCATGCCTGCAGCAGATGGGCTACAATGTGGCTCATACAGGAGGATTTGTCATGAATGCCGTTGTGCGTGCGCGTATTGACGAGCAGGTGAAGGAAGAGGCAGCAATCGTCCTGGCATCTATTGGCCTGACCGTGTCAGACGCTTTTCGCCTCATGATGGTGCGGATTGCTGCCGACAAACGGCTCCCCTTCGAGCCTCTGGTGCCCAACGCCGAAACGATCGCCGCCATGCAAGCCGCCCGCCGTGGAGACCTGGTGACTGTTGGCGTTGTCGACGATCTGCTGGCGGACCTGAATGCGGACAATTAGGCGGTCGGGCGCTTTCAAGCGGGACTACAAGCGCGAGAAGAAAGGGCGGTACCGTGAGGTGTTGGCTTTGCTTGCCGCCGAGAAGACGCTGCCGGAACGCAACCATGACCATGCGTTGACCGGAGATTGGAAAGATCATCGGGATTGCCATATCAAACCCGACCTCATCCTGATTTATCGCAAACCCGACGATGAATGGCTGGACCTTATCCGCCTTGGTTCGCACAGTGAGCTTGGGCTTTAAGGTGCCGCCACGCCACAGCGGTCCCTACAGTGAGGCTTTGTCTCGTCGAACAGGACATCAAGCGCCGTCGACATGATCCGCTGCTGTCCCGGCACGATTTCCGCCAACACCCGCCGCAGCATACCAGTCTCGACCTGGTTCGGTTCGCCAAGAACGTAATGCACGAGGGCCACCTTCGCAGTTTTCTTCAGGGGCGGCGATCTTACCGATTTCCCGTGGTCTTCGCGAGGCGCGCAGCGCCGTGGCGATCCGATCCGCAAAGTCTGGGCACATTCGCCCGCGGTCAGACGGCCATCTCCGGCGTCTGGGTGCGCGCTTCCTGCACGAGTTGCGATATGTCCTTGAGAAGTTCCAATGGCGTCATATCGTCCGGGATGGGGCGGAATGGACTCAGGCCACCCTGCTGACGGTCGCGGGCGGCGTCAATGACGGTGTCGACGCGGATATCGGCCTGCTCCTCGGAAAAGGCATAGACCAGGGCGACGTCGCAAAGCAGATTGATCAGGCGGGGGACGCCAAAGGTGAAATGATACACCGCGGCGCAGGCGGTATCGGTGAATATGCTGGGAGAACCGCCGACCACGCCCATCCGGTGGCGGATGTATTGCGAGGTTTCGGCGGCGTTCAGCGGGTCGAGATTGCAATGCACGGCGATGCGCTGCACAAACTGTCGTAATTCCGGTTTCTTCAGGGTATCGAGAAGTTCCGGCTGACCGACCAGAACGATCTGCAGCAGTTGATCCTTTTCATTGTTGACGTTGGACAGCATGCGCAATTCCTCGAGGGTGTCGGCCTTGAGATTCTGCGCTTCGTCGATGATCAGCACGGTGCGTTTGCCGGCCGCATACTGGGCAAGCAGGAATTCGAGAAAGCGGTTGTAGAGGCGCACATAGTCGCGTCCGCGATGGTCCAGTTCGAAGGCCATCGCCACCCAGCTCAGCAGCCGCCCGAACCCCTTGTTGGAATTGGTGATGACGCCCACCGACACATCCGGACCGGCATTGCGCAGGTAGCGGCGGATGACCGTGGTCTTGCCGGCGCCGACTTCGCCGCTGATGACGATAAAGCCGGCCTGGCTCAGCATGCCGTATTCCAGAAGGTTGACGGCACTGCGGTGCCGCTTGCTGAGAAAAAGGAAGTCAGCGTCGGGCAGCAGGGAAAACGGTTTGGCGCTCAGTCCAAAGAACGATTCGTACATGGGCGAAGCCCGGCCTTTCACATTCGATTGACGTCCCGTTCGGCACAGATGTCGAGCGGTGTGCCCCGCGGAGTGGTGTTGATCATAAGTTTAATAACCTGGTTGCCCCGATTGCCTTAGGTCAAAACACACCGTAACGCCGCGAGGCCCGGATATCCGCCGAGTTTAGACGAGAAGTGGATTTTGTTCCAGGGCGAGCAAGGCGACCACGCGCCGGGTCGCCGCGCTGGTCGCGGAGTGCGGGCTCTCAATGTCGGGTTGTTGCCGTCGCCGACCGATACAAAAATATTGTATCATGCGTACTGATACGTAATTAACGGAGCCTGGATTCGGTTGCCGGCCGGCGGGAGAGCGTGGAAATCGAGCGCAACCACATCATCGTCGCCAGGATCGTGCCGCCCGAGCAGATCATGACCGCGGCCCAGGCTCTTCATGGCCTGGAGCCCGTGCTGACGCGGAAGCAGGGCGCGGATTGGCTCAAGGACAGCAAAGCCGAGTTCGACCAGGCGGTGCGTGACCCATGGGAGTGATCCTGGACAGCTGCGTCTGGGTGGGGATGCTTGCCGGCCGGGTCGACCGCCAGTCGGTCATCGACAGAACCGGTGAGGCACTGGTGTTCACCTCGGTGATGACGCTGGGTGAATTGGCCTTTGGCGTCTAATTCTGCCGCGATCCGGCCGAGCGGGCGGTGAGGGCCGCCTGTCTGCGGCAGGTGGAGAGCCGACCGACACTGGATGTCTCCATGCATGCCGCCGCGGCCTGCGGACGGCTCGCGGCGACGGTAAAGCTGGCCGGACGGTCGCCGCGTCCGCGCTACAATGACTTGTGGATCGCCGCCCAGGCTATCGAGCATAATTTCCAGCTTCTGACCCTCAATCCCGTTGATTTCGCTGACCTGCCCGGCCTGCGGCTGATGCTGCTCTAGGCCCCTACACCCGCATGCGTAGCACGGGGTTGGACAGGATGTCGCGCACCAGGTCGCTCTGGCGGCCGTGGCCGGTCTTGAGAAACACCTGTTTCAGCTGGGTCTTGGCGGTGTGCAGGCTGATGCCCTGGCGTTCGGCGTAGTCCTGCAGGCGTTCGCCGTCGAGCAGCGCCTTGGCCAGCCGGGCCTCGGCCGGGGTCAGGCCGTAAAGCTTGGAGATGGCGTCCTCGGCCGGCTTGCGCCGCTCCTCGGGGTGGTTGATGAAGATCGCCGCCACCGGGCCGACCGGACGCAGGCCCATGGCGCCGGGCGGCAGCGGGCTGATCAGCAGGGACACCGGCTTGTCGCCGCGATCGCGCAGGACGATGCGGGTGCCGGCGCGGAACAGATTGCCGTCGGCCGCCTTCTGCGCATCCTCCAGCGCCTTGGTCAGGACCTGCTGGGCCTGGGCGTCGTCGATGGACAGGCGGCCATGACGCACGGTCAGGCCGAGGTCGCTTTTGAGGACGCGGTCCATGGTCTTGTTGGAGAACCGCACCACCCCGCCGAGGCCGACGATGATCACCGCCAGCGACATCTGGTCGATCACCGACAGGGTGATGGTATGGCCCTGCGACATGGTGTGGACCTGATGGTTCATCTGCATGGCATTTTTCATATGCGGCAGGACCAGGCTGAG
>Ga0007882_10000592_pt1 | contig 21287 bp, 10 predicted proteins | sample CryBogCBH12Aug01_FD_71195 | JGI IMG/M metagenome (GOLD analysis project Ga0007882, IMG submission 71195) | Freshwater microbial communities from Crystal Bog, Wisconsin, USA - CBH12Aug09.1 | ecosystem: Environmental > Aquatic > Freshwater > Lake | place: Crystal Bog, Wisconsin, USA | collected... | reverse complement strand
AGCCGCCCACCTGCGCCTCCAGCCGGCCGAGGCTGATGGTGGTGGCGCCGCTGTAAGTGTTGGTGGCGGTAAGGGTGACATTAGCCGCGTTTGTCAATGTCAGGTTGAGCAAGCCCGAACCACCCGCGTCCTTGATGACACACCCATTCGTGCTGGCTCCCGTAAAAGTCAACGTGACCGGCGTCGTGGTGGAGGAATTGGTGATGGTGCCCGCACTACTTCCTTTGGCCACACCGCTCAAAGTTTGGTTAAACCCATTGAGATCCAGCGTGCCCGCAGCCAAAACACCAATCGTGGCAAACGTCGCGGTGGGAACGACGTTGTTGGCACCCAGTTGGAGTGTGCCGCCGATATTGAGATTCGAGTAGCTGCTGTTGGCACCCGAGAACAACACCGTCCCGGTCCGAACGCTCACCGGCACGGACGAAGTAATCGCCCCCGAGACCGTAAGCGAAGCCCCATTCGTGGCTCCGAACAATGCTCCATTGGCAGGCGCACCCGTAATCGTGATGGGACCGCTGACCGTCTCACTGCCATCTTTGGCATGGATCACCCCTTGGGAAGAAACGCCGGTATTGGTACCAATCACGATGGGATTGGCCAGGGTTATCCCGCCAGAAAGCAACAAACCCAGAGCGCTGTTGCTGATACTAATCGTTCCGCTGCTCAAAGCACTGTTGTTGGCCGCCACGATGGTGCCGCCGGTAAGCGTGGTGCCCCCGCCATAACCGTTCCCGCCGGTAAGCGTTAGCGTTCCAGCGCCGCTCTTGGTGAGCGAGAGCGCGCCGTTGGCTTGTTGAATAATGCCGTCGAACTGGCAGGCTGCGGCGTTGCTGACGGTCAACGTCGGGGAACCCGAGTTGCCGTCTAACGTGCCGAAACCCGTCAGGCTGCTGAACGTTAGAGAAAAACCATTCAAATTGAGGGTGCCGTTGTCGGCGACAGCTGGATTGTTCGTCATGGCACTGGCGATCCCCATTTGAGCCGTGGCCCCGCCATTGATGGTGAGGCCGCTAAACGCATTGGTTCCGGACAACACCGCCGTCCCGCTGACGGTCAGAACGCCGCTGGCCGTGTTGTTGGTGGCCAGCACCAGCCGGCCCGCGCCTGACATGACAAGGCTACCGCCGGAAACCGGACCGCCCAGCGTGAGCGTCTGGCCATTGGTCACCGCCAAATTCTGGGCCCCTGGCAAAGCGAGCGGACAGTTCAAAGTCAGACTGGCCGTGGCTCCGCTCATGTCAATGCCTGAACCGGACAGGGTCAAGGTGTTGCCGTCGTTGTTAATGGCCACCGGCCCGCCGACATTGGTGATGAGAATGCCGCTCCAATTGGTGCTGGCCCCCAGCGAGTTGGTGATGCCGGCCGTAATCGTGTTGTCATATTGTGCCACCTGCGCGGAAGTGGGCACACTGCCCCCCACCCAACTGGTGCCCAAGTTCAAATTGTCCGTGTCGTTCGCCTTGACCAGATTCCCGGAGAACACCGTCCAAGAAATAATGATCTGTCCCGTCGCGCCCGCGCCGCCAATTTTTTTCTTATTGTTACTGTTCCCATAGTTGCCGCCGCCGCCGCCGCCTGGCGGAGTCGTCGCCGAATTGGCTGCTTTAGTGGTCGAATTTTGGAAACTCGCACCCGGACCGCCGTTATGGATGGCATCACTCCCGCTCGCGCCGGCAGCAAAGCCGACTGTAGTGGCCCCAGCCGCGCCATTGGCCAAATCGCTCGGACCGCTGCCACCACCGCCACCACCAGCATTTCCCGCCGCGCCCGCGCCGCCTACATAATATACATCCCCACCCGTCCCGCCTACTCCAAGGGCAGCTCCACCAGCGCTATTAACACTGGTCGCCCCAGCCCCGCCGTTGCCGCCATAGGCGGTGACCGTATTTCCACCGTCGCCGGTGAAAGAAACCGATGCGCCATTGGTGCCCGCTGAACCATTGGTGTCGCCGCCACTCGCGGCTACCGGAATCGCAATCACATAGCCATTGCCGGGCGTCACGGGCATTGAGTTCTTTCGGGCATACCCGCCCGCCCCACCGCCACCGGAGGAGTGTTCAGCAGTTACATTCAATCCGCCGCCGCCACCGCCGCCGCCCCAGACTTCCACCGTGACGTTCGTCACGCCCGCCGGGCACGTCCAGGTGAGGTTGGTCGCGCTGGACCAATTGGTGTAGAAGATTGCGCCCCGGGCGACCGGTGCCGTCAAGGCCAGCGCCACCGGGATAGCTTTGAGGATTTGAAATAATGCAGATGCGGATTTAGTTTTCATTTTTTGTGATTTGGGGATTTTGTGATTTGGCGATTGAATTGCCTGATTCAGCTTTAGGCTAATGAGGGCTTCCCCCCAGATTGTGGACAGTGGGATAAAGCTGATAAAAAGTGAAGCTCGTGAGTAACTACCATAAACGATGCAGCCAAGAGTTTAAAGCGGAGGCGGTGCGCCTGCTCTTGACCAGCGGCGAAACGGCGGAAGATTTGGGGCGCGAACTGGGGTGGCGGGCACTTCCCTGGCGCAATGGAAAAAGGAAGCGCTGCGGAATGGCGATCACCCGGAAGCGGCCAAGTCAATTTTACCTTGGTGAACGGTAACGACATTATATTAAACAATCAAACCGCGTTTAGCACCGGTTCCGCATTGAGTGCGGGGCTGGCGTAACCAGCCACCACCCGCACCCTTAACTCAACTCAGCCAAGCAATCGCTGCCAAATTCTCAATGGGCGATGGACCATTTCGCACCGGGATCCGTTGCGACAGTCCCCAAACCCAACTGACTATTTTTAATGATCTCGGCATGTCCATCCGCGAAGGCAGCATTGAGGCGTTTGCCATGACGCGGCACGGCCGTGGCGTCGTAAAACGAAGAAGTAAATGACGAGTTCCCGGTCACCCGCATCAGACAGGAAGGCGTGGATTGGCTGGTATTAGGATCGTCAAGCCACGAATCTTCATTGCCGATTGTGGGAGGTGGCGTTCCCGAAACCCAGCCGGTGTCGCCAAAAACAACCGTATCCGACGGATGCAGGACTTGCGATGCTTTGACCAAATCTTTGCCACTACCAGTCCCGGTTAAACTGTGGCCAACAGAATTGATCGGATCACTCGAGCCCGCATCGCCATTCATCCCGATCCCGAGAGCATGATCGCTGCTGCCACATCCTGCTCCGGGGTGTAACGCCGGATACAGGCAGGTCGGACAATCATACACGGGACGGCCGGCAGTATATTTCAACAGCCGCAAGATGTCCGGCCAGAAAACCGATCCGCCACCGCCACCAAGATTGCAGACGAACGTGTTGGTATCGTAGGTGGTGGTTTGATCCCAAGGACACGAAGAAATACCCCATCGATAAGCAAACGGCACGAAATAGTCATTGTAATCACCTAAATACATTGTGGTGGCGATGCCGCACTGCTTCATGTTGCTCAAGCAGCGGATGCCTTGAGCTTTTTGCTTGGCCTTGGACAAGGCCGGCAACAACATGGCGGCGAGGATGGCAATGATGGCAATAACCACCAGCAGTTCAATCAGGGTGAAACCACGCCTTGTCATCGCCGAAAACTTCGGAACATGGATTTCATTTTCTTTTGTCATTTTCATATATTATTCATTAAATTAATTGCCGCGGGTGCTTAGTGGCACCCACTGCTTTGGTTATTACTGGCTCAACCGTAAGCCACGGTTGGGTTCGCCGGTTTGCATGAAGGATAGCTTCGCCGGGGTGCCGTGGAGGCTGCCGAGACGAGATTTAACGCGCGACACAATAAGGCCAGCGCAAACGCGATGTGTTTGAATGAGACATCGCTTATTGTCATATTTTTAAACTCTGTGGTAGAGAGGGTTTTGCTTAAACACTAAAGCACCCCCCCTTTTTTGACTATACCCGAAAACGGGTATATGCAGCAGTTCGGCGCCAGCCGAACCGATTCGCCGCCGCGCTGCTGCCGCCCCTGGCGCACCGTGGCGGAAAGGGTTCGCCATGCCCGCGTCAGCCACCCTGTCAACCGCTGCTTTTCGCAAATCCTGGCTCAAGTTTGGCAAGCAGGCCTTTGGAATCTGTTTCCATCTACCCCCCGCCCGCTTTCGGGTATAGTCAGGGAAACTGAACCAGCTTAATATTATTTGGTTTTTCGACAGCCAACCATGAAACCATGAGAACAATTTTTAGATGTTTGCGATGGTTAAGCGCACCGCTGGCAATCGGGACGGATGCCAACGCTGCGGTTCCGCCGGGCGAAGATTTGCCGGCGGTGTTGGCTCGCGGTGACGACCGGCAATCGCTACAAGGGGTGGTTTGTCCGATTAACTGAGTCTTGAAACGAATGGGGCAAGCGCAGCCATAACCACCACCCTTTCCCTTGAATGACGACAGCTGATTACTGCAAAACCGACTACGGATTAAACCATATTTAATGGAGGCGGCTGCGGCACCTTGGCCGGGTCGCCAATTGACGATTCCCTGTTTGCACCAGTTTTTTTATCGCGTGCGGGGTGAAATCGAAGCGTCGAATTATGCGCCGTAACACGCCATGTTTCCAGAATGTCTGCCACCGAAACGTGTAACCTAAAATCGCGCGTTGCGTCTTTGGGTTGAGACTAAATCATATGAAAAAATTGATGCATTCGATTTGTATTTTACTGGGCAGTGCCGTGCTGGCCACCGCTGCGCCGGCCGCCAAGCCCAACATCGTCCTGATTTTGATTGATGACATGGGCTACGGCGACATTCATCCGTTCGGCTGCACCAAATGCCAGACGCCGGCACTGGACCGGATGGCGAGTGAAGGACTCAAGCTGACGAGCTTTTATTCCGCGCCGGTTTGCTCCGCTTCGCGCTCTCAGGTTCAAACCGGCTGCTACTCGGCGCGCGTCTCCATCCTCGGCGCGTTGCCTCCCGATTCCGCCGAGGGACTGAATCCGCAGGAGCATACCGTGGCCGAACTGCTGAAGGCGCAAGGCTACACCACCATGTGCATCGGCAAATGGCATTTGGGCGACCAACCGGAATTTTTCCCGCTAAAATTTGGTTTCGATCACTATTTTGGCCTGCCGTATTCCAACGACATGCTGCGGTCCCGCAAGGATACCGGCGAAAAAGTCGTGCCGCTCATGCGCGACAACCAGGTGATTAAATTGTGGAACGCGGACGACGAAGACCAGATGACGCGGCTTTACACCGAGGAAGCCGTAAAGTTTATCAAGGCGAACCAGGACCATCCGTTTTATCTTTATCTGGCGCACAACGCGGTGCATGTGCCGATTCATCCGGGACCGGAGTTTCGCGGACGTTCCGGGCATGGCGGATTTTATGACTGGGTGGAGGAAGTTGATTGGAGCGCGGGACGGGTGATGGACACGTTGCGGGAATTGCATCTGGAAACCAACACGCTGGTTTTCTTCACCAGCGATAACGGCCCGTGGCTCAAGCAGGGCAAGAATGCCGGCTCCGCTTATCCATTGTATGGCGGCAAATTCACCACTTGGGAAGGCGGCCTGCGGGAATCCACCCTGGCCTGGTGGCCCGGTCACATCCCGGCGGGCAAGGTCACGGATGCGGTGATGGGCGAGATTGATTTGCTGCCGACCTTCGTTTCCCTGGCGGGCGGCACGGTGCCGACGGATCGCGTGATTGACGGCGCGGACGCCAGTAAATTATTGCTGGGTCAGTCGGAGGTGTCGCCGCGCGAAGCGCATTATTATTATTGGCGCTACAATTTAGATGCCGTTCGTTCCGGCCCGTGGAAACTAGCGTTGCGCCCGCAGGGTGACAGGGTTGGCGGCGGGGTGAAATTACCGGGCATGCGGCTTTACAATTTGAGCACGGATATTGGCGAACGAACCAATGTGGCGGCGCAATTCCCCGAGGTCGTCGCCAAGTTGAAAAAGCTGGCGGACCATGAAGCTGCGACACTTTGCGACGGTTCGAAGGACGGGCCGGGCGTTCGCCCGCCGGGCCGTGTGGCCAAACCTTCGCCACTTTATCCCATGGGTGCCGGAAAAAAGGGAAAATCCCACGACGATGAAGCTAATTGAAGAAAAACTGTTCTTCAGGCCGGGATTTGGGTTGGCCTGACCACGAACCGGGCGGCCGATAGCCAACCAACGACCAACAGATTAAAGGATTTCAATTGAAACCCAATGAGCGTCAAGACTCCATCGGCATGAACCGCCGCCATTTTCTTCAGCTGGCTGGCGGTGCTTGCGCGGGTGTAACTTTGGCTTCCGCCTTGGAACTGTCCGCCGAAGAAAACGCCGGTGCGAGCTCGCCCGCCGCCGCATCGCCGAACATTTCCGCGCTCGAAAAGCGGTTTTACGCCCGGAGCCGCCGGCATCAGGAGGAATGTTATCATCCGGTGTTGAACCAAAACTCTGCCGGGAGCAGCGCCCTGCTTTTCCTACGGGTCAAGGCCACGCGGGAGAGCCTGATCTACCTACCCGAAGCGGGAGGTCCGGAAACAGTGCTGGCCAAAGACAAATACATTCTTGATCCCATTTTCGCTGCGGATCGAATTTTCTGGGTTGAACAGGAGGGAAGCACCTGGCCGATCAAGTCGGTGCGCTTGGAAGCATTGGGGCAAGTCACGAGTCCCATCGCGCTGGCCGGGCGTCCGCGCGCGCTGGTTTCCTGCGCCAGCGGAGGCCGGTCCGCGCTGGTCTGGGAGGAACGCGACGGGAAGCAAACCAAAGTGCGGCTGGTGCTGATTGAGAACGGAGCCATCGGCCAGCCTGTGGATGTCACCGATGGAACCCACAACGCCTACGACCCCGCTTGCACCTTCGATCAGGCCGGGAATTTGTTCGTGGCTTATGGCAGTTTCGAGGGACAGTATGTCATCCGTGCGCAAAAGCTTAACGCGCGAGGCGAGAAGGATGGCGAGGCACTCAGGTTGAGTGCCAACCGTCTTTCGTGCGTCTTTCCGTCGCTGTGCGCGGCCGCCGATGGCGGCATCTGGTTTTCCTATACCAGCTACGACGATATCCCGAGCAGCGGCGCGGGTGGCCATCAAAACTCGATCATGCAAGACCCGCGGTATATGTCGCAATCGAGTTTTTTCAGAAAAAGGGCGCGGGCTTGCGCCGGGCTGCTGAAAGACGCGGTCATCTCGATTCCGCCCGCTGGCGCAGGAGCGAACGATGCACCTCCCGGCGCGGTGTTGCCGTCAACGGGCGCGGCGCACACGCAGATTGTGGAAACCAGCCAAGGCCGCGTTTATCTCCTGTTACGCCAGCGGTCCGATGCCAGGCCGGTCCGTTTCGCCAGCGCGGATGCGCCGCTTAAAAGGCATGGCAATTTTAAGCTCATGGACGAAGCCCACCGTTATGGCAACCTGGCCGTCAGCGTGCTGGGCGCAGCGGGCTGGGAAACGCCGGTGTGCCTGATTGACAACGCGCGGTTTGACCAGGCGATATCTTACTCCGTGCAGGCGGACACCCTCACGGCCGCTTTCATGCAAGATGCGCGCATGACCGGCTTTAATAAAAACGGCGAATGGTATGACCCCGAAGGCGAAGTCGGCCTCGGCGTGCTGCGTGTCGGGCTGGCTGCGAGCGCGTTGCCAACCCCCTTGGCCCTGGCCCCCCGGACAAGCGGCGAGCAGCCGGAGCGCATCCAAAACCCGGTCATTTCCAACCGGAGCGCAGACGGATTTATTTACGCCATGGGACAGACCCACGCGCACACAGAGTTTTCCGTTTGTTGCCGGGAACTGGATCGCGACATCCACGCCAAATATCGCTTTTATCAGGATGTGGAGAACGCCGATTTTGCCGGCATCACTGACCACTCCTACAATCTTTGGCACACGGAAATCCTGATCAGCCAAAAGACGGCGGAGTATTACCATTTTCCGGGGAAATTTGTCGGGCTGCGCGCCTACGAATATGTGGACAATCCGCACGGGCATGTGAATCCCCTCCAGTTCGAGGAGGGCAAGGATTTCGCGGTCCTTGAAGCACACGACGCCGGCCTCCCGGGTGATTACACGCCGCTGTGGAAATTATACCAAGGGCAGAAGGTGGTCACCCCGCCGCATCATCCCGTGGACATGACGCATACCTTTGATTGGCGGACCTTCAACCCGGAGTTCATGGTCGTTTCGGAGGTGTTTCAAGATTATCGCGGTTCGGGTGAACAACCCGGCGCTCCCGGCGTCGGCAATTTCCCGCATAAGAACACTTGGATTTTAGGCGCCTTGAAGAGTGGCGACCGGTTCGGACTCATCGCCAGCGGCGACCACAAAGGGTTTGCCTTGGCCGGTGTCCTCACGAAGGAACTGACCCGGGCGGCGCTTTACGAAGCGCTGACGGCGCGGCGCGCCTTTGGCACCACCGGCATCGCCATGAACCTGTTGTTGAGCTGCAACGGCCAGCCGATGGGCAGTGAGCTGAAGGCCGACCAAGGGGATTTTCGCATTACGGCGGAGACCGGGGATAACATCAAAGAGATTCAGGTGTTACGCGACGGCGAAGTGGCGCAAACCATCCCCGTCGGCGCAAAGCGCGCGGATCATGGCTGGACGGCGCAAAAAAAACGCGCCGGCGAATTTTGGTATTGCCGGGTGCTCCTGGACAACGGCCACATCGCCTGGACCTCGCCCATCTGGCTGACGTAACACCATCATGAACTTTATCCGAGGTGAAATCGAAGCGTCGAAATCAGAATAACCGTTACCTTTCCAAAATGAATCCGATTAAACAAACATTAAGCGTGGTTGCCATTTGCGCGCTGCTCACCAGCGCCAGCGCAGCCCCCTCCGTTCCCACCATCCTCGCCGGCGAGGATTTGCCGGCGATTGATCGCGCCGTCGCCAAGCTGGTATCCTCGATGACCCTCGACGATAAGATGTATTTGATGTATCAAGACCAACACGCGATTCCTCGGCTTGGTATTCCTGGTTTAGCTCTGTCACATGGTCCCTATGGAGCTCGGGTGACATTCATCGATCCCTTAACTGGTAAGCACTCCATCGTGCCCGGCACCTTCATGTCCTGTTCGATCAACTACGCCGCCAGTTGGGATCCGGATTTGGTGGAAAAAGTGGCCAAGGGCGTTGGCAAAGAAGTCCGTTGCGAGGGCGACGACATGCTGGCGGGGCCGGCACTTAACATCATTCGCGATTTGCGGTGCGGCCGGTCCGCTGAATATTACACTGAGGATCCTTACCTGAATGCACGGACGACTGTGGCCTTCACCCTGGGATTGCAAAGCGAGCATGTCATCGCAACTTTGAAACATTTTGCCTGCAACAACCAGGAGTGGGGGCGGAACGCCATCGATGTAAATGTCAGCCAACGGGCTTTGAACGAGATTTATTTGCCGGGTTTCGAATACGCTGTCAAGGAAGCCGATGCGATGGGTGTAATGAGCGCTTACAACAAGGTTAACGGCCTGTATTGTGCGGAAAATCCATATTTGCTGGATGACCGCCTGCGGAAGACCTGGGGTTTCAAGGGTTTTGTCATGTCCGACTACTCGGGCACGCACTCCACGGTGCCCATGGTCAAAGCAGGTATGGATTTGGAAATGCCTCGGGAAAACTGGTATGGCAAAAAATTGAAGCAGGCGGTTGAGTCCGGAGAAGTGTCCCCACAATTGATTGACGAGCGCGTGAGCAACATTTTGCGCACGATGTATGTGGCCAAATGCTTTGATCCAAACTTCAAGAACCCGCCGGCCTCCGATTTCAAGAGCGCCGCGATGAAGGAGCTGGCGCATCAACTGGCGCTCAATTCCATCGTGCTGCTCAAAAACGACAACCAGGTGTTGCCGTTTGACCGGCATGCCCTCAAGAAGGTAGCGGTAATTGGACCGCACTCATCCTATGGCAAGCAATATAACGAAGGAAAATATGATCATATGCTCTTCCAGGAAGGCGGGAGTGCCAACGTCAAGCCGCAGCAATCGGACATGATCACCCCGCTGCAGGGCATCCGGGCGCTGCTCGACAAGGAGGTTCAGGTCGTTTCCAGTCCGGGCGTCAATGCCGAAAACGGCTGCGGGCCAATTGACTCAAAATATCTGGTTTCGACGGACGGCAAACCCGGATTGAGTGTCACCCACTACCGCGGCACGGATTTTAAACAGCAGCAGAGTCAGGCCGTGGACTCCACCATTTCATTTGAGTGGGATAAAGAAGCCCTGGTGCCGGAAGCCGGGCGCGCCGGCGGTTCTGACAGCAAATATTCGGTCCGGTGGGAAGGCAAACTCATGGCTCCGGTATCGAGAGTCTATACGTTTGAACTACGATTTGAAGGCGCGGCCAAACTTTACGTGGATGGGAAAGCGCTATACACCGGTAATGCGAACAACCAGACTTGGTGGCATCAAGCCAAGGCGGACCTTGCCGAAGGGCCGCATGACATCAAGCTGGAATATCAGAAGACCGGCGCCAAGGGCATTATCAAATTGTGGTGGGATTATGAAAACGTGCCGTGGATGCAGCAAGCGGTTGAAATGGCCAAATCGGCAGACGCGGTAATTGTCAATGTGGGGAACACCGGCAATATGGAACGGGAGGGGCGCGACCGGTTTGAAGGCCTCCGCTTGAGCCAGGCCCAGGAGGATTTGATCAACGCGGTGTCCAAAGCGAACCCGCGGACGGCGGTGGTGATGTTTACCGCCGGGGTGGGCATGGAGAATTGGGTTCATGGTGTGCCCGCAGTGGTTCAGGCCATGTATCCGGGCGAACAGGCGGGCAAGGCGCTGGCGGAACTGCTTTTTGGTGAGGCCAATCCAAGCGGCAAGCTGACGGTGACAATCCCGAAATCCGAGGATCAATATCCCAAGGATCACTGGGGCAATCTGGACAGCATTGATTACACGGATGGAGTGTTTGTGGGGTATCGTTACTTTGACGAGCATAACCTCGAGCCGCAATTTCCTTTCGGCCACGGTTTGAGCTATACGAGCTTCGCTTATGGGCAGCCCAAGCTAAGCTCGACTTCTATCAAGAGTGGCGACACGGTCACCGTGACACTGGACATCACCAACACCGGCAAGCGTGCCGGCGCGGAGGTGGTGCAGCTTTACGTCCATCAAGATAAGTGCTCGGTTCCCCGTCCGCCCAAGGAATTGAAAGCCTTCAAAAAAGTGTTCTTGAACCCGGGAGAAAAGCAAACGGTGACTTTGACGCTCGACAAGCGCTCGTTTGCCTATTTCTCCGAAAGCCAAAACGACTGGGTTATCGACCCGGGTCAGTTTGAGTTGCAGATTGGCAGTTCCTCGCGCGATATCCGTCAGCGGGTCAACTGCACGCTCAATTGATCGCCTATAATATAAAGCCTGCGGGCCGATTGGCCCGCAGGTGACCTGTACGTATCACCCCAACCAAGTGGCCCGGAACGATGCCGAATTTGCCGGTGGATTATCCCGGAACCGACAGGCGGGCAAGCCGAACCCGTTCAAAGACTGGCAAACTGAAGCTTGGAGCGGTATGAGCAGCAAAACGGTTGGCTTCTGTTAGAGGCCACTCATTACTTTGTCGGCTCAAGATTACCATCCACCTCCACGCTCTCCCCTTTGTTCAAAGCAAGCTTAACGGTCTTTCCACCATAACGCACCTGACAAGGTTCGCCCAAGGCGGAATGAATCACCGCTCGCGTTAGTTTTCCCTCCCGCCAAGTCATATCCACTGAATAACCATTGCGGCCGCAAATGCCTTTTACCGAACCGGTCGACCAAGCGGAAGGCAACGCCGGGAGCAAATTCAATTCGCCCAATTGGCTTTGCAGCAACATTTCACAAACGGCAGCCGTGGCACCAAAGTTGGCATCAATCTGAAACTTGTCGTTTTCTTTGCCTCCGGAGGAGGCCAAAAAATCAGGCTCAATATTGATCTTAAGCAAATTCCTATAATCCCACAAGGCCTGAGTACTGTTGAACAACCGGGCCCAAATACAGGCCCTAAAAGCCTTGCTCCAACCAATGCCTAGGGTAGGGCCACGCTCACGCTCTGCCAGGGAAACCGCAGCGGCCTTGGCGAGGTCTGGCGTGGTCAGAGGGCTGATCTGCCTTCCCGGATACACCCCGACGAGATGAGAATTATGTCGATGATTGCCATGTTCCATTTTCTGTTCTTCATCCCACTCCATCAGCTGCCCCCAGCTTCCCACCTTGGGCTTGCCCAACTTATCGCGCAAAGCGGCAATCTTGTCCCGCTCCGCCCGGTCGGTTCCCAAAATATCGGCCATTTCGATATACTCACTGAAAAGCTCCCAAACCAGTTCTTGGCCATAGGCGGTTCCATCTTCAAAGTCACCCTGCTCGGGGGACTGAATGTGAGTCGTCAAGAGGACGCCATTTTTCTCAACTAAATTTGCCTGCCAGAAAAGCGCCGCTTTTTGGATAATCGGAAAGGCAACGTCTTTCAGCCAATTTGTGTCATGGGTATAGGTGTAGTATTCATAAAAACTCTGACCCAACCAAGCCCCCTCCACCCGGCTGAATTTGCCATTGCCGGCACCAAAGAGATTGAGTCCGCGGGAAAGAGCCCACCCAGGCTTCCCCAACATTTCTTGGGTCTCCCTTTCACAAACAGGCTCCACGCTCTTAAACCAATCAAAGAGGGGAAGCGCGCATTCGGATAAATTCGCGGGCTGAACCGGCCAGTAATTCATTTCCAGGTTTATATCCATATGAAAATCGGAGGCCCAAGCTGGTAGGCAAAGAACCGGATTCCAGATTCCCTGCAAATTAGCGGGAGGCGAATGATGACCAGGACGGGAGCTGGAGATCATCAAATAACGGCCAAACTGTGCTAATAAGGCCTCCAGTTCGGGATCGTTCGGATTTTTGTTAGAGTCCATCAATTGCTTGTAAAGCGCCAGCCGCTTATCGGTTGGCAAGGCGAGCTTTTCCTGGGGGCTATGCCCGAGATCCAACTGGAACCGATTGAATAGCGACTGATAATTGGCGACATGTCGGGACAGCAATTCTGGACAAGGCCGTTTGGAGGCGGCTTCCAACTGCTGTGTCACCTGGGCATGGGGATCTGCTCCTCGCCAGTTCTTCGAGTAATCCGGCAGGTAATCGGTTCCGGCGGCCAACAGAATGGTCACCCGATCCGCATGATTCACCAGAATCTCACCCGAGTCGCCAGGTTTAATGGTTCCGCCTTCGACAATGACTCGCATTTGAGACTCATAATTCAGGTCATTGCCCACAAGTTTATCCTTTGCACTGGCAGTTTGTTGGTCTGTGGGCAAGACAATGGTTCGCCTGTCCAATACCAAAAACCTCTTGTCCAGCCGTCCCCGAGCGGTAACCGTTCCGGCTTCCGTGGCAAACGTTGCGAGATGCTTGTCCGTCAAACGCACGCTGCCGGTATAGCTTCCGGGACGATCCGCACTCAAATAAATGACCATGACCTGGTCGGGATAGCTGGAAAAATACTCCCGCTGGTAATTCACCCCATTGCATTGATAGGTGACCGTGCCCACAGCCCGAGCGATATCTAATTCCCGGTGATAATTCGAAAACTTCTCGTGAGGAAAAGACAATTCAATCGCCCCAAAAGGTTGAAAGCTGCCGTAATTTTCCGAGTTGAGGATTAAAGGGCCCTTTGGTGGCCACACCGTGGCCGCATATTTGTCCGTCCCACTCCACAAGGTGCTTTCATTGAATTGGATCTGCTCCTTGGCCGTGCTACCATAGAAAACCGCGCCGATCCTCCCATTACCGATCGGAAGCCCCCAGTCATCCCACTTGATCTCCTCAATGCTTGAACCTTTTATATTTCTAATTTTCGCTGGCGGCGGTGCGTCCTCCCAGATCGTCAATGGAGTATTTCCTCTCGCAGGATAGTCAGAAGCCGAACAGGTTGCACCCATGAGGAGGACGAGCAATAGGGGCGAAAATAGGGGCGGAGTCGTTTTCATGGAAATGAGTTATTCTTGGGAAACCTACTTTTTGGCCTTTTTATCGGCGCGCAAAATCGGCATTGAATAATCATCGGTGCGAAACGGACACACGGGCAGGCCGTCTTTACTAAAGAGATTGCAGAGCGGAAAGGTGGCCCAGGCATAGCGGACGGCGACGGGTTTCGCTATGGCATCGTTCCAGACTTCGACCTGATTGCCCACAATGGCGGCGGAGGCTTCCACGAAATGATGATCTTCACCGCAGATCATAAAGCCCCGGACTTGGTCAGGCTCCACGATAAACGCTTCCGGATCTTTTTGAATGGGGAGCGCGCGGTTTTTGTTCATCACCACGCGCCGGGTTTCCAATCCCTTTTCGGCATTTGAAAACTGGATCCGACATTTATTACCGGCAATTTCCATGGATTGAAACATGGGGCTAAGCGGTTGCACCGGCAGACCGGCGTCGCGCAGGGCAAAAAGCGCCAGGCGTTCGCCGGCGGCTTTTTTAGTTTGCGGATGAATGTCACTGAATTCACCAAGGTCGGTGAGCACGGTCATGCCGGTATGGGGAAGTTTTAAGGCTGCCGTTTGACTGTCCCGCAACCAAGCCCAGGCTTCTTTGGAGATGTCCCAACCCACCGAACCGTAGGGAGCCAGTTGCATGAAATAAAAGGGGCGATTTTCCGCATGGAACAGGGTGCGATACGTTTCGATCATTGCGGGGAATAGAATGCGATAGATTTCCGGGTGATCGGCATTGGATTCTCCCTGATACCAAAGAAATCCTTTGAAGGTGACGTCCAGATACGGATGAGTATAAGTATTATAGCAAAGGGAAGGCTCGTTGGCGGATGAGTAATCTTCTTTTAAATTAAGGCTGGCGGTGGGTAGATTTAATCTCGTCAGCAGTTCCTGAGGGCAGTAAGCCTGTATGGCGGTGGCACCGGTGCAGGAAATCAAGATTCCTACCGGGATGTTTAATTCATCCGAGACTTTGTCGGCAAAGAAACAGGCCAGCGGCGAGGCTTGCATCAGGATGTCGGGTTTTGACTCCTGCCATTGATTGAGGTCCGCCTCCTTGTTTTTTGAAGGCGGCAGGGGTATGGCGGCCGGGGTTTTTGCGACTTCGTGGGCGGTGATGTAAATGCGCACCAGCGGACGGCTGATCGAGGCAATATTGGGGGTGAGTTGATTGAACGAACTGAGGCTCCGGGCCATGTTTGATTGGCCGGAACAGAACCAGACATCGCCAACGAGAACGTTTTTGCACTCGATCTCCTCGCTGTCGGATTTGACCGTTAAGACCGCCGGCGTCGTGTCCGCCTTAAGCGGATCCAGCACCACTTTCCATTTGCCATCTGGCTGCACGGTGGTAGAGAGAGTTTGCCCGGCAAAGGAAACGGAAACCGCCGCGCCCGGTTTGCCCGAGCCGAACACATTGACGGGTTGATCGCGTTGCAGCACCATGTTGCTCGAAAAAGCGGGATGGAGCTTGAGCTCTCCGGCGAAAAGTATGGCGGAATGGAGCAAGCAAAAGAGCAGGATAAGAGAGCGAGCGATTTGTTTCATAGCAGATGATAGATTTTACGGGTGGGTGAAGGCACTATAAAGTTTTTTGTTGTTTGAACATTGCTCAAAGCTTTTGTTTGGTTGGGTTTAAAGTAGCTTAATGCCATTGTTTTGTGAAGCGAATCCGGCAGGTCCGGGTTTACGGCAGTTCCCTTCCCAGAAGGCGAATCGGACACACTCCAGCAACCAGGACAAGTAATTGAGCCTATTCGGGCGATTTCGTGAACATTTCCTTTCTGCCGGCATAGCGGCCGTCCGGGTAAATGAAGTAGATGCCACGCTGATCCTGGCGCATGAAATACTCGGTGGTGACATCCCCTGCCCTCACCTTGATGGAGCCGCCGGAAACAACGTAGGTGAAGGGTTTGCTCTTGTTGTTGCGGTTAATCAACTTGCCCGTTCCGTCCGGGAGAAACTGCAACCGTTCCAACTTGCCTTTCCAAACCCCCGCCACCGCCTTCGTCGGGATGGTTTCGAGGGGAAAATAGCCAGCCACCATCGTGTCCAGTGCCTGGGACAGACCCGCCGAATCAAAGGGGGCCTGCGTCATATATTTTGAATAGAGCCGGGCAATTTTTAACGTGGTGTCCTTGAATTCCACCGGGTTGTCCGGGCCGTAATAGCCGTGGTTCACCTCGGGATAAATCGTCACTTCCACATCCGTGCCCTGGGCCTTCAGCTTTTCGCCGAAGCGGACTGATTGCTTGGGGCAAATCAGGATGTCTTTCGCCCCCGCACACACGAGCGTGGCGGGCGGATGCGGGCGCAAATTGAAATAGGCCGAGGCCTGTTTTTTGGCTTCCGGGGTGGCGATGCCGTATTGCTGACAGGCCGCGGCATCGGGAAACAGCGATTCGCTGTTGCTTATAAAATCATAGACCCCGAATAGTCCGACATAGGTTTGGCAGGAATCCATTTCCTCGGCCAGCAGGGCGGAAAGTGGCGTGCCGGCCGAGGCGCCGCTGAAACCCACCCGGTTCGTGTCGGCGTGGAAGTCCGCCGCCCGTGCATTGAACCAGGCAATCGAAGCGCGCAAATCTTCCAAGGCGTCCTGAAAGGTGCCTTCGGCCTTGCAGCGGTAAGCTAGGCCGACGTAAATGATGCCCAACCGGTCGCAAAGGATTTTGGCGTCCGGCGGCAGATCCGCCGGTGGCACTTCCGTGGCCGTGCCGCCATTCCACCCGCCGCCATGAACGTGAAAGACCACCGGAAACGGCCCTTTGCCTTGGTCCGGCGACATGATGGTGATGGGAATGGCAATCCCCTTGACCGTAAGCGCCACGGCATTGGTTTCCTGATAAGCCAACGCCGACATGAGTGTTTGGGTCAAAACCAGCCCGATGAACAAGTGTTTTGGCATGAGATTATTTGGTCGGGTTCAACCGTAACAAGACGCCGGCTTATCCCCGCCCTGCGCCATCCCTAACGATGCAATCCATCTGCCCGGTGGCCGCTTTAACCCGCTAAATTATCTACGGAAGTCGTAGAAGTTGTCCGGGCTCATCGGAGCATGCATGTTTAGCGAACAGTGATTGGTGAGCACCACCAGCTTTTCGCCATGAACATGGCCATCGATATAACCAACGTTGCCCAACCCGGAATGCAGCGGCGGACGCACCACCTGAAAACCCGGGGTGGTACTACTCCCTGTGATCCCCGGCGGAGCGTTGCACTCGATGTAAAACCACGGTTGGGTGCTGTTTATATCCTTGTTAGAGGCGTCGCCAATCAAAGAAGTTAGGGTCGGTTTGGTCGCTTCCGTGGTTTTTCGGCCGGCACCCGGATTGCCGGAGACCAATGTATCCTGACCGTTGAAATCAAGGTGACGGTTGGCCCCATACCCCAATGAACGATTGATGTTTTTCCCTGGGTATAAAGCCAGCAAGGACGGGCACATATAGGCTGCCTGCTTGGCATCGCTCAAAGAGTTTCCGTTGTTGGCAGCCATGTATGGCCTCAAGGCGATGTCGAACTGAATTAATGTGTTGCTAGCGTTCGTATCACTGGTTCCCGGCAGCCGGTCACTGTAATCGCCGGCATACATGTTAAACGACAGCGTGAACTGTTTGACGTTGCTGAGGCACTGGGTGGCGAAAGCCCTTTGCTTGGCTTTTGACAGCGCCGGCAGCAGCATGGCCGCCAGAATGGCGATGATCGCAATCACCACCAATAGTTCAATCAGGGTAAAGGCAGCCCGTCTGATTAAGCGGATTCCGCTGGTGATTTGTTTCATGTCGAGTACGTGGGTTGAATAGAGTCAGATTAGTCCCGCAGTCTAAAAAACACCATACCCGAAACCGGGTATGCCAGCTTGGCCATCCCCCTTGACGAAATGATTGAGCCTATTTTGGCCGGTAGCGGGTGATACATTTCGTAAATCTATGACAGCCTTGGTGTAACGCAAATCCGAAGTTTCCGCTGCCTTTTCGCCCTACCCGCTTTAGGAGACGGTTGTCCCCAATGCCAGCGAATGCCAGCGCAGCCAACGCCGCTGGTATTTCCTTGGAATAATGGCATCCCTTAAATTAACCATGCCGATTCATCTGCTTGACCGTCGTAACCTGATTTCAACCCGCAACGTCTCACCGCACCGGGATGGTTCACTTTAGTCCCGCAAGCTTATACCATGAAAATAATCAAAGTCATCCGACTGCTGTCACTCGCCGCCATCGCCGCCCTGGCCACCCTGCCCGCCAACAGCGCTCCTGCGGCGAGGCCCAATGTGGTTTTTCTGCTAGCCGATGATTTGGGCTGGAGCGACATCAGCCAGCATCCCGGTGGCACCATTCCCACCCCGCACATTGACCGGCTGTTTCAGGAAGGCGTCGAGTTGAACAACTACATGGGCTGGTGCGTCTGTTCCCCGACGCGCGCCATGCTGATGACCGGCCGCCATCCGTTTCGGGTGGGCACCGGCCCGGAAACGGGCGGCGAACTGTCCACCAACGAGGCCACGATTGCTGAGGCCTTCAAGGCCAACGGTTATCAAACCGGCGTCTTCGGCAAATGGCACAATGGCGATGATCCCGCCACGCCGGAATTTCTGGCCGCCCTGAAGGCAACCTACCAGGACCGCCCGGGCAAACTCGAATATGCCGGCGGTTTCGGCGTCAACACTCATGGCTTCGATGAAGCCTGGGTCTATTACGGCGGCGGCGCGGATTATTTTACCCGCCGGATCGCGGGCGGAAAAGGTCCCGTGAGCTGGTGGCACAATTTTGAGTATCGCCCAAAGGATGTCGGCTACACCGAGGATTTCATCGTCCAACACGCCATGGACTTCATCCGCACCAACCACGACCGGTCATTTTTCTGTTATGTGCCGTTTCACATTGTCCACGCCCCCTTGCAGGCCAAAGCCTCCGACCTGGCTCTGGCGGATGCAGATCAGGACGCCAACGTCAAAGCCAGCGACGCCACCAAACGCACCTATACCGCCATGGTCAAGGCGATGGATCGGAACGTTGCCGCCATTTTGGCCGAACTGGATGAACTCGGTTTGAGCAGCAACACCATCGTTGTTTACAGCAGCGACAACGGTGCCACAGTCAATGGCAGCAACCGGCCGTTCCGGGGCGGCAAACATACCCTGTTTGAAGGTGGCACCCACCTGCTTACCGTCGTTCGCTGGCCGCAAGGCGGCGTCCTGCATGGTCACTGGGACGGCCTGTGCGGAGCCTTGGACATGTTTCCCACCCTGATTTCCATGGCAGGGCTGGAAATGCCCCCCACCCGGCTGCTCGACGGCAAAAACATCTGGCCGGCGCTGCGGACTGGCGCGGCCAGTCCGGTGGACAGTTATTACTGGTCATGGCACAAGGAAGACGCCATTCGCACGGCGGATTGGAGAATGCACCGCTACGCCGATCACAACGAGCTTTACGACATTCAACATGACATCGGTGAAACGAACAATGTCGCCGCTGCGCATCCCGACGTGGTGCAAGCCCTCACCGCGAAAATGACCAAGTGGGCGGAGTCGCTCGGGGCGGCCCTCACGCACAAACCGGCCCCGGCCCGGCTCAACACCCCGCCGGCTCCGGAGGGCGATGTACTGAAGATATCTGTCACCGTAACGGACAAAACCAAGCCCAGTGACCGTCTCTTCGTGCAGGTGACGACTTTCTCCAAGCCCTTGTATGCTACGGATTACCTCGAATACGACTTGGCCGTCGGTACGGGCAGCCTGCCGCAGGGTTTCTATTTCACCCCCTTCAAAGGCGATAACCCCAAAGCCTACCTCGCCACCTTTGGGCGCGGTGAAGGCTTTGACCAATTCGGCCGTGACCAGTCCGAATATCCCCCCGTGCAGGGCGGTCCCGGGGTTTGGGAACATCGCGCCATTGGCTTGAGCACGGCCGCGCCCGGGGTCAGACCCCGTTACGGCTTTGTCTTTCATGGCGGCCAGCCCGGGACTTACACCGTCTATCTGGACAATCTGCGCATCCGGCACCTGGACGGCAGCACCACCCCCCTTTGGAATTCCCGGGCGGACACCAAGTATCCCAAAGTGGCGGACTCGGCGAAGTTCAAGGACATCCGCGTCAGCACCGAAGCCGCCTCGGCGGTGGCGGCGGTTCCCGGAAATGGCCGGTGAATTTTAGCCCGCCTAGTTCACAACGGCGCTGACGAGGTTCCCCCACCGATGCAGCGCCCATACCCGTATTCGGGTATAGCCAGCAGGTAATGATTGCATTAAATTTTCTAGAAGCATTTTAAACACATCTGTTTGCGCGAGAACATTATGAAAATATGGCTTAACGCAGTCTTTGGTATTTTGCTGGCAGCCAAGGCTCTGGGCGGCATCTCCACGAATTATTACACTTATGCCGCTTTAACACCTACTAATCAGCAGGATTTGGCGGTGTTTTGCCCGGCTGGCTGGAGCAGCAATGATTTGCGGACCTGCCTGGTTCTGTTTCACGGGGGCGGCTGGACGGGGGGTGACAGGTCACAGTTTTATGATGTCTGCAATTATTTTGCGAATCGCGGACTGGTGGCGATCACCGCCGATTACCGGCTGAACTACACGAACGAAAACTATACGAATCCAACCAACCCGATTTACGGGGTTTCGCTCAAGACCATCTGTGTGCAAGACGCCAAAACGGTGCTTCGCTGGGTGAAGATTAACCACGCCCTGCTTGGCATCAACACGAATCTGATCGCCAGCGGCGGTGACTCCGCCGGGGCGCACATAGCCACGCTTTCCCAGGTAGATTACGTCCACAACAATTCGAACGATTTGACCAGCGTGAGCACCCGGGTGAAGGCCCTGGTGCTCTTCAGTCCGGCTTTCGACCTCTCCTCAACTGAGCCCGAAAACGTGCTGTTATACTATTCCGTGACCAACCGGTTGCCGCCGATTCGGTTTCTTTGCGGCGAAGTGGATGGCTGGAAGACTGCATCCGATAAACTTTTGATCGCCATGAAAAAGATGGGAGATGACGCCCGGTTCTGGCAAAAAAAGAATCAAGGCCACAACTACTGGCTGTACGGCCAATTTGAACCGCATGCCTGCGTCGTTACCGAACAGTTTCTAAAGGATATCGGGTTTTTAACCGCCGATCAATAACCACCCGGCCAACTGACAAGCACCATCTATACCGCAAATGAAACCTCCCATTTGGATATTTTTTCTCGTGCTGACGTTGCTTCAGTGCGGCCTAAATCACGCTTCCGCCGCCACCATTGGCACGCCGACATATACTTCCGTTTCGGATTCTACCCCGACAAACCACAACCTCACGACCATTGGCGTGCAGGATTGGCAGATCTATGGCGACGGAACCATCACCAATATTACCGAAGCAAAACAGAATGGCGTCAGCATCACGATGGCGCCGCCGGTAA
>Ga0007882_10000589_pt1 | contig 21312 bp, 17 predicted proteins | sample CryBogCBH12Aug01_FD_71195 | JGI IMG/M metagenome (GOLD analysis project Ga0007882, IMG submission 71195) | Freshwater microbial communities from Crystal Bog, Wisconsin, USA - CBH12Aug09.1 | ecosystem: Environmental > Aquatic > Freshwater > Lake | place: Crystal Bog, Wisconsin, USA | collected... | reverse complement strand
GCCGATGCCCGCTTATGGCTGGCAGAGAACGGCTGCGACCCCAAAATGGGGGCAAGGCCAATGGCAAGGCTAATACAAGAGAAAATAAAGAAGCCCTTGGCCAATGACTTGCTGTTTGGTGAATTGGCAAATGGCGGTCATGTGCGCATTTATCTGCGCGACCAAGAACTGGCTTTTGCCATTGAAAGCAAAGAATTGAGTGTGCCTGAAAACAGCTGACCCGTTAACCGCCGCAAAACAGCCGGCGCGGGTTGGAAGCAAGGAAACGGGCTTAACGCATACGGAAAGAAATGCGCCCTTTAGTCAAATCGTAAGGGGTCATTTCGACTTTAACGCTATCACCGGTTAAGATACGGATATAGTGTTTGCGCATTTTGCCGGAAATATGAGCCGTTACAATGTGACCGTTTTCCAGTTGCACACGGAACATGGTATTGGGCAGGGTGTCGATAACCTTGCCTTCCATTTCAATTTGATCTTCTTTAGCCATTTGTATTACCTTTATTTATTAAAGGCTCATTATAACACCAAGGCATTTAGTAACAAAAAAAGTATGGGGCTTCCTGACAAAGCAAGCCTTGCAAGGTGTAACAAAAGCCAAAAAACTTTATACTGCTTACCTGTTATAGATTTTAACTGACCTGTTGGAGGAACGACTGGTGGTATCTCTGTCTTGCCAATGTGGTTCGGGCATCGGCTACGCGCAATGTTGCGAACCTTTCCACACTGGCGAAAAATTGCCCGAAACGGCGGTCGCTTTAATGCGCTCGCGCTACAGTGCCTATTGCTTAAGGAATAGTGACTACCTACTAACCACATGGGAGCCTGCAAAACGCCCTAAATCCATCGACTTTTCCAAAGAAAATGTGATTTGGTTGCGGCTTGAGATTGGCGAAACCGAAAAAGGCGGCAGCAAAGACAACAAGGGCGTAGTCAGTTTCAAGGCATTTTTTAGCCAAGACGACGAGGATTTTGTCATGCGCGAAACCAGCCGCTTTGTAAAAAACAACGGCCAATGGTTTTATAGCGATGGTGTCGGCACTATCAGCAAAGTGGACATTGTAAAAGGGCAAAGCAAAAACGGCACCTGCCATTGCGGCAGCGGCAAAAAGTTCAAACGCTGCTGCGGGGCTGCTGAAGCCTGATTTTTAATCATTCACTGATGTTACGCCGCACGTTGGCTGAGCGTAGCCGAAGCCCCAGCCAGTAGGTTTGCCTGATCATTTTACTTGGCTACCATTCCTTTCGACTACGCTCAGGGCATGCTTTAGTTCGATTACGCTCAGGGGACGAACGGTTTTATCTTGGTCACTCTTCTACAAACAAATGGCCCTTTGCGTAACATCAGTCATCCACTAGGCATGGGCAGGTTTTCATGCCTACACTGAACTGAACTAATCGCTCGGTGAATGCATAAAGCCACGATGGACATAACGCCCAAACAGCTTATCAACAGCCGCTGTCGGATTGTCAGAAAACAGCACACGGTTTTCGCTGAAGCGGATAATATCTTCCCGTTGCCGGGTAAGCTCGCAGTAAAGATCAATATCAGCAGATTTTTCCAAGTAGCTTTTGATACGTTCCAGTTCAGCTAAGATAACCTTGCTGCTTTGTAAAAAAGCATCTTTGCACAAATCACTAAAAAAATGCGTGACCCTCAGTATGTTGCTTGGTATCTAACAGCTTAAATTCCAAGCGTTTGGAAACGGTTGCGTAAAGCACAATGCCAATATTGGCAAACTCTTCCGTTTCTGGATAAGGTTGGAAGCGGATTATACTGTATTTGCAGACTTGCTGGATCATGGCAATTTTAACCAAATTGTTCCGTTAGCTTCGTCCGTTAGACGCTGCAAATGTTTTTCGGGTTCAAAACAAGCAAGTTCATGATTATATTCAGCCCATGTTTCGGGCATGTTATCCCATGCGGTTTGCCAGCAAGCAAGGGAATTTTTCATGCGCGTCTCCAATGCCATTGCTTCAACAGCATCGCCCTGCTTAATGCACAACACATCTTTAAAAACATGGGCACTCCAAAAAATGGCTTTGTTCAAGGCATCATCAAAAATTAGATTATGGTCAATCACATATAAAGCAGATTCATCACTGCTCCAAAGCAGGTTTAGATTGCCGCCCTTATCGGTCAGTGTGCGGTCTTCATTCTCAACCCAAAGATCAAAAAATAACAGGCTACGTTGCAAATGAGGGTCAATGAGCTTTTGGGTTTCATATTTCAATTGACCTGCCCCGCATACAACGGCAACAAGGCTTTTAACGCTTCCAGATTGTCACCTTCGATCAGCGTTTTGACTATCAGTATCGCCCGCAGCCAGTTCCGGCACGGCTTGCAGCAAGCGGTACGGCACTTTCTGCACGCTACGCACGGCGTCTTGTTTGTTGAGCCAATCAAGTAAAGGCATGGTTTGGGTTTAATCCTTTAGTGAAAATTTTTCTGGCAATGCAACCGCTTGCCAATGCTGTGCCGTTGCGGTCATCCGCTGGTAGCAGTCCGAGTAAAGCCTTATATTCCTTGGGCGTAGCCGTAGCTGTGGCTACGCTCAGCCAACGCGCTGCGTAGTATCAGCCAATGAACAACAACGGGAATTTATGCAGGGTATTATGACACTAAGCTTGCGGGCATGGTTAATGACCGGTGCATCCAGTATGGTTTAGCGGGAGTAGCCAGCAATCAGCAGACTACACCTGGCCTGGGCATGGTATTGGCCAAGCATTGACCCAACACCCTATCCCAAAAATTGGTCTACCGTGCGTTTATATAATTTCCTTGTTTATCAAAATAATAAAAAACTTATCAAACCATGCATCTTGCAATGGCAAAAACCGCCATTGCATAAAGATCGCCCCGTTGCACGGCAAAAAATGCACTCAAATGACGATAAGTGTTTTGTAACTGTTCAGCCCGCCAAAAAAACGTTATTATTCTTACCGCATACCGATACGCCCCACATTAGCCACAGACCCCAACAGCAGGGGCGAAGCTTTAGCTAACGGCCTAAAAAACCGTCGCCACAACTTAAGGATATTCTGTGCGCTCCCCAGCGGGTGGAATCCAACAACATGATTGTCTTTCAATTTTTCGGCCGCAGGGTTCTTCATGATGTCTTCGCAACCATCCCGCTTTTGGACAAAAGATTTTTTTCTTAACCACCCTGACGGTTTCGGCAGGTTCGGATTTTACATGGTCGTGTTGTACGCCGGCCTGATGCTGTGGTTCGCACCGCATTTGCCCATCATTGACCTGCCCCAACATGCTGCCCAAGTGGCCCTGTTCCGTGATATTTTGGAAGGCCGGTCAAAATGGACTGATTTATTTTATATCAATTACTTCACCCCTTATTTGGTGGGTTACGGGCTGGCTTTCCTGCTGTCTTACCTGATGCCCATCGCCGCCACCTTTAAGGTGTTGCTGGCTTTGGGTTATTACGGCTTTATCTATGCCTGTGTGCTGTTGCGCAAGCAATTTGGCAGTGACCGCCGGTTGGACTGGCTGTTTATACCGGGCTATTTTGGTTTTGCTTATATCTTCGGTTTCTTCACCTTTCTTTTGGCGGCTCCGCTGGGCTTATTGTTCATAGCATTAGCCTACCGTTATGCCCACCAGCCCAATATCCGCATGGGCATTGCCTTGGCTTTGGCCAGTTTTGGCTTGTTTTTTTCGCATGGGCTTATTTTCATTTTTGCCAACATCATCGGCGTTGTTTTTATTTTCTTAAAACACAGGCAATTCGGTAAAATTATAAAATTAATATACCCTTACATTATCGCAGCAACCTTATTGGTTTGTTACATTCTCATCCGCATCACATTTGAGGTGGATAGTATAGGCGATGCCGCCAATAAAATTTACTGGGGATTCAACAAGGGGCGTTTGACTTTTCCTTTTATGCCTCTCACGCGCTATGTCCAAGACGACAAAATAATGCTCCCGATCGGCTTAGGCTTTTTAATCGCCCCTTTCTTGCTAAAGTCGCGCTTAAACATAAAAAATATCTATGCTTTTGTACCGTTGGCGCTTTTAGTGGTGATCTGGTTCGTCATCCCTAGCATTGCCCTAACGTCAAGCTCCCTTTATCAGCGTTTTGCCATATTTCTGCTGCCTTGCTATGGGTTCATATTCTGCAACCCGCAATTGGATACGAGCGCATTAACAGGCAGCAAAAGCATACCTGCCTTGTTGGCCAATTGCTTGCTACCGTTATTGTGCTGTGTGTTTCTGGGCATACAAACGGAACGCTTAATTAAATTCGCCCATGAAAGCATGGCTTTTGATGAATTGCTGGCCGTCACCGAACCCCACCAGCGGGCGCTATCGCTGGTATTTGAAAAAGCCAGCCCTGCTGCGGCAAGCCTTGATGCCTACCTGCACTATCCACTGTGGTACCAAGCGGAAAAGCACGGGCTGGTTGATTTTAACTTTGCCATCTTCTTGCCCCAAGTGGTGCGCTTCAAGCCCAGTACCACGCCCGCCGTTCTGCCGGGATTAGAATTGCATCCAGAAGAATTTAACTGGGAGAAACATCAGGGCTATCTTTACCGCTACTTTTTCGTGCGCAGCAACAAACCTCTGCCCAACGCTTTTTTTGACAACCAGCAGTGTAAAGTCAATCTGATTAAGTCCGCTGATAGTTGGCAACTTTACGAATCCAGTGATTGTGTGTTGCGGAAATAAATCCCTAAATCCCAGCCTATCCTTTAATTTTACAGCTACAAGGTCAATAATGTCTTCGCAACCCTCCAGCTTTTGGACAAAAGATTTTTTTCTTAACTACCCTGACGACTTAGGCAGGTTCGTTTTTTATATCGTCGTGTTATACGGCGGACTAATGCTGTGGTTTGCACCGCATTTGCCAATGATTGACCTGCCCCAACATGCCGCCCAAGTTGCACTGTTCCGTGACATTTTGGAGGGCCAGTCAAAATGGAGCGAACTATTTTATATCAACTACTTCACCCCTTATCTGGTGGGTTACGGACTGGTTTTCTTGCTGTCTTACCTGATGCCCATCGCCGCCACCTTTAAGGTGTTGCTGGCTTTGGGTTATTACGGCTTTGTCTATGCCTGCGTATTGTTGCGCAAGCAATTTGACAGTGACAGCCGACTGGACTGGCTGTTTATACCAGGTTACTTTGGCTTTTCTTATGTATATGGTTTCTTTACTTTTCTTTTGGCTGCACCGCTGGGCTTATTATTCATAGCATTGGCCTACCGTTACGCCCACAAGCCCAATGTCGGCTTGGGCCTAGCGTTGGCTATTGCCAGTTTTGGGCTGTTTTTCTCACATGGGCTTATTTTCATATTTGCCAACACCATCGGTGTTATGTTTATTGTCTTAAAATACAGGCAATTCAATAAAATTATACGAACCCTCTCCCCCTATATCATAGCCGCTACCTTATTTGTTTGTTATGCACTCATCCGCATAAAATTTGAAGTTGATAACACAGAAGACCCTGCCAGTAAGATTGAATGGAGGTATAGTATTTATCGTTTAGGTTTTCCTTTTATGTCTTTTACTAGGGAAATTTTGCTTGATAAAAAAATGCTCCCTATTGGCATAGGTTTTTTTATCGCTCCAATATTACTAAAATCGAGTTTGACCAAACATAATATTTATGCTTTTGCTCCTATCTCGGTTTTAATATTAATCTGGTTATTCGTGCCGCATGTTCTCCTAACCACAAGTTTTCTATACCACCGTTTCGCAATATTCATACTGCCCTTTTATGGATTTATGTTTTGCAATCCGCATAACTTATGTGCAATAAAAAACAGCAGACAGCAAAAGGTACGCACTTTATTCGCCAATAGCTTGTTGCCATTACTATGCTGCGTATTTTTAGGCATACAAACCGAACGCTTAATTAAGTTCGCCCACGAAAACACCGATTTTGATGAATTGCTGGCCGTCACCGAACCTAATCAGCGGGCTGCCTCCCTTATATTCGAAAAAGCTAGCCCTGCCGCTGTTAATATTTATGCCTATATGCATTATCCACTCTGGTACCAGGCGGAAAAACACGGACTGGTGGACTCTAACTTTGCCTTATTGTTACCCCAAGTGGTGCGTTTCAAATCTAAGTCTATGACCCCAACCCGAATGGATTTCGACTGGAGCCCTGAAAAATTTAACTGGGTAAAGCACCAAGGCCACCTCTACCGCTACTTTTTCGTGCGCAATAGCAAACCCTTACCAAGCTCCTTTTTTGACAACCAGCAGTGTAAAGTCAATTTGATTAAGTCCGCTGGTATATGGCAACTTTACGAATCCAGTGATTGCGTAATAGGGAAATAAAATGCGATACACGCCTGGTCAGATGTAGCCACTGCAATGCCAATAAGTACTTATCCATACATTAACAGGCATTTCAATGCCTCTGCTAGAGCATTTATCCCAACAAAACACTTAAAAAACATTATATTAGGATTTTTACAAATACCTGTTTAATTTTGGATAAGCACTTACTACGGCAAACAACGTGCACTGTTTTAGTGGCTGAACCCACTAAACAACCAATCAAATTAGCTAATGGATCAAAATTTTGATAACTCCCCGACCGGAAACACCTTGGTTGCTCAAGTGGCACTGGTGGCTTATCGTATTGTCAGTGATCGCCGCTATAGGTTATGGCATTTGGCAGTTCAATAATAAGCCAGAAAATGCAGCCAAGGCCGCCCTCCCCAAAGACAGCCACGAGCAACGCCCCGTAGCGGTGGCAATTGCTACTGCAAGCCAAGGTGATTTGCCCATTTTTTTGAATGGCTTGGGTACAGTGACACCGTTGCGCACGGTCACTGTACATTCGCGGGTGGATGGTGAGCTGATACGGGTGGCTTTTAAAGAAAGCCAACTGGTCCAACAAGGCGATTTGCTGGTGGAAATCGACCCACGGGCTTTTCAAGTGCAATTGCATCAGGCCGAAGGGCAGTTATTGCATGATGAAGCCTTGTTAAAAAATGCTGAAATTGATTTGACCCGTTACCAAACCTTGCTTAGGCAAGATTCCATTGCCGCCCAACAAACCGTGACACAAGAGGCACTGGTCAAGCAGTACCGTGGCACGGTGGAGGTTGACAAAGCGCAAGTGGAAAACGCCAAATTGCAGCTTAGCTATACCAAAATCACTGCGCCCGTTACGGGGCGGCTGGGGCTGCGTCTGGTTGACCAAGGCAACCTAGTCCACGCCACTGATAGCAATGGTTTGGTGGTGATCACCCAGCTGCAACCCATCACGGTGGTGTTTACCTTGCCGGAAGATGTAGTGCCAGCAGTCCTGCGGCGTTGGCATTCGGGCGCCAGCTTGCCGATTGAAGCCTATGACCGCACCGGTAGCCAGAAACTGGCCGAAGGCAAGCTGTTGGCTCTTGATAATGTGATTGACCCGACCACCGGCACATTCAAACTGAAAGCCCAATTTAGCAATGATGACGGGCTATTGTTCGCCAACCAGTTTGTCAACATCAAAATGCATTTGGACAGCCTGCATAATGCCACGTTAGTGCCAACAGCAGCCATTCAGCAAGGGGCCATCGGTAGTTTTGTCTATGTCGTTAAAGATGACCAAACCGTTACAGTGCAACCTGTCAAGGTCGGCCCCACCAACGCTGACACCACGGCAGTGCTGGACGGGTTAAAACCTGGCCACACGGTGGTGGTTGATGGTATCGACAAGCTACGCGAAGGCAGCAAAGTTAAAGTGTTAGGGCAAAGTGATGGCTCTCCTGCTGCTGGGGCAGGCCCTCGCCCCCACAACAAGCAGCCCTGATCATGGTAGCTGAGGTTAAAACCCAACAGGGCTTCAATCCATCCCGTCTGTTCATCTTGCGCCCAGTAGCCACGTCGTTGCTGATGGTCGCCTTGCTGTTGGTAGGCATCATTGCTTACCGGCTGCTGCCTATATCCGCTTTGCCACAAGTCGATTATCCAACGCTACAGGTGGTGACACTCTACCCAGGGGCTAGCCCTGAGGTGATAACTTCGGTGATCACCTCGCCGCTGGAAAGGCAGTTTGGGCAAATGCCCGGGCTACGGCAGATGTCCTCCAGCAGTTCCGGCGGTGCTTCGGTGATCACCTTACAGTTTAATCTGGAACTGGCACTGGATATTGCCGAGCAAACCGTACAGGCCGCCATTAATGCAGCGGGCAATTTTCTGCCGACTGATCTGCCCATGCCGCCCATTTACAATAAGGTGAACCCCGCTGATGCCCCCATCCTGACCTTGGCGGTCAGTTCGGCGACGCTGTCTTTACCGCAACTGGAAGATATTATCGACACCCGTCTGGCGCAAAAAATTGCCCAACTGCCTGGCGTGGGTTTGGTCAATATTAGCGGCGGTCAACGTCCGGCAGTACGTATCCAAGCCAACCAAAAAGCCTTGGCGGCTTATGGCCTTAGTTTGGAAGATTTGCGCTTGGCGGTGGTAGCGGCCAATGTCAACCAACCGAAAGGTTCTTTTGATGGCAAGGCGCGTTCAGCCATCATCGACAATAATGACCAATTACGCAGTGCGGCGGAATATCACGATCTTGTGGTCGCTTACCGCAATGGCGCACCGGTGTTGCTGTCAGCGGTTGCCAACGTGGTGGATGCCAGCGAAAATGCCCGCTTGGCGGCTTGGGCGAACAATACCGCCGCTGTTATCGTCAATATCCAGCGCCAGCCCGGCGCCAATGTGATTGAGGTGACTGACCGCATCAAAGCCTTGTTGCCCAAGATACAAGCCTCGCTGCCGGGTGCGGTTGATGTGCTGCCACTAACCGACCGCACCGTGACCATTCGGGCTTCGGTGCAAGATGTGCAAATGGAGCTGCTGCTGGCGGTGGCGCTGGTGGTAATGGTGATATTTTTGTTTTTGCGTAACTTACCCGCCACCGCCATTCCTGCCATTGCTGTGCCGCTGTCGCTGATTGGCACTTTTGCCGTTATGTATCTGGCGGGGTTTAGCATCAACAACCTGACCTTGATGGCCTTGACCATTGCCACTGGTTTTGTGGTGGATGATGCCATTGTGGTGATTGAGAACATTTCCCGCTATATTGAACAAGGCGACAACCCGCTAAAAGCCGCGCTGAAGGGATCTGAACAAATTGGTTTCACCATCATTTCACTGACTTTTTCGCTGGTGGCGGTGTTAATCCCTTTATTGTTCATGCAGGATGTGGTGGGCATGCTGTTCCGCGAGCTTGCCATTACCTTGGCGGTGGCTATCCTTATATCAGCGGTCATTTCACTGACCCTGACCCCGATGATGTGTGCAAAAATGCTGCGCCCTGCCCATTCAGCACACGCGGCTGAAGACGCCAGCGAAAATGGCAGCGGTCTGTTTGTGCGGGTGCTGGCAGGCTATGCCCGTAGTTTGGATTGGGTATTGCAGCACCAGAATCTGACCTTAGTGGTTGCTTTTGCCACGCTGTTGTTGACGGTGGTGTTGTACTTGTTCATCCCCAAAGGTTTTTTTCCTGTACAAGACACGGGGTTGATCCAAGGGGTTTCCGAAGCACCGGCGAGCATTTCATTTGTGGCAATGGCTGAACGGCAAACCGAACTGGCCAAAGCCATTTTGGACGATCCGGCGGTGGATAGCCTGTCTTCATTTATTGGTGTCGATGGCACCAACCCGACCTTAAACAGTGGTCGTTTTTTAATCAATTTGAAGCCCTTTAATCAGCGCAATGATGATGTGCAAGCGGTGATTGCCCGCCTGCACCGCAACTTGACCAATGTGCCCGGCATTGCCCTTTATCTGCAACCGGTGCAAGATTTGACCTTAGAAAACCAAATTAGCCGCACCCAATATCAATTTACACTGCAAGCTGTTGATCTGGTCGAGCTTAGCCAATGGACACAACGCCTGGTCGGGCAAATGCGCCAGCTGCCGCAACTCAGCGATGTGGCAAGCGACCTGCAAGATCAGGGGTTACAAGCGTATATCACCATTGACCGTAGCACCGCCAGCCGCTTGGGTGTCAGCACTGCCGCCATTGACAGTGTTTTGTACGATGCTTATGGACAACGTTTGGTGTCAACCATTTTTACACAATCCAACCAATATCGGGTGGTGCTGGAGGTGTTGCATAATGATCAAAATGATATTTCCAAAATCAATGAATTACGCATCCCCTCCACTACCGGAAAACTGGTGCCGTTATCTGCCATAGCCAGTGTTTCTGAACGTTCTACCCGCTTGGCAATTAGCCATCTTGACCAGTTTCCCGCCGCGACAGTATCTTTTAATCTGGCGGTAGGCGTATCGCTGGGCGACGCGATAGCCGCCATAGAGGCCAGCAAACAAGCGATTAGCCTACCCCTGAGCATCCAAACGGCTTATCAGGGTTCGGCCTTGGCCTTCAATGCCTCGTTAAGCAATACCCTGCTACTTATTCTTGCTGCTATTGTAACGGTTTACATTGTGTTGGGCGTGCTTTATGAAAGCTATATCCATCCCTTAACGATACTGTCCACTTTGCCGTCCGCTGGGGTCGGGGCGTTGTTGGCATTGCTGTTGACCGGTCATGATTTGGGTATTATTGGCATTATTGGCATTATTTTGCTGATTGGCATTGTCAAGAAAAACGCCATCATGATGATTGATTTTGCGTTGGAGGCCGAGCGCCAACAAGGGCTACCGCCACGTGAAGCGATTTACCAAGCCTGTCTGTTGCGTTTGCGGCCTATTTTAATGACCACCCTGTCGGCTCTGCTAGGTGCTTTGCCGTTGATGGTCGGGGGCGGGGTCGGTTCGGAATTGCGGCATCCACTAGGCATCACTATGGTCGGCGGTTTGATTTTCAGCCAACTGCTGACCCTCTACACCACGCCGGTCATTTATCTGGCATTGGATAGACTGGCCCGGCGTTTCAGTGGCAATAACGCGGGCGAACACCGCGCATGAACCTGTCGGCCTTGTTTATCCATCGTCCGGTTGCCACCACCCTGTTGACCTTGGGTTTGGCACTGGCGGGTTGGGTGGCTTTCTTACAATTGCCCGTGGCACCGATACCACAGGTGGATTCCCCCACTATTGCCGTGTCCGCTGCACTGCCTGGGGCCAGCCCTGAAACCATGGCTTCCAGTGTCGCCACTCCACTGGAACGCACGCTAGGACGGATTGCCGGTATCACCGAAATGACTTCCGCCAGCACCTTGGGTTCAACCACTATCACGCTACAATTTGATCTGGACCGCGACATAGACGGCGCCGCACGGGATGTGCAAGCCGCCATTAATGCCGCCAGCAGCTTGTTGCCCACCAATTTGCCCAGCCGCCCCAAATATCGCAAGCTCAATCCCTCTGACTCGCCTATCCTGATTTTGGCGCTCACCTCCGAAATCATTAGCCGGGGGCAAATGTATGATTTGGCTTCGACTATCTTGGCGCAGAAAATATCGCAAATTGACGGTATCGGCCAAGTGACGGTGGGCGGCAGCTCCTTACCGGCGGTCAGGGTCGAATTAAATCCGGCTTTGCTGGCCAAATATGGCATTAGCCTTGATGATGTACGCGCCGCCATTGTCCAAACCAATGTCAACCGTCCGAAAGGCGCATTGGAAAGCCCGACACTGCATTGGCAAGTGCAAGCCAACGACCAAGCCACCCTAGCCGCTGATTACAATCCCCTGATTATCGCTTACCGTAATGGTGCACCAGTGCGGATTGCCGATTTGGGCACGGCGGTCGATTCCGTGGAAGATTTGCATAATGCCGGGGTTAAAAACGGCAAGCCGTCGGTGCTGCTGATACTTTTTAAACAACCCGGCGCCAACATTATCGAAACGGTCGATCGGGTCAAGGCCCTGTTGCCCAACTTGCGGGCTATCCTACCCAGCGCCATTGATTTGTCGGTGGCGCTGGACAGGTCTTTGACTATCCGTGCATCGGTCAACGAAGTGGAGCATAGCTTATTGATTGCCATTGCTTTGGTGATTTTGGTGGTGTTGCTGTTTTTACGGAAATTCCATTCGGCACTGATTCCGGTCATTGCCGTGCCGGTGTCGCTGATTGGTGCTTGTGCATTGATGTATTTGTGCGATTACAGCTTGGACAATTTGTCGCTCATGGCACTGACCATTGCCACCGGATTCGTCGTGGATGATGCTATTGTGGTGTTGGAAAACATCAGTCGCCATGTTGAAAAAGGCACCCCGCCCTTTGAGGCGGCACTACTGGGTTCGCATGAAGTAGGCTTTACCGTGGTGTCCATGAGCCTGTCGCTGATTGCCGTTTTCATCCCTATTTTATTGATGGGCGGCTTGGTGGGCCGCTTGTTCAGGGAATTTGCCGTAACCTTGTCGGCGGCTGTTTTGGTGTCTTTAGTCATATCACTTACCGTAACCCCTATGCTATGTGCACGCTGGTTAGCATCCAAACCCGCACCACCAGGCTATCTATCACGCAAAATAGAACAGTTTTTTGTCCGTCTGCATAATGGCTACCGGATCAGCTTACATTGGGCTTTGCGCCATGCACCGCTAATGATGGTGCTGCTGTTTGCCTGCATTGGCCTGAATGTGTATTTATACAGCATTGTGCCTAAGGGTTTTTTCCCAATCCAAGATAACGGCAGGCTAATGGGTTCGTTACAGGCGGATCAGAGCATTTCCTTCTTGGCAATGCAAAAAAAACTACAGGGTTTTGCCGATATTTTACAGACCGACCCTGACATAACCACCGTAGTGGGTTTTGCCGGTGGCGGACAAAACAGCAATGCCGGACGGATGTTTGCGGTGCTTAAGCCACCCGACCAACGCGATTCGTCGATAGACGACATTATGCAACGCTTGCGGCAACGCTTGGGTAAAGTGGCCGGAGCCACCCTGCTGATGCAGCCCACCCAAGATTTACGCATTGGTGGCAGGCTGTCACCCTCCCTGTATGAATTTACCTTACAGGCAGATAAACTGGCTGACTTGCGCGAGTGGACCCCCAAAATTGTAGCGGCGTTGCAGCGTAAACCCGGATTGCTTGATGTCAACACCGACCAACAAGACCGCGGCATGCAAGTGTCGTTGACCGTCGACAGGGAAAAAGCCGCCCGTTTTGGTGTAAGCCAAGGCACTATAGACACTGCCTTATACAATGCTTTTGGGCAACGCCAAGTATCGGTCATTTACAACCCGCTCAACCAATACCATGTCATTATGGAATTGGCGCCGGAATATTGGCAAGACCCGGAAATTTTAAAACAAATTTATGTCAGTGCCACTGGCAATAGCGCCAGTCAAATCCCCTTGTCGGCACTGGCCAGCTTTAAGCCAACCAATGCCCCGTTAACGGTCAACCATCAGGGGCAATTTGCCGCCGCCACCGTTGCTTTTAACCTAAAGCCAGGTGTGTCGTTATCGGATGCCACTGCGATCATCCAACAGACGCTACAAGAAATAGGCACGCCTTCTTCTGTACGGGGTGGTTTTCAAGGGGCCGCCAAAGCTTTCCAGCAATCATTGAACAATCAGCCTTGGTTGATCTTGGCGGCATTAGTGACCATTTATATTGTTTTGGGTGTGCTATACGAAAGCTACATCCACCCGTTAACCATCTTGTCAACCTTACCCTCCGCCGGTATGGGTGCTATTTTGGCACTACTGGTGTGCGGCATAGAATTTAGTATTATTGCCTTGATTGGGGTAATTTTGCTGATTGGCATCGTGAAAAAAAATGCCATTATGATGATAGATTTTGCCCTGCAGGCTGAACGCGAGCAGGGCATGGGCAGCGAAGAGGCTATTTTTGCCGCTTGCCTGTTACGGTTTCGCCCCATCCTGATGACCACCTTGGCAGCCCTGCTGGGCGCTTTGCCTTTGGCATTGGCGAGTGGTTACGGTGCAGAATTGCGCCAACCGTTAGGCATTTCTATTGTAGGTGGCTTGCTTGTCAGCCAGTTGCTGACCTTATACACCACGCCCGTGGTCTATTTGTACTTAGACCGCTTAAGCCTATATAGCCGCAACTTGTTCAACAAGGACAAAGCGGCGCGGCGGGTGTGACCAACAAACGGATACAATCGCCCTGTGCTTGGTAAAATTGGGCGCTAATCCATAAAGTCCCCACCGCCGCCAATTCGCCATTAACATAGAGCAACGGCATCAGCGGCCTTTGCCAAGGCGGGATAGCCGCTTCTTGATAAAGTTTTTTTAGGCAATGGCTACCAGTACGCTTAGGCAGTGTGATTTTTTCTCCGCCACGTCGGAATTGTACTGCGATTTCGGCATGTTGCCAAACTGACCGCAAAATGCCCGATACTGCTGGCACGCCCTGTAAATAGCTGCCGTCCGGCAAAAGTAACGGAGCTTGCTTATCAGCCCAGGTTATTGCTGGCTGTGGCTGGTCTGATGGCTGCAATGGCCCCGCTTGAATAGGCAGGCAATAGAGTTTGTCCCGATAACGGCGCAAACAATGCCCTTGCCCTAACAATTGCGGATTGCCGCTGGCTTGTGCGTGGATGACTTCGGCAAAAATCCGTCCCATAAAAGCTTGCGAGGGCATTTTTAAATGCAAATGACCATACCAATGCCTAATCACCAAACGCTGTGCTTGCTCGGGTAACGCCAACAGCTGCGGGATGGACAATGCTTGTCGGGCTTCATCAAATACCGCCGCAAACTGCTGTCCGGCAATCACCGACAGCAATTGCCGCGCTTCTTGGCAATGGCCTGCCGAACGGGCAACGGTTTTATCCAGCGCGGGCCAGCGCTGTTTAAGCAATGGCACAATGCTATTACGCAAAAAATTGCGGTCGTAGGTATTGCTAAGATTGCTGGGGTCTTCCACCCATTGCAATTGATGGACATGGGCATAATCCAGCACCGCTTGCTGGCTGGCATCCAGCAACGGCCGTAACAGCCAGCCAGCACCAAAGCCAATATGATCGGGCATCCCAGACAAACCTTGTAGGCCACTGCCACGAAACAATTGCAACAACACTGTTTCCAATTGGTCTTCCCGATGCTGGGCAAACATCAGCACATCGCCTGTACCCATCAGCGCACGAAAAGCCGCATAACGGGCATTCCGTGCCGCCTCTTCGGGGCTTTGTCCAAGCTCGGCGCGGGCATTGACCGGAATGGCCATAAAGGCCACGCCTAATGCTTCGGCAGTACGCTGGCAATGCACCGCCCAATCATCAGCCACCACTTGCAGCCCATGATGGATATACACTGCGGTGACCCGTGGGCGCAGTTCCGGCAAGGCCGCACAAAGGTGCAACAACACATGTGAATCCACGCCCCCGCTATAACCAATAACAATACGCCTGACAGGCGCAAACGGTTGGAGTGCTTCAACAATGCATTGCGGCTTGATGTCCATCGGGTTATGGGGAGTTATGGGGGATTACCGCCAAGCGGCCTAACAAAGTGTCGATACGGAAAAAATGCGTTAAGTAGTTAACCAAAATTAAAACAGCCGCCAACGCTACTTTTGCTTTAAATCTTCCGTAAATGCTTTGCGTGTCATCAAAGAATCCCCCCATAGCAGCAAATTTTCGTTTCAACAGAGAATCCCTTTACCAACATCCTCCACTAAACCACCACCATATTATCCCGATGGATTAATTCCGCATCGTCAGCATAGCCTAGGATTTTTTCAAACTCCACGCTGCTTTTTCCGGCGATCAGTTGGCTTTCGTTGAAACCGTAGTTGATCAGGCCACGGGCTATTTCTACGCCCTGCTCATCCAAACACAGCACCAATTCACCGCGCCCAAATGCGCCAGACACGCTTTTTACGCCGACTGCCAATAGGCTTTTGCCTTCGTTTTTAAGCACTTTCACCGCCCCAGCATCTAGCACCAACTGGCCTTTGACTTGCAGTTGCCCTGCCAGCCAGCGTTTTCTGGCGGCAATAGGCTCTATGTCCGGCAAGAAATAAGTACCTAGTTCCGCACCGGCCAGCACTTGGTTGATGATGTCTTGCACTGCTCCGGCGGCAACCACTGTGGCGGCCCCTGAGCGCGAAGCCAGCCGTGCGGCACGGACTTTAGTAGACATGCCGCCCTTGCCCAAGCCGCTGCGGCTATCGCCGGCCATTTTCGCCAAACTAGGGTCATTAACGCTGATTTCGTTGATTAAAGTGGCATCGGGGAACAACCCTGGGTCGCCCGTGTACAAGCCCTGCTGATCGGTCAGGATAAGCAACAATTCCGCTTCTATCAGGTTGGCGACTAACGCACCGAGGGTGTCGTTATCGCCGAAGCGGATTTCTTCGGTGGCTACCGTGTCGTTTTCGTTGATCACCGGCACAATGCCAAAATCCAATAAGGTCAATAAAGTGCTGCGGGCATTCAGGTAGCGTTGGCGGTCAGACAGGTCGTCATGGGTCAGCAACACTTGTGCGGCATGTAAGCCATGTTGCTGGAAACTGTCATCATAAAAACGCACCAGCCCCATTTGCCCAACGGCGGCGGCGGCTTGCAGTTCGTGCAAGGTCTGCGGGCGGGTTTTTAAGCCTAACCGGCACATGCCTTCCGCCACTGAGCCGGAGGACACCAACACCACATCAATGCCGCTGTGCCGCAAAGCGGCCATTTGTCGGACCCAAGCGGCTATAGCCTGCTTATCAAGCCCTTGTCCGCCCTGGGTCAGTAACGAGCTGCCAATCTTGACGATGACCCGTTTAACTTTACTAAAATCACGCCTGCTCATGCGCTATCCGCCGTTGCTCTTCCAAAAACTCCATAATAGCAAACATCAGCGCTTGCGTGCCGTTGCCATTAATGGCGGCAGTCTTAAACACCGGCCCGGTCCAACCCAACTCGTCAATAATGGCTTGGCAGTGGTCTTCGACTTCGTCCGGCGGTAGCCGATCTATTTTGTTCAGTACCAGCCAGCGGGGTTTATGAGCCAGCTCATCACTCCATTTCTCTATTTCATGGCTGATTTTTTGCGCGGCCTGCACCGGCGTGTCCATGCTTTCGTAGGGGGCGACATCCAGCAAATGCAACAGCAAGCCGGTACGCGACAAATGTTTGAGGAACTGCATACCCAAACCGGCCCCTTCGGCAGCCCCTTCAATCACACCGGGCACGTCAGCAATGACAAAACTGCGGAATTCGTCTATCCTGACTACGCCCAAATTGGGATATAGGGTGGTAAACGGGTAATCCGCCACTTTTGGCGTGGCAGATGATACCGCACGGATAAGACTGGACTTGCCTGCATTGGGCATACCCAGTAACCCGACATCGGCAATCAGGGTCAACTCCAGCATCAACAACCGGTGTTCGCCGGGCGTGCCTTTACTGGCCTTTTGCGGCGCCCGGTTAATACTGCTTTTAAAGCGGGTGTTGCCTAAGCCATGAAAGCCACCTTGGGCGACCAGCAAAGTTTCGCCGACGGTAAGCAAATCGCCGATAATTTCGCCAGTACCGGCATCATAAACACGAGTGCCGAGCGGCACAGGTACAATAGCATCCTCGCCTTTTTTACCGGTGCAATTGCGCCCCATGCCATTTTGCCCGCGTTCGGCACGGTACACCGTTTGGTAACGGAAATCAGCCAAGGTGTTGACATTTTCCACGGCCACTAAGTAAACACTGCCACCGTCACCCGCGTCCCCCCCATCAGGGCCACCCATCGGAATGTATTTTTCACGCCGAAAGCCTACCGCACCATTGCCGCCATCACCGGCCTCAACGCGGACTTCCGCTTCATCAACAAATTTCATAGCTGCTTACACCCTACAAAAAACCGGATTGTAAAAACAAAAAAAGCCCCGCCATGCAAACAGCGGAGCTTTTTGGAGAATCGTAAATTTTCGCGCCTTTACGCCATTAACTGGCACAACTAATTGGCACTATCAGAGCAACGGACAGGCGTGTTAAGGATGTTCAGCCATTACAAAAGCACACATCCAAAGCGTCAGTCCTCATTCATTAATACCTTAAGCGGCAACAATGCTGATAAATTTACGGCCTTTAGGGCCTTTAACATGGAACAGCACCTGACCTTCTGCTGTTGCAAACAAGGTATGGTCTTTACCCATACCAACATTGTCACCTGCATGAAATTGGGTGCCACGTTGACGGACAATAATGCTGCCAGCGGTGATAGTTTGTCCACCGTAGGCTTTTACACCCAAGCGTTGTGCATTAGAATCGCGACCGTTGCGGGTACTACCGCCTGCTTTCTTATGAGCCATTGTATCCTCTTTAAATTAGACAGAAATACCAGTGATCTGGACTTCTGTGTAGTATTGGCGATGCCCCATTTGTTTCATGTGGTGTTTACGCCGTCTGAATTTAATGATTTTGATTTTGTCGTGGCGGCCTTGCGACAAAACAGTAGCTGTCACTTTACCACCTTCGACCAGTGGTGCACCGATTTTGATATCATCGTCAGTTTGAACCATCAACACTTTGTCAAACTCAACGCTGTCGCCGATGCCCAGCTCCAGTTTTTCTATTTTTAAATAAGTACCTTCTTGAACGCGGTACTGTTTACCACCTGTTTGAATTACCGCATACATCGGCGAAGCTCCATCAAGCAAAATCTGTTGTTAGTAAACAGAGCATTGTATTTTTATTAGGATATTTAGTCAAATACAATTTCATTACGGGACTGCAACCCCACTTGGCACACACCGGTCGGTGCGCTGCCAGCAGAACCGGCACCATCGGCTCAGCCACCGTCAACTTTCAATTTTTTGCGGCGATAATTGTGGCCATAAAAAATTTCGGTGACTTCTTTGCGGAGTTTCTTTTCAATGTCCGCTTTTTGGCTATCGTTCAAATTGCTTTCTTTTTCGAACAGATAGTTTTCCAGTTCGGTTTCCTTCAGCATCATTTTGGTGTGAAAAATGTTTTCTTGGTAAACATTCACATCAATCATTTGATAGCTTTCTTTAGTGTCCCGAGCGATATAGTCTTGTATCGACGTGATGTTATGGTCGATATAATGTTTTTTGCCGGAAATGTCACGGGTGAAGCCACGCACCTTGTAATCCATGGTCACCACGTCCGATTCAAAACTATGGATCAGGTAATTCAATGCCTTAAGCGGGGAAATACGACCGCAGGTGGACACGTCAATATCGGCGCGAAAGGTGCTGATGCCATTGTCAGGATGGCTTTCAGGGTAGGTGTGCACGGTGATATGGCTTTTGTCCAGATGCGCCAGCACGGTGTCAGGCAACGGGCCGGGCGATTGGCTGTTCATACTGGACGGCGGAGCGACATCACCTTCAGAAATCAGCATGGTGACGCTGGCCCCTTGCGGGTCATAGTCCTGAAGGGCAATGTTCAGAATCTGTGCGCCTATAATTTCCGCCACATCCTTTAATATCTGGGTCAAGCGGTCAGCATTGTAGGCTTCGTCAATGTATTCAATATAGGCTTGCTGCTGCTCAGCAGGCGCGTAGCAAATATCGTAAATATTGAAGCTCAGCGATTTGGTTAAATTATTAAAACCGTGTAGTTGCAATTTGTTCAAGACCTCAAACCTCGATTACTTCATAGTCATGGGTAATATCGACCGACTTACCCAGCATAATAGTAGCAGAACAATATTTTTCTGCCGACAATTCCACCGCCCTTTTAACCGCCGGCTCTTTCAGGCCATGACCACTGACGATAAAATGCAAATGGATTTTGCTAAAAACACTAGGAATGGCATCAACCCGTTGCGCACTCAGCTCAACCTTACAAGTGACAATATCATTCCTGCCTTTTTGCAGGATTTGCACCACATCAAAACAGGAACATCCACCCACGCCCAACAGAATCATTTCCATCGGGCGGACACCCATATTGCGGCCGCCGTGGTCAGGAGGGCCGTCCATTACGACCGTATGACCACTATCCGACTCGCCGACAAACATCATGTCGCCAATCCATTTGACTGTTGCTTGCATTGATAGCCCTCCAGTTAAAAAAAGACGAATAGCTTAACATATAAATGAAAAACAACTGCATTTTCAGCCTTGCCAAAATACCGCCGCCACAGCAACATCCAACCAGCCAAAGCCTAAGTAAACGCCCGTATCAGGCCAGTCACGGCAACAATACGCCAGCCATTTGACCGCCATTAAAGCATTGTGCCTGACCGTCACTAAAACTGATGCATTGCTTGCCGTCATTTGTATATACTATGTGCAACGCTATTTTACCCTGATCATTCTATTAGCTACTGTTTCCCGGGATTACGGCATCCTGCCAAACCCCCATACTGATCACATTCTCTCTTAAAATCATGGTGTTTGAATACCCCCTCACGCCCGCCCCAACAGGATCACTCATGACTAACAGCTTAACTTCAGAAATTACCGGACAAAATGACATTGATCCTTCAGAAACGGAAGAATGGATTGAGTCGTTGCAAGCCGTTTTGGAACGGGATGGCAGTGAACGCGCCCATTTTTTGATTGAACGGCTGGTCGCCGTCACTCGTCAAGCCGGGTTCGACATGCCCTTCAGCGCCAACACCGCTTACCTGAACACCATTCCGGTGAGCAAACAGGCGCAATTCCCGGGCGATGCCACCATCGAACAAAAAATCCGTTCTTATGTGCGCTGGAATGCCATGATGATGGTGCTAAGGGCCAACAAACACACCAATGTGGGCGGGCATATTGCCAGCTTCGCCTCTGCCGCAACCCTCTATGATGTCGGTTACAACCATTTCTGGCGTGCCGCATCGGAAGATCATGATGGTGATTTGATCTTCACCCAAGGCCATTTGACCCCGGGCGATTATGCGCGGGCGTTCTTGTTAGGCCGTTTAAGCCTGGAACAAATGGACAATTTCCGCCAAGAAGTCAATGGCAATGGCCTGTCTTCTTACCCACACCCGTGGCTGATGCAAGATTTTTGGCAATTCCCCACCGTATCAATGGGGCTGGGGCCAATCATGGCCATTTACCAAGCCCGCTTTATGCGCTACCTGCAAGACCGTGGTTTTGCCGACACCACCAGCCGCAAGGTCTGGAGCTTTTTGGGCGATGGTGAAACCGATGAGCCTGAATCATTAGGTGCCATTGGCTTGGCTGGCAGGGAAAAATTGGATAACCTGATTTTTGTGGTCAATTGCAATTTACAACGCCTGGACGGCCCGGTGCGCGGTAACGGCAAAATCATCCAAGAGCTGGAAAGCGAATTCCGTGGTGCCGGTTGGAACGTGATTAAGCTGATTTGGGGACAAGGTTGGGACAGGCTGCTGGCCCGTGATGCCCATGGTTTGTTGGCGGCACGGATGATGGCGTGTGTCGATGGCGATTTCCAAACCTTTAAGGCTAAAGATGGCGCTTATGTGCGCGAACATTTCTTCAACTCCCCAGAATTGAAAGCCATGGTTGCCGACTGGTC
>Ga0007882_10000587_pt1 | contig 21349 bp, 14 predicted proteins | sample CryBogCBH12Aug01_FD_71195 | JGI IMG/M metagenome (GOLD analysis project Ga0007882, IMG submission 71195) | Freshwater microbial communities from Crystal Bog, Wisconsin, USA - CBH12Aug09.1 | ecosystem: Environmental > Aquatic > Freshwater > Lake | place: Crystal Bog, Wisconsin, USA | collected... | reverse complement strand
TGATTTCGTTCGACCGTTTGCAAGATTGGAGTGAGCGGCCCGCGGCGGGTATCCGTTATTATTCCGGCACTGCCGTTTATCGCAAAACTTTTGACCCCGGCGAGGACGCCGCGCGCGGCGGACAGACATTTCTTGATCTGGGAGTCGTGAAAAATCTGGCGCGTGTGAGGTTGAACGGCCGCGATCTGGGCATCGTGTGGTGCGCGCCGTGGCGGGTGGAAATTCCCGACGGAGTTTTGCTGTCGAAAAACAACCGGCTTGAAATTGAAGTGGTCAACACTTGGGTCAATCGCATGATTGGCGACGAGCAGGAGCCGGAGGATTGTCCGCTCGAACCCGGCAACGCCGACGGCGACCGCAAGGGCGGCTACGCGGTTGAGATTCGCGGACGCGGCCTGAAGGATTTGCCCGACTGGTTTGTGAACGGCCAGCCGCGTCCGTCCGCCGGACGGTTCACGTTCACCTCATGGCGCTACTACGACAAGGACGCGCCGCTGCAACCGTCCGGTCTGCTTGGCCCGGTGCGGCTGATGGTTTCGACTAAATAAATCGATCTACCAAATATTTTTTATGACAAAACCAGCCTTTACGAGGTGTCATTTACTTTGCGTTTTCGGTCTAGCTTTGATGCTCGGCAGATTTGCACCAGCACAGGGCTTCGTCTTACAGCAGGGCTATCTTGAACCCGCCCTATCGCGTGCCAATCGGCCGGGACAAGTCATCGCCATGATTCAAAACACCAATGCCTCGGCAGCAAACAGTATCACGGTGCAAATTCAATTACCCGTTGGTGCGGTGGGATTGGGGGCCAGCGTTGGACTGACATCTAGCGTGCCAGTGTGGAATGCGGGTCAAGCGCTTCAATTTGCATGGGATGTTCAATCATCTGTCGCCACGAACGCGTTCGCTACGATTCAGGTAAAGCAGGGCGGCGTAACTTTGTTGAACACGAATTTTTCCGTGTGGTGGCAAAATCCATTGACGGTGACGAACCAGAGTTATGTTCCAGCGCCGGTGCCGGTCGGCACAGGACGCTATCTTTTAGGCGCAATGATTTGTCCGTTCTGGCGAGACACAGGTTTTAGTTCGATCTACAACTATCCCGATCGGAAGCCGGCGCTGGGCTATTATGATGAGGGTGATTTCGAGGCCACCGATTGGGAGGTCAAATGGGCTTTGGAGCATGGCATCTCGTTTTTTGCGGCCTGTTGGTATCGCGATCCAGCGAATGTCGGCAACAGCCCGGTAGTGCCCCAGCACCACCGTTGGCTTGAAGGTGGATTTTTTAACGGGCGTTACGGTTCGCAGGCGAAGTTTGCCATCATGAGTGTTGGCAGCATCGTGAACTCGCAGGGCGACCTGGTGACCAACGTTTTTCCCTATTGGATGGAAAATTATTTCAAACGCACGAACTACCTCGTGCTGGATAACAAACCGGTCGTCTATTTCTTTACTTCGCCCTTGAGTAACTCGGTGATGTCGGCGGCATTAACGCAAATCCGGGCGCAATGTGTGCAGGCCGGGTTCAGCGGGCTTTATGCCATTGGCTGTTACAACGGTTTCACGAGCGCGGGAGCTAATACGAACAATCAATGGATGAAAGATGCGGGAATGGATTACAGCTATGCTTATCATTTGCCCACATTCATGAATTTGTTGGGTCAAAATCCCACCGCTTCGCAAGTGACTAATGGCCACCAAATTTGTTGGACGGCACAAGCGGCCGGTGTCGTTTCCAATTTAGTCACCGTATCGTCAGGCTGGGATTCACAGCCTTGGGGCTTTTCCAGCAGCTCAATCCAGTGGCGGCTTAACCCAACTAATTACACGGGACTGCTCCAGTTGGCCAAGACCAACCTCGATTCTCGCACCGGAAGTGGATTGGACACCAAGATGCTACTGCTCGACAACTGGGATGAATTTGGCGAGGGCCACTTCTTCGGTGTGACCCGCCAATATGCCTGGGGTTATCTTGACGCCGTGCGTCAAGTTTTCTGCACCAATGCGCCGACACATGTAGATCTTTGCCCGCAAGACATCGGACGCGGAACGCCATATTACGATGGCCAGGATCGCGGCAGTATGGTGCAATCGCCATATAGTGCCTTGAATATTGTAGCTGGTGGCACCAATAGTTTTCCCGTCATCCTGTCCGTCGCCCCAACCAACAATATCTTTATCACCAATACAGTCAGTTTGGGCGCGACGAACATTTCCATTGTAAGCGGTGCCCAACTTCTATTTACACCGACCAATTGGAACGTGCCGCAGAATGTGACTTTAGCTGCCAGTGTGCCTGCCTCACCCTTGCGGCGGGCCTATTTTTTTAATTCCGCCGGTGGCACATCTGGCTATGCCGATGATTGGGTTCAAATTAATGTGTTCGCCAACCCGACCAATCCGCCCGTCTTTGGTTCGTGGGTGGTGGATGCCGGCGGCAACTGGTCCGCTTCGCCCAATTGGCTCGGTGGCATCATTGCGACTGGATTAACTGGCACCGCTTATTTCACCAATGCCATTTCCACATCGCGCACAGTGACGGTGGACACGACTCCCGGAACCATTGCCAACCTAGTGTTTGGTTCGCCCGGCGCAAACAATTGGACCTTGAGCGGCGGCACGATTCAATTCGCACCTGCGGCCAGCATCGCGGTCAACGCCAACAGCGCCACCATTAACAGCACGCTCACGGGCAATTCATTCTTAACCAAAACCGGACCGGGCACCTTGCAGTTGGCCGGCGCTAATAGTTTTAGCGGCGGGGTGCTGGCGCAGGCGGGTTTTCTTCAAACCGGTGCGACCAATGCTTTTGGCACGCAGTCAGTGGTCGTTTCCAGTGGCGCAACGGTGGATGCCAACGGAAATGTCCTTATTTCAGGAGTCGTGGCTTCGGGCATGGGTGCGGATGGCAACGGCGTGGTTGTGAACACCAGTGGCATCGGTGGCGGCATTCAGAGTTTAACACTCGCTGGGAATGCCACGCTACGGGATGTTTACAGTGGGTTGAATATTTTCGGTAATATTGCCGGTGGTGGGTTTACCCTCACGATTCTCGGAAATTCAGGAAACCCCGCTTACGGCTATGTCGGGGTCGGCAATGGCGCAAGTAATTTAGGAGATGTTAACATCGTCTCTGGAGGTTTCTACGCGAACGGCTATTTGCCTAATGTGAATGGTTGCCTCGGCATTACCACCAATACCATCACAGTATCGGCGAACGGCACGTTGGGCTTTCCCGTGAATGGAACCGCGACGCATAACAAAAAAATCAGCCTTAACGGCGGGCGCATTTACGAATTCTTGGGAGGCAGTCCCACTCTGGGAGGGCCGATCACCATCAACACCGATTCAACTTTCGACGTTGCGGATACGTTGACGTTGAGCGGACCAGTGGGTGGTGCGGGTGGGTTAGTCAAAGTGAGCGCCGGCGCTCTGGTATTATTGGGAACAAATACGTTCAACGGGACGACCTCCCTCGGCGTGGGATCTTTGCAACTCGGCAACAGCCTCGCAATGCAGAACAGCACTTTGAATTACACCAATGGTGCTTTGAGTTTTAGCGGCTTTATGAATGTGACCCTCGGCGGGCTTGCCGGCACAAAAAATATTGTTCTGACCAATACTAGTGGAGCGGCGCTGGCGTTGCAGGTTGGGCAAAATGGAAGCAGCACAGCTTACTCTGGTATCCTGAGCGGGGCGGGCAGCGTGACAAAAGCTGGTAGCGGCACATTCACCTTGAATGCGACGAACACCTACAGCGGCAATACCATTGTCAGCGCAGGCACCCTCCTACTCGGTGCGACAGGTTCGATTTCTAATTCACCGTTGATTGCGATTTCCAACAGTGCCGTGTTCAACGTCAGTGCCCCGTCAGGCGGATTTGTGCTGGGGACAAATAAGACACTGACAGGCAATGGAACTGTCACCGGGAACTTAGTTGCCAATGGCACTGTCGTTCCGGGTAATCCGTTCGGAACATTTAACATCGGCGGCACGGCCACACTGCGTGGAGCCACCCGGATGAATATCGCCAAGAACGGCGGCGTGCGGACGAATAATTTACTTTCAGTCACGGGTGCATTGACCTGTGGCGGTTCATTGTTAGTAACGAATCTCGGGACCGACGCACTAAGCTCTGGCGACAGTTTCAAGCTATTTAACAGTTCAAGTTTCAGCGGTGCATTCACCAATGTCATTCTGCCAACACTTGCTGCCGGGCTTAGCTGGACCAATCGCCTCGCCGTGGATGGATCCCTGACGGTTCTGCCGTCAATCGCTCCGACGAATCTGAGCTTCACCCTGTTTGGCTCAAGTCTGCAACTTAGTTGGCCATCCGATCATATCGGCTGGCGGTTGCAAAATCAGACAAATTCCATTTCAGTCGGGCTGGGAACCAACTGGATTGATGTTTCCGGATCAACGCTCACTAATTTCTTTGTAACCCAAATCAATCCAAGCGTTGGCTTGCTATTCTTCCGGTTGGTTTATCCTTAACAAAAGAATGGTGCTGAATGAAACCAATAACATTTCTTTCATTGCTGTCAGAGCTGCTCGCGCTATCGTCTTGTTATTCCAAGAATCATCCAGCTTTGAGCGAATCAGGTGTGATCACGCGCCCGAAGCAATCATCGCAAGATTTTGTGCGTAGGCAGAGGAAGGCTCTAGCGGCGAATTACTTATTATCTTTGCCCGTCAGCTAAAATGCCACCATAACTCAACGCTCGACGACGTGCTTCGCGAACCGGGAATTATTCCAGTGGTTTATGAATAACTCCCGTTGAGCAGCATTGGCGGAAGCGGATGAGGATCTTGTCAGAATGCTGACTATGCCGATTGTATACGATGAAAATACGTCTTTACACATTTCTGGTGGTTACGGTGATAACTTGCGACTTCGCCCTCCCGGCAGAATTAGACTGGACCGGTGCGCTGCACGCCCGCTTAACCCATATGGCTGATGAACTGACCGCATCGCTGAAACCGTGGCGGGTGCCGGAACACGTTTATCGCGTCGAGGACTTCGGCGCGGTGGCTGACGGCGTAACGGTCAATACCAAGTCCATCAACCAAGCCATTGTAACTTGTGCCACGAATGGTGGCGGCCTGGTTTTGTTTTCACGTGGCGATTATGTGACTGGCACGTTGGATTTGAAATCCGGCGTGATGCTTGAAATCGCAGCCGGCGCGCGGATTCTTGCCAGCACGAATCTGGTAGATTTTCCCAACCGTATCGCGAGGCGGCGCACGGTGATGGATTCCAACATGGGCATAAACCAATCACTGATCTTTGCCGAAGGTTGCGAGCGCATCGGCATTCGAGGCGCAGGCGAAATTAACGGACGTGGTTCTCAGAGACATTTCCCCGGCGCGGAAACTATCGGGCCGACTCTAGGCCGGCCGTTCCTCATCCGCGTCATTGATTGCCAGTCCGTCTTGCTGAACGGCGTCACCCTCAAGGACGCCGCCTGTTGGATGCAAAATTATTTGAATTGCGAAAGTTTGCTCATCGAGAATGTCACCGTGGAAAACCAAGCCAACTGGAACAACGACGGCATGGACATTGACAGTTGCCGCAATGTGATTGTGCGCGGTTGCCGGTTGAACTCCGAAGACGATGGTCTGTGTTTCAAGGGCGCGGGCATGCGGCCTATGGAGAACGTGCTGGTTGAGGATTGCCAGTTGTTTAGCACCTGCAACGCACTCAAGTTCGGCACCGATTCCCAGGTTGATTTCCGCAATGTGCTCATCCGCAACGTGGAACTCGGCGGGCCACCGCCTGGCATGAGGGCATTGATTCCGCGCCGGGCGAGCTCAGGAATTTCATTAGAAAGCGTGGACGGCGGCACGGTGGAAAATGTTTTGGTAACAAACATCTCCATTTTCCGCGCTGAATCGCCGCTGTTCTTGCGGCTCGGGAATCGCGGAAGGACAATGCCCGAATTTCCGAAGCCGCCGACGGGCGTTCTGCGGCGGGTGGTTTTTCAAAATATCACGGGTAATGACAACGGTTCTCGCGGGTCGATTTTCGCCGGCATACCGCAAGCCAGCATCGAGGATGTGCTTGTTAGCGACCTGCGACTATCGGTTGCTGGTGGCGGCAAAACTCCGCCGGCAACTCCGTTTCCCGAGAAAGCCGGCGATTATCCCGACGCTTCCATGTTTGGCGATGCTGGGCTGGCGTATGGTTTCTGGTTCCGCCATGTGCATGGATTGCGATTTGTAAACGTGGCTATCTCTCCCGGCAAACCAGATGCCCGGTCGGCTTTTATTTCCGGCGGTGATGCTGCGGGCGTCACCTTGGATGGCAAACCATTTGAAAAAAACTGAATCCATGAATCCAACAACAAAATTTATTTTGTTGGCGAACCCAGTTTGTTTTATGTTCTGGCTGCTTCTGGCCATGTCATTGTTGGTAGTAGTTGTGGATTTCACCTTTGCCCCCCGCCAAAATCGGCGGCGAAAACGAGGGCTTTGGAGCGGTGAGCGCGGGCGACACCGTTGTGTTCAGCAGCCTGCAAGTGCGCAAGCCCGTGGCGGTGCGCTTTGGCTGGGCCGATTGCCCCGAGGTGAATCTCCGGAACAAAGACGACCTGCCAGCTTCACCGCTCGGCAAGGATGGCTTCCGAATAATTACCGCGCCGAAATGACCTGCCGGAGGATTCAACTTCGGTGGTCAGCGACAGTGGCTGTCGCCATCCATTGTCTCGCGCAGAGCGCCTTCGCCGATGCGTCCGGTTTGCGTGTCAGGGGAGGAGATGTCTCCGAATTGCCGCGCCTAGAGCATTACGGCGCGCGCTATTTCGACGATGGCGCGCAGAAGGACTGTCTGCAAATTTTCAAGGCTCACGGCATCAATCTCGTCCGCCTGCGGCTCTACAACGATCCCGGCAACACGGATTTCCATCCATCCCGGCTGCTCGACCCGCTTGGCTGGCAAAACCCTGAACACACGTTGGCTTTGGCGCGTCGCGCCAAGTTGCTTGGATTTCAAATTCAACTGACGTTTCACTACAGTGACTACTGGAGCAATCCGGGCGTCCAGCACAAACCACACGAATGGGAGCGACTGGATTTTCCGGAGTTGTCCGGTGCGCTGGTGGCGTTCACCACAAATTTTCTTGGCCGCATGGTGGCGCAGGGCACGCCGCCTGAATTTGTTTCGCTGGGCAATGAGATCCAGGGTGGCATCTTGTTTCCCGAAGGAGCTTCCACGAATTTCCCCCGCCTCGCAGAGTTCCTCACGCAAGGCTATCGTGCCGTAAAGTCGACTTCGCCCAGCAGCCGTATTGTGTTGCACGTCAGCGACCCGAGGACAAACGCAGTCAACTGGTTCTTCGACTGCTGCGTTTCCAATGCCGTGCCGTGGGATGTGACCGGCGTCTCCTATTATCCCTTTTGGAGCAGGCTGGCCGTTGCCGACCTTGCGCCGCATCTGGATCAGCTTCACCGCCGTTTTGGCAGGCCGGTGTTGATCATGGAAACGGGCTACAACTGGAGCACGAACAATTGCGATGGCCGGCGCGGCCAGTTGAAGGACAATGGGCCGGAACTATTTCCCAGCACGCCTCAAGGACAGGCGGATTTCTTGCGCGGCTGCGTCAAAGCCGCCAGTTCAGTGCCAGACGGCGGCTGTCTTGGGTTAATCTACTGGGATCCAGTTTTCATCTGTGTGCCGGGCCAGGGTTGGGAAAATGGCGCGCGCAATGTCGTCGCCAACACGGCGCTCTTTGACTTCAACGGGCATGCGCTGCCGGCGTTGAAAGCATTTGAATCCGGGAATAATTTCAAATCTGATCCAGTCGATAATGGGCCTGGAAATTAACCCTTTCCTGTTGAAGTTCACCTTCAACCAGTGGTGATGGGAAAGGCATCATGTGTTTTCGTGACAAGACCCTACGCTCGCGACTTCTTAGAATGGCATATTGTCGTTCCCGTTAATTCGAAGTTCCTGATTGTTCATCAATGAAAAATAGCCGACTCGCTTGCATCCCATTTGCACTTCTACGCGGCACGTTCTGCCTGGCCGCGTTCCTGGTGGGCTTGATGGCCCGCGCTGCGGTGGGCGCACCGCTGCAGATTGATCTCACTGCCGCCGCGCCGGAACCGTCATCGGCCATCACCATCACGTTTGACGAAGGTTCACGTTGACCTATGATGTTGCGATTGAACCAGCAAATATCGACTTTGATGCGCACGACCGGTCAGATTCTGCCCATACTTTGCTCGCTGTGCGTCGCGTTTGCTGTCGTCGCGCAGGAGTCGCCGCAATTCAATCTGACCCACCTGCCGTTTAGTCGCTATGGCTCATGGCTGGCATTGAATATGGAGAAAGCGGAGGGGCCATTGATCCTCCGCGACGTGAATGGCGTCTTCGGCAGTGACGCGGTGGCGACAATCACATTTTCGACCAATGGGAATTCGGTTTTCACTACCCAGATCGCGACACCGCAGCGCGTGATAGTCACTTCATCAGCCGGCCGAGCTGAACTATGGTTGATTGGAGACCATGCGCTGGCGATTTCCACCGTTGGGCTCGACGTTGTCTTGCGGATAACCGAGTCAAAACAATTTGCCACGGGTGCAACCAATCCGGTGCCCCAAGTCTGGCATCTTGCGTCAAACTCGGAACTCCACCTCCAGCCGATTTGTGCCGTTATTACAACCCGCACCAATGGTTTTACTGCGACCAGCCGCAACGGAAAAGTGCAACTTGCTTTGGCAATCGGGTTGCCCGGAAGGTTCGCCGTTCCATCCCGGATCAACTGCGAGACGGACACTGCGGACGCAATGCTTCAATGGAATCATTTCCGAGCACTGCTCCCCAAAATGCCAAGCGACCGAAGTGTCGAGGCGGAGCAGGCGTGGTTCAATTTGTGGTCCTGCTTCATGCGGCGTGAAGGAGTGTTTCATTACGACTCGGTGCTGATGTCGAAGTCAGTGATGACTTATGTGTGGTCGTGGGATCACTGTTTCGTGGCATTGGCGCTGGCGAAATCCAATCCCGAAGCCGCCCTCGATCAGTGGATGCTCCCGTTTCCTTTAATGAATGATAAAGGCTGTTTGCCTGACATGTGGAAACCGCCTCAAGCGGTCGAGTGGTATGCGACCAAGCCGCCGATTCATGGCTGGGCGCTCAGCAAACTGATGGACACTTTTGAAATCCCGCGACCCCGATTGCAGCAGGCTTACAATTATTTGGTCAAGTGGACGGAGTTTTGGATGACAAATCGGGACAGCGATGATGATGGCGTGCCCAACTACCTAGTGGCCGGAAACGATAGTGGATGGGATAATGCCACGCTCTTTGATATTGGCACCGAACTCGAATCACCTGACCTCTCTGCCTACCTCATCCTCCAAATGCAATGCTTGGAACGCGTCGCCCGCAAACTTGACCAACCCGAAGCTGCCGAGCAGTGGAAATCCCGTGCTGATAAATTGAAAGCTGACTTCTTACGCCACAGTTGGGACGGCGAGCAATTCGTTGCCAAACTTTCCAAGACCCACACATTCGATCCAGAGCCAACGTCCTTGTTGTCGTTGATGCCTCTGGTGTTGGGCGAGCAACTGGATGCTTTTCAATTTAAGAAACTGGCCGCCCGTTTGGAAAAAGAATTTCTAACGGAGCACGGTCTGGCCACAGAGCAAGTGCGGAGTCCGAAATATCAATCTGCCGGCTATTGGCGCGGGCCGATTTGGGCGCCGAGCACTTATCTGCTTGTGGATGGTTTGGCCCGGGGTGGCCGAAATGACCTAGCCCGTGAGATTGCACGGCGTTTTTGTGACATGATCAAGCAAAAAGCCGGCGGTAATTACGAAAACTTTGACGCTCAAACCGGGCGCGGGTTGTGCGCCCCGGGCTACACATGGACCGCTGCGGTCAATCTCCTGCTCATGAACGAGTATTTGTGCAAGTTGACTCCCAGTTATCCACAAAACAAAACAAAACAAAATCCATGAAATTTCATTCAATCGCATACATAACGGCCATTTGTCTTAGCGTGACCTTTCGCAGCGCTCTTTGTCACGCTGCCGAGGAAGGTCCTAAGCCATCCGGCATCAGCATCACGCTGGATCCCGCCAAGGTTGGGGCGGAGTTCGAAGGAATTGGCGCGGTTAGCGCCGGCGCATCAACACGGCTGCTGATTGATTATCCCGAACCAATCCGCAGCCGGATTCTCGACTGGCTCTTCCTGCCGAAATACGGCGCGGGCTTTACGCATCTCAAGGTCGAGGTCGGTGGTGAGATCAATTCCACCGATGGCACCGAGCCGACGCACGCCCGCAGCCGTCAGGAACTCGACCATCCCAAGCGGGAGTATTTCGAACGCGGCTACGAATGGTGGCTTATGAAAGAGGCCAGGAAGCGCAATCCAGACATCATTCTCGATTGTCTACCGTGGGGTGCGCCCGGTTGGGTGGGTAATGGAAATTATTTTTCACAGGACATGGCTGATTATCTGGTTGGTTTTCTCAAAGGGGCAAAAAAATTTCACAACCTTGACATCAACCTTGTCGGTTGTTGGAACGAAAAAGAAGTGAAACCTGAGTGGATCAAGCTGCTGCGGCACACCCTCGATGCCAACGGGCTTGCGCAGGTGAAAATCGTTGGCGGCGACATGAATGGTCCCCCAGAGGCACAGTGGAAACTGGCCGGGGAAGCCGCCGCCGATTCAGATCTGGTGAAATGTCTTTATGCTGTTGGTGTCCATTATCCATACGGCAAAATCCCCGATGCTGTGAAGCAACTCCGCGACGTCGGCGTCCGCACCTGGGCGTCTGAATTTGGCGAATGGGACTGGGCGACGATGCAGCCATTTTTCTACAAACGCGCGGCCAGCATGAACAACACGTTCATCGAGCAGGGTTTGACCAAAATCAATTTCTGGAGTCCGGTTGCGAGTTACTACGATTGCCTGCCCGCGCCGCGTTCCGGCGTCGTCACGGCCAATGCGCCCTGGTCGGGAGCATTTGAGATTGAGCCTACGCTTTGGGCTGTCGCTCACATCACACAATTCGCTGCACCCGGTTGGTTTTTTATGGATGGCGTGGGACGTAAGCTGCCCAAGGGAGGCAGCATTGTTGGTTTCATCTGTCCGGATAAGAAAAATGTTTCGTTGGTGATCGAGACCACTGGGGCCAGCGGCGATCAGACGTTAAAACTGAACCTGGCGGTAAATCCCAAACCCGCCGCACTACACGTCTGGCGCACGGACCAGATGGAGCAATTCATCCCGCAACCCGACCTCATTGCGAGTAACGGCGATTATAACATCAAAGTTGACCCAAATTGTATCTACTCGTTAACCACCACCACCGGCCAGCGCAAAGGCGATGGTTCCAGCCCGCCGCCTGCGGCCTTCCCGTTGCCGTATCGTGAAGATTTTGAGGGCTATAAGTTGCCCGCCACGCCGCGTTTTTTCAGCGACCAAGGCGGCGTGTTTGAGGTTGCTCCGCGTGCTGACGGCGGCAAATGCCTGCGGCAACAGTTGTGCCGACCTGGCATTGACTGGGCTGGCGGCACCTATGCGTATTCGATCCTCGGTGACGACCACTGGAATGACATCGAAGCGAGTATGGATGCAAGTTTTGGTTCGTCGCTAAACGAAACCAATGCTACTGGAGAAAAGTTCATCGGCTTGCTGGCGCGATGGAATCCGGGAGCGACTTGGATTCATTTCACGACTCCTTATCCGGCGGGCTACAACCTGCGCCTTTTCAATGATGGCCGCTGGCAACTGACTACGGCGCGCAAGATAATCTCCGCTGGAAAGATTCCCCCGCCCGGCATGATCTGGCAAAAACTACACTTGCGATGTTCGGGCAACCGAATTACCGCATCAATTAACGGTCGGGTTTTGGCGGAATTGATTGATTCGACGTATCAGTGCGGGTTGGTTGGCATTGACAGTGGTTTTCACCCTGCATTTTTTGATGATTTCATCGTGAAGATCCCGTAACTTCCCTAACTGCCAATGAAATTTTGCTTTGTTATGAGAATGATCTTGGCGTTCGGTCGTCATCGAATCAACCTTAGCTTCCTGCGCTCGATAGAATTTTAGTTCGCGCTGCATTTCATTCGCTTGCTCAACGCATACTAACGCGCCACCAATTCACGGCTTCCATTCGCGGATACATGGGTGTGCGCGGCACGCTGGTCACTCAGGCTGGCGGGGCCGCTAACGCAGCCCTAGCCCGAAACCCAATACTTTTCACACAACCTCTCGCTCGACAGAAATATATGGCCATTCTTCTGGAATGTTCAGCACGTGGTCGCAATCGGGATTTCATTTGGATGAGGGAATCGCGATCAACTTACCAGGCTCGCCAATTTCGCGTTGTTTTTCCGGATGACCGCCAGCGTGGTCTGGTCGGTAAGCAGCACGCCGTTGAGATCAACTGGCTCGCGGACCGCGCGCCGCTGGCGGAGAGCTTCCAGAGTGCCTTCGCCTGACCACACCCAAAAATTCGCCGCCTGCAATGGCCCGCCCGCCTGGCACGAACCGATCAGCGAATGAAACATCTTCTCATAGAAATCATCACGCATCGTTGTCGGACTGTCCGGGTCGGTGCTCGCGTTATCACGGTCAATACCGAATTCCTCCATCACCAGCGGCTTGCCCAACTGTTCCGCCAGGTCGATGTGTTGTTCGATGTGGTGGTTGGCCCGCGCGACGGCTTCCTCATATTGCGGACCAAGTCGCGGCTCCGTCAGCCAACCCCAGTTCTTCACCCAAAGATGCAGCGTGGCGTAATCCACGGCCGGGCTTTGGTGAACCTTCAGAAACACGTCCGACTTGCCCAGACAGCCTATCGTGCCCTCGTTGCCGGTGCTGACGAGCTGGCGCGGCGCGCGGGCTTTGATAAAGCGCGCCGTTTCGTCCATCCAGGTGTAAAACGCGGGCAGGTTGGCCTCGGTGATCGCCTCATCCGTGCCCGGGCGAGGCTCGTTGGAAAGCTGCCACGCCATGACGGTCGGATCGTCGGCATAGCGCCGGCCATTGACGGTGTTGTGACGATTTAGCAGATAGGCCAAATACTGGCGATATGAATTTTGCGCCGCCGGCATGGCATAGAAAAGCGCGGCGAAGTTCATGTGATCTGCTCCGGTGTGTTTTTTGCCGGGTTGCTTGGGATCGGGAATGGGTTCGCCGGTGGCCCAATGCACATACATCGCCATGCCGCCGGACCATTCCCAGTAATTGGTCAGGTAAAGCACGCCGGTCATGTCGCGCCTGGCCATTTCGGCGAGCGTGAAATCCAGCCCCTGCAACAAACCTTCGTCCCACTGGCCGGGCTGTTGCACGATGCCACGCCGCTTGTCACCGGCCGCAACTGAACCTTCCGAAGCCGCCAGTAGCCGCAGGTTGGTGACGCCCACGGCATGCAGCATGTCCAGTTCGCGAACGAGCTGAGCTCGCCCACCCAACAAAGCGGGATCGGCGAGCATGGCGGCCTGGTAAAAATTTGCGCCAATGAAATGATAGGGCTTGCCCCGCCGCTCGAACCGCCGGTTGCGGACGGAAATAAATTCACCCGCGCCCGCCGCAGGCTTGGAAATGCTGCTGCAGCCCGCCATTACCAATGGCAACGCCAGCGCTGACGTCTTGAGAAAATCCCGGCGGGTTGAAGTGCGTGTGTTCATGAAAATGGTGGTGCGATTTCTTTGCTGCCCAGAAATAATAACGGAACCGCCTGGTCTTTTCTCATCACGAGTTTTCAGGACACGGCTTGCCGGTCTCTTCGGGGCGGTGCTTAGAATGCATTTCCCTGCCCGCTTGCGCTTGTCCCGTAAACTCATGAGTGGTGAAGAACGTCAAGACAGTGCATAATAATTACAATGCCTGTTTTCATATGCCTATTACTAAAATGCCTATCCCGACTGGGGTTGTTATGGGCGCTGGCATTTTCCCTTGAGGCTGGAGCGCAAATCATTCTTGAGGCGGAAAACGGCACGCTGGTGGGCACGATCGTCACCACCGCCGTGGCGGGCTATTCCGGCACGGGCTATGTCACCGGCTTCAACAACGCGACCGATTCGGTAGCGTGGACTTTTCCCGCCACGAACGGCCTTTACAACCTGAACATCCGCTTCCGTTCGCAATACGGCTCGAAGGGCTTTAACGCCACGGTGGACGGCTTCATCATCTCCGGCACGTTTCCGCAGACGAATGGCTTCGGCACCTGTGCCGCCGGGTTGGTGCAATTGACCAACGGGGTCAACTCTCTGAAAATCGGCGGCGGCTGGAACTACTACGAGATTGACCGCGCCGACCTGATTCCGATCAACGCGCCCACCCCGCCGTTGCCGGTGTCCGCATCGCTGGTGAATACCCAGGCGACCTTTGCCGCCCAAATGCTCATGGCGGATCTGGTCGCCAGTTACGGCAAGGTAACTTGGTCCGGTCAGGATCTGGCGTCGGAGGCCACCAATGTTTACAATATGAGCGCGCGCTGGCCGGTCATCATCGCAGGCGATTTCATGGATTACTCGCCGTCGCGCATCCAGTATGGCGCGAATCCGGGCAATCTGTCCGAAAACATGATTGCGCTCGATAATTCCGGCTTCGCCATTACGATGCAGTGGCATTGGAACGCGCCCACGAATCTGCTCAACACGACGAACGAACCGTGGTGGAGCGGTTTCTACACCGCCGCCACGACATTTGATGTAGCCGCCGCGCTGGCAAATACAAATTCCACCGAATACGCGATGCTCCTGCGTGACATGGACGCCATCGCCGCCCAGTTAAAAAAGTTTTCCTCCAACAACATTCCCGTCCTGTTTCGACCATTGCACGAATCCGAGGGCGGCTGGTTCTGGTGGGGCGCCAAAGGCCCGGAACCATTCAAGCAACTCTGGCGTTTGCTTTACAACCGCTTCACTCAATATCACGGATTGAATAATTTGATCTGGGTGCTTACGAGCCAGGATGCGAACTGGTATCCGGGCGACGACGTCGTGGATATCATCGGCGTAGATGCGTATCCGACGGATACGAGCGATCCGTTGTCCGCCACCTGGCAAGCACTAAAGACCCGGTTTAACGGCAACAAACTCATCGCCCTCACCGAATTTGGCGGCGTGCCGGATGTTCCCAAGATGCAGCAGTTCGGCGTCTGGTTTGCATACTTCGCGCCCTGGTCCGGCAGTGAAGGCCCGACCAGCATGCCCACGAATACCGTCGTGCGCATCTATCAATCCACCAACGTGCTAACCCTCGACGAAGTCAGCGCCATGCCATCCGTGATAAAGTCCATTACTCGCACCAATAATTTCATGCAACTCGCCGCCAAAGGCACGCGCGGCGCAACACATCGCCTGCTAGCCAGCACGAATACCGCGCTCCCGGTAACAGCGTGGACGCCAATCGCCACCAATAAGTTTTCCGGCGGCACTTTTATCTTCACCGACACCAAATCCACGAATTTCCCTGTGCGCTATTACCGGGTTGTGAAACCATGAGTTCCGCTGCCACCGCTGTGCCGCGCTGGTCGCGCTTCGCCGTTTTTGCCATTGTGTTTCTTGGCTGGCTGGCTGGATCGTTCCTCTCTGCGCAGATAATTTTGGACAGCGAAGACGCCCAACTGCTCGGCACCAAGCTTTCAAGTCCGCCTTCGGGAATTTCCGGGCGCAGCCACATTGCCGGATTTAACAACAAGGAGGCCGTCGTGCGCTGGCAATTCATGGCCACGAACGGCCTTTTCTACTTAAATATCCACTTCCGTTCGCCCCACGGTCCAAAAGACTTTACAGCCACACTGAACGGCTTCGTCATCTTCGGCACATTTCCCCAGACGAACGACTTTGGCACCTACTCAGCAGGATTGGTGCAACTTACCAACGGCGTCAATATTCTCCAAATTGGGGGCGGCTGGAACTATTATGAAATCGAACGCGCCGACTTGATCCCGGCAGCTGTGCCCGCGCCGCCACTGCCAGTGCCCGCCGCGCCGGCCAATCCCCATGCAACTCTGGCCACGCGACAGCTCATGGCGAGGATGGTCGCAGATTATGGCAAGGTGACTTGGGCCGGCCAGGATGGTGCGTTCGATGCCACCAATGTTTTCAAGTTAAGCGCCCGCTGGCCCGTCATCGTCGCCGGGGATTTCATGGATTACTCGCCGTCGCGCGTTTGGTATGGCGGCCATCCGAAAAACTTGTCGAAAAAGATGATTGCCCTCGCCAATTCCGGTTTCGTCCTTTCGATGCAATGGCACTGGAATGCGCCCGCGAACCTGCTCAACACGAGCGATGAGCCGTGGTGGCGCGGCTTTTATACGGAGGCCACGACTTTTGATGTGGCCGCCGCGATGGCGAACACAAATTCCGCCGAACACACACTGCTCCTGCGCGACATGGATGTCATCGCTGCCCAGTTGAATATTTTTTCTTCCAACAACATTCCCGTGTTGTGGCGACCGTTGCATGAATCCGAGGGCGGCTGGTTTTGGTGGGGTGCGCAAGGTCCGGAAGCGTTCAAGCAACTCTGGCGACTACTTTACAACCGCCTGACACAATACCACGGATTGAATAATTTAATTTGGGTTCTCTCCAGCGAAGATCCCGCTTGGTATCCGGGCGACGATGTTGTGGACATCATTGGCGTGGACGCCTATCCAACCGACCGAAGCGATCCGCTCTCCGCCCGCTGGGAGGCGCTCAAGACGCGGTTCAACGGCAAAAAACTCATCGCTCTCACCGAATTCGGCGGGGCCCCGGACATTCCCAAGATGCAGCAGTTCGGCGTTTGGTTTTCTTATTTCGCACCTTGGTCCGGCCGCAGCGGCCCGACCAGCATGCCCACCGACACCGTCGTCCGCATTTATCAATCCACCAATGTCCTCACACTGAAGGATCGTCGCTGAACGTCAGCGACGGCGCAAAATTCAAGCGCGCGGTCTGGCTCCCGTGATTTATTTACGCCGCAGATTTTTTGCGATCAACTCGCAGCGCTGGTCAACGCACAACTTCGAGCGCAGCGCGTCTGGCGGCGTGTTCAAGCAATAGTCGAGCAGCTTGTCCACTGTCGTCGTCGCGACGTGCGTGCGCGTGTCCGATGAACCGTAGTAGATGAGAACATCGCCGTTCTTGCGGGCCACCCAGCCATTGGCAAAGACCACGTTGGAAACGTCGCCCACGCGCTCATCTCCTTCCGGCCCCATGAAATGGCCACCGGGTGCGGCGATTTGCTTGGACGGATCGCGCAAGTCGCACAGGAAAACATAGAGCACATAACGCATCCCCGCCGCCGTGTTGCGCACGCCGTGCGCGAGGTGCAGCCAGCCTTTTTCCGTTTTGATCGGTGCCGGGCCGAGGCCGTTTTTACCTTCCTTGATTGAATGATAAAACCGTGGGTCAATGATGCTTTCCTTTTTCACCACTGCGTTCGTGATGTCGTCCACCAATCCCCAGCCCACGCCATCACCCGAACCCGTCGCCGCAAAATCATTCATCGGCCGCGTGTAAAAAGCATATTTACCATTCACGAACTCGGGATGCAAAACGCAGTTGCGTTGGTGCAGCGCCGGCGTTTTCAAATCTTTCAAACGCTCCCATTTCACCAGATCTTTCGTGCGCGCAATCCCGCCGCGCGCAATCGCCGCCGACAAATCATTCGGCTTGGAATCATCGTGCCGCTCGGCGCAGAACAAACCGTAAATCCAGCCGTCCTCGTGGCGCACGAGTCGCATGTCGTAAAGATTTGTCTCCTTCGCTTCGAGTTCCGGCATCCGCACCGGGTAATCCCAGAACTGGAAATTATCCACGCCGTTTTTGCTTTCGGCCACGGCGAAAAAAGATTTGCGATCCCAGCCCTCGACGCGCGCCATCAGCACGACGCTCTTGTTCCACTCGATTGCGCCGACGTTGAACACGCAATTGACTCCAAGACGAGTCATCAAGTGCGGATTGCTCGCGTGATCGAAATCATAACGCCACGTCAGCGGCGTATGCTCGGCCGTCAGCACCGGCTGTTCGTAACGGTCGAAGATGCCATTGCCGTTTTTCTGCGGACGGTTCTTGCGTCGGATCAGTTGCGCGTGCGACTGCTGGAGTGATTTCAGTTGTTTGGCGAAGGTGTTTTGGTTCATTGAAATTGGCGTGTGATTTGATGGTTTCCTATTATTGTTAATCGTGTGCCGACACGATTTTCTGGTCTAGACTGTGACTTAGGCTGGGGGACATGGTTGAGTGTGTTTTTGACGCAAGTATTGATTTCCTTAGCCAACAAAATTGTAGTTGTATGGCTGTCGCATTTTGCGAACAAGTTGTGCGTTGCCAATTTCCGCACCATCGCCGGTAAATATTTCCCTTTGGGGATTCCACTCGAACTTGCGTCCGGAACGGAGCGCAATGACGATAAGATGACCGACGGACGCAGAACGATGACCGCTCTCGACGGAACTGATCGGGTCTTGGCGGGAGCGCACCGCGTCAAAAAAATTCCCCATGTGATTGCGACTGACTTCCAGGCGAATAGCGTTATTGGGAAGCGGCGCATGGAGCAGTTCCGGATCGCTCGCCGAAATCCCATCACGGTTTACCCAAATCCAGCCATTGGTTCCTACAAACTTCACCCCGTTGCGCTGGCCGTCGGGCTTGAGCACCGTGCCACCCCAGCCATCATCGGTTGTGGTTTTTACCACTTGCTTTACCCCATTAGCCCAATGAAGTGTGGCCTCAAATTCGCCGGGCGTGGTGTAACCGCCGGGGATGGGTTCCGTCACCACCTTCGCTTCCACATCCACTGGTCCGTCGAGTCCCATGGCCCAGCGGGCAATGTCATTGTGATGAGCGCCCCAGTCCGTGACCGGCCCGCCGGAATAATCAAACCACCAGCGAAACATCGTGTGACATCGCTCTTTCACATAGTCTACGTTGGATGTTTGGCCCTGCCAAAAATCCCAGTTTAATCCGACCGGAACCGGAGCGGTCTGAAACGGCCCGTCGCGCAAGCCGGCGGGGACAAACACATTAATTTGTTTCAATTGGCCAATGCGCCCATTACGAACCAGTTCGCAGGCGAGATGAAAACGGGGGCTGCTGCGCTGCTGCGTGCCGGTTTGGAAGATGACATGATTGTCGCGCACAGCCTTGATGACACGCTTGCCTTCGTCAATGGTCAGGGTAAGCGGTTTCTCGCCGTAGATGTCCTTCTTCGCTTTCGCCGCCGCGATGTTGACCAGCGTATGCCAGTGATCCGGTGTGGCCTGAATGATGATATGAACATCGTCTCGCTCCATTACCTTGCGGAAATCATTATAGATTCCTGGTATTTTGCCCTCTTTGGTGAACTGTTTCGCCGCCGCCTCGGCATGATTCTGATCAACATCACAAACGGCCACAATATCGCCATGATTGGCGGCATTAAGGGCATCGCCGCAGCCTTGGCCGCCGCAGCCGATGAGGGCGATGCCGGGGCGGTCGTTCGGGGCAGCCAACGTGGGGGTTTTGGTCGTAGCCTCCGCAGCGCCAGACAGGTGTTCTTGGATGAACCACAGCGGCAAACCCGTTGTCGCCGCAGTGGCGGTGCAACGGGCAAGGAAGGAACGGCGCGAGATGTGAAATGTTTTTTTCATGGCTTTGTATCAACTTATTTTATGCGCGACTAACAATGAGATTAATTCTCCGCAGGGTTTCCAAGCCGGCGCGCGTGGCATGATACGGGCCTTTCCATTCGCTGACTTTGGGCAATTTAGGATCAGGCCGACCGTCCGGGTTGATGCGCCAGAACCATTCGCCGTGCACGCGGTCCACCAGATTCTGGTTGATGAAACACCAGACGCTTTGCGCTACTTCAAAATACTCCGCGTTTCCGCCCAAATGGTAAGCGTTGAGAAAACCCACCATCGCCTCGGCCTGCGGCCAGCATTCCCAACCGGCGTCAATGACCTGTCCGCCCTTTCCTTCGTAGCACAACGCGCCGTTGGCGGCTAGGCCTTCGCGCCGAACCGCTAAGGCCATCAGCAAAGCGACCGCGCGGACACGCGCCAGCAACGGCGCGTCACCCAATTCCTCTGCCGCCTCGCACAAAAGCCAGCTCGCCTCGATGTCGTGTCCGAACGTGTAGGTGTCCGAACGCACGCGCCATTGCTCATCGAAAAAGTGATGCAGATGATTTGTGCGCGGGTCAAGAATGCGCGTCAGGAAGATTTTAATCAGTTCGCGCAGCCGTTCCGCCACGCGTGGCTCCGGCCAGACGCGATACAGATTCGTGTAGGCTTCGAGCACGTGCAGGTGATTGTTCATGGACTTCTTTTCAGCCATGTCCTTCTCGCTCAGCCGCGCATTCGCGCCGGCGGCCGACCAATCGCGGTTGCAGACTTCGATGTAACCGCCGAACTCCGCGTCATGCGCGTGGCGCTCGATCAGCTCAAACAATTCTTTGGCGCGCTCCAACGCCACTTGGCTACCGAAGGCGAGATGAAATTCCGTCAGGGCATAAATGTAAAATGCCTGGCCGTAGATTTTCTTGGATTCGTCAGTCACCTTGCCGGAGTCATCCAGCCGCCAGAAAGCGCCGCCGTGTTCGCCATCCCAGAAGCGGTTCATCACGAAATCAAACGCGCGCGCCGCCATCTCAAAGTAAACCGGCTCCGGGCGGACGCGATGGACGGCGGAAAACGCCCAGAGAATCCGGCTGTTCACGATGAGTCCCTTCGGCTGCGATCGATCGGGCTTCAGGTCGTTGGAAAGCCAGGCCATCCAGCCGCCGTTTTCGCAGTCGAGCGCCGGGCCGCACCAGAACGGCAGATAATGTCCGAACAGATGTTCGCTGATCGCCGTGGACAATTTTTCCAATTCGGCTGGCTTGATCATTGGGACGAAGCGGGATGGGTGATTTCCACGCGGCCGAGCTGCGTTTCGCCGGTGAGTTCCAGCTTCAGAAATTTTCCACCGGAAATGTTCTCCGCTTGGAACAACACGGGTTTCCAGTAGCCGTAATCACCCCCACCGAGAAAATATGTTTCTTTCTGTGCGGCAACCTCGTGAAAGTTTTTACCATCCGCGGAAACCGAAAATTTCACAGCGCTCGCGATTTTCGGGAAGAAGGCGAAGACCCGGAAAGCATGAATCACATTGGGCAGCTCGTAAACCAGCACGTCGCCCGTCCCGCCGGCGGCGCGATGTGCATCCTCCTTGGCGGCGCGGCAGTCGCGATCGGCAATTTTCCAACCGCCGCTGCGCGCATGCGTTTTTGCGAAGTCGGCAAGTTCGTCCACCAGCGTCGCGGATTTCACCTTCACCGGCCCGACGATATTGGACGGTTGGGAAATGCCGGCGGCGTTGTTGGCGCGGATGCGATAAAACCATTCACCCGCCGGAACAATTTCATCGGCGAACAGC
>Ga0007882_10000585_pt1 | contig 21383 bp, 17 predicted proteins | sample CryBogCBH12Aug01_FD_71195 | JGI IMG/M metagenome (GOLD analysis project Ga0007882, IMG submission 71195) | Freshwater microbial communities from Crystal Bog, Wisconsin, USA - CBH12Aug09.1 | ecosystem: Environmental > Aquatic > Freshwater > Lake | place: Crystal Bog, Wisconsin, USA | collected... | reverse complement strand
CTGCTCCCGGCATACGCCAGCGGTTGTTGATCCCGAGCATCACCATAGGTGCCCACAACTGGAATTTGTTCGCAGTTCCTCACACTTGCCACCCATTGTTTCCCCTTATCAAGCAACCAAGCATCAACGGAAGTCACCAGATTGCCGAAATGATCGGTATAAATAATGCTGCCATTCCATGAATGCCCCTGATCATCGGTATTACATTCAGGCATAATAATTTTTACGCAATCAGTCAGGTCAACATCATTGCCAAGCGCATTCAGCGGCACACCGGACGCAATATGAGCAGCTATCGGAGAAAAAACATCCCTGCCATGAAAGGTTGAACTTCGAACAGAGAGCATATATTTTTCCTCTGTTATGCTGACACAGCGCTTCACGGTCTGAGTCTGAAAAATACCGGTAAGCAACCCATTGTCAGGCGCAACAAAAGTATGGATATCGGTCTCAACCGCAATTGCCTTACGTGCCGTACCAACACCCGGATCAACCACCGATATAAAAATTGATCGTTTAGGAAAAAAACAGACTGATTTAGCAAGAAGGAAAGCGCCTTGAACAACATTCTGCGGTGTTATGGCATGCGTAAGGTCAATTATTTGTGCAGAAGGAGCCAGAGAAAGGATCACTCCTTTCATTTGACCGACAAACGTGTCACTCAATCCGAAATCAGTCATCAGAACAATAACAGGCGGGTAGTCAGTATGCATTGCTCGTTTTAGTCGATAGCAGTTTTATAAATTAAATAGCCTACAGAGAGAAACAGAATATTCGGCAGCCACGCCGCTAACATTGGATTTATAAGGCCTTGATACCCCGCAATTGCAATAGTTTTCTGTAACCCGAGAAACAGAAATCCCGTAAAAAGGGTGATGCTTATTTCAGAAGCAAGCCCTCCCCGCTTTTTTTTCGCCGACAGAGGCACACCAATCAGAATGATCACCAGCGAAGCGAATGGTAGCGATATTTTTGTATGAAGCTTGACCATAGACCGCTCAAGACCTGAAAATCCAGCGTTAACTTTATCCGCCAGATACCGGTAATGCCGTGCAAAGTTCATTTCATCCGGCTGCAGATTTAGTTCCGCAAGCGAACCCGGTGTCAAGGTAAGCTTTATCGGTTTGAATGGCGAAACGGTCAACAGTTCCTGATTTCCGGTAAAAATACGAGTTGAGGCATTCCGCATAATCCACTGCCCAATTGACGGATTATATCGCATTGACTCAGCATCAGTACGCATTTTAAGTTTTGCACCACTGAACTCCTCTATGGAGACAGTGCCGACGTTTGAGCGGTCAACATCAAAAGCACCTAATGATACAATACGGTTTCCCGGCTCAAGAATATGAAGGGTTCCGCTTTTCTGAGACTGAGCAGAATTATCGTTTACATAATTCTGCTCAAAAGCATTCATCCCGGTAAATGCAGCAGGTGCAACCCAGCATGCATTCACAAGATTTATACCACAGATTATAACTCCACCTGTCAAAAAAGGAGTCAGCAACTGGCGCATACTGACACCCGCAGACCGAATGGCAGGCAGCTCACTCGAAGAAGAAAGTCTTCCTGCAACAAGAATTGACGATAACAGCGCACTGACCGGGGATGTTATTAGCAGCGTTGAAGGTATCGATAACAGGTAATAACGTGTAATCTCCAAAAGGCTTAGATGCTTGTCCATAAACTTATCAAGCTTTTCAACCATACTGATAAGAATGAACAGAAACACAAAAGCCAGAGATGTAAAGAGAAAAGCCTTCGCAAACTGCTTGAATATGTATCGGTTGAGAATCTTCATGAAATTCTGTCTGTGATCATTTTCATTGCTATTGTACTCTTTGTTTTTAAGAAATGAAATGATAAAGTATATCAAAAGCGCTTACCGGACGATAGGCAACATCGACAACCAATAGTGAGGGTACTATTCATGCCGACGATTGCAATGTTTTATGGCATCATTATCAGAATGCACTGCTCTCCAGGTGAGCACAAACCTTCTCATATTCACGCTTACTATCAGGGCGACAAGGCTGTTATTGATAGTAATACCCTGTGAATTGACTCAGGGGCGACTGCCCTCTAAACAACTGAAGCTGACAACAGCATGGGCTGAAACTCATAAAGAAGAACTTGTGGCCGACTGGGAACTGGCCTCCAATGGTGAACTTCCTTTTCCCATTGAACCATTACAATAAGGAGAACGTGATGTACACATCAGTCATCGGAGTCATACCCCTTGAAAATCATAAGCTACTTCTCCAGTTTGATAATAGTGAACAACGGATCTTCGATGTGTAACCGTATCTGAATACAGGCAAATTTTCTGAATTAAAGGATATTTCTTTATTCAACACAGTAAAAGTAAAGTTCGACACTATAGAATGCTCAAATCAGTTGGATATTGATCCGGAGTTTTTACACGACAAAAGCTTTTTATACGACAAAAGCATAAATACATCATGAGCTAAGCGTAACAGAAATACTCTGCTTGCCGGCCAGGTAAGCGGGGTCAAATCAACCCACATTTACCCAGCGCATCAACAAATATCTGACCTTTAGGCCCAACAGATAACTTCGGTACCTTAAGTTTCCAGTCGTTAACACCTTCATTTTTGCTCATCCCACGCAAATGTGCCGTGTCTTCTAATAGCTGAAAATATCTTCCAGAGTCAGTTCTTTAACAGTTCCATATTTCCGCAGCGTCTCCATATCAAGATTTTCTCTTTTGCCAAGCACAAGCATGACATGCTTTTTATTGACAAAATGCTTCTTGTGGAACTCTTCAATATCGCTCAGGCCAAGGGTCGCCGCATAACGATAAATATCCTTCCTGATATCGTAAGGGTGCCCAAGCCTCATAGCCTCTTCATAATTAAACAGCACCTCAGTTCTATTCAGCCGTTCAGTTGAAATTTTCTGCAGAATACCATTCTGTGCCGATGCAAACAGTTCCGGCGACTTTGGCAGTTCATTCATCAGTGTGCTTATCCCCTCAAGAGCTTCAGGTAACTTGTCAGCCTGAGTGCCGATATAACTGACAATATAATTGTGCTCATTTTTCTGCTTAGGCGTCCTGTATACCGAAAAAACAGAATAAGCGAGAGCCTTTGCTTCGCGCAGCTCCTGGAAGACGACCGACGACATGCCCCCTCCATAATATTCATTGAACAGGGTTACAAGCGGAGCCTTGGTATAATCGTACACATCATCTTTTGTCAACAGCAATACCTCGGCCTGAGTCATATCGTAATCAACGAAGTAGACAAGATTATCATGCTGTTCAAGATCTTTGAACCCGTCGAAGGTTGGCAGCGCTTTGAATGTTTCAGGATAATGCCGCACCGAATTGAGTTCACTGAGTACTCTGGTTGATGGTGCTGGCCCATAATAGAGCACACGATGGTGGAAATGCAGCAGGTCATGCAGTTCCAAAAGCAACTCTTCAGACGTGACTTTCAAGACTTCTTCATTGCTGAGAACATGAGTGAAGGGCGAAACCGGACCATACTTTCCGTAATTGGTCATGGCCTCCATGAGTATCTTCTTCTTGGACAGCTTGTCATCATCACGTTCTTTTATGACCCCCGCTTTCAGTTTTTCAAGAGCATCTTCATCAGGTCGGGTATCAACAAGAAGAGTTTCAAGCAGTCGAATTGCCTCAGAGAAGTTTTTTTCAAGTCCCGAAAGTTTCAGGTAAACATATTGATCCGATGTAAATGCAGAAAAGCTCGCTCCTATTTTATAAAGCTCCTGGCTGAACTCTTCAGGATTGAGGCTTGACGTACCCAGATAGGACAGGTAATCCAGAGCAAGCTCTATTTTTGTACTGATATTTCTCCCGATATCAAATACATAATAGAGGGAGAACAGCTCGTTTTCCTGGTTTTGCAGGTAATGTAGCCTTATCGAAGGGTTGACATCAAAAAACTTGATATCCTTTTCATAGTCAAGAAAAACTGGCTCAGTTTTTTTTGATATTTGCGCAAGAATTTTCTCGGCAAACGGTGACGAGGTATCCCGATTTACCTTGAGAGGAGTGATCAGAGGTTTCTGAATTTTTGTTTCGCTTTGTGGCGTACCATGTTCCTTGTAAACCCCAACATAATTGGACTTGTAATGATCCTGAGCAAATCTGACAAGATCGTCTTTAGTGATTTTCTGTAAACGCTTCAACTGGCCAACATGTCTCGGCCACTCCATGCCCCATACAAAAGAATCAACATACGACTCAACACGTCCCTTGTTGCTTTCATAGAGTTTTAGCTCCTCAATTTTCAGATCATTGATTGCCGCTTCAAGCAGCCAATCAGGAAATTTCCCCGCTTTGAGCAGTTCAAGTTGGTCGAGCAGGAGTTCCTTAACCTCATCAAGGTTTTGGCCTTCCCTTGGCTTTCCACTCAGAATATGCGCTGAATAATCTTTCATCATTATCAGCATCGATCCACCATCAAGCACCTTCTGCTGCTGGTTCAGGTTAAGATCAATAAGGCCCGCGGTCTGGTTATAGATAATCTTGTCAATAAGTGACAGATAATCCGCATCAGAGCTGTTGATGCCACCGAATCTAAACCCAATCACCACTTCTTCCGATTCTGGACCTTTCACTTTCAAAATGGAAGGTTCAGTGATTGCCTCTTCAACTGCAGGCGTAAAAAGAGGAATCTCTTTACGTTGAAGCACCGAAAACTTTTCGTCTATAAGCTTGATGGTGCTTTCAGGATCAAAATCACCAGCAATACACAATGCCATATTATTAGGCACATAGTAGGTGCGGTAATAATTGACCACATTTTTTATTGAAGGGTTTTTCAGATGCTCAGCTGTACCAATTGTAGTCTGAGTGCCGTACGTGTGTTTTTTAAAAAGACCGGAAAAAAGACCCTCCCATATTTTACGACTGTCACTGTCCATGGTCATATTCTTTTCTTCATACACCGTTTCAAGTTCAGTATGAAAAAGTCTCATGACCGGGTTGCGGAACCGTTCTGCTTCCATAGTCAGCCACTGGTCCAGCTTGTTTGATGGAATATCGTTGATATAGACTGTTTGCTCTACCCAGGTATATGCATTGGTACCCTGAGCCCCGATAGAGTTCAGAATTTTGTCATATTCATTAGGGACAGTATAGCTTGCAGCAATATTTGAAATACTGTCGATATGCTTGTATATCGCCGCTCGTTTCTCAGGATCAGCTGTTAACCGGTACTCCTCAAAAAGCTCTGTGATTTTTTCAAGCTCAACATGTTCTTTTTCATAGTCAAGCGACCCTATTGAATCTGTCCCTTTAAAAAGCATATGTTCCAGGTAGTGAGCTAACCCGGTTGTCTCAGCCGGATCATTTTTGCTGCCTGCCCGCACAGCAATCGATGTATATATTCTAGGTTCGTCACGGTGAGCGCTCATGTAGACGGTCAAACCGTTACTGAGGTTATAGATTCTTGTATTGAGAGGGTCTCCCTTAACCGTAGTGTAAGGATAATGCCTGGCTTCGTTGATCATGAGCTTACATGATTATTAAAAGTAAAAAAAGTATCCCGATGGCGCTCATCGGGATTTGTGTCTGTCAAACTGTGAAAATTATCCCACATCTGAAAAGATATAATAATGAGATATAAGTAAATAGTTGCAACCCTAATCCAGACCTTTATTAATATATAACGTAATAGACGCGAATAGCGCTCTCTTATACCCCCCCTCCCACCTGTCATCTCGACGCCAAGAGAGATATTCCTTTGAGCTCAAAGCAAAAAAAGCTGATCATGAAATACAAGAGCAGTCAAAGTTATTCGTAGTTCCCGGCGTTTATTGCTATGTTTTAACATATCATGTGTATGCCTTTCAGGCATAGCAAAGAAAGAAAATGAAATATCACAATTAGGAGAGAGTTGTTTATGGAAGGTAGCGGGAGCGGAAAATACAGGCTTGTAAGTCCTTACAGTCCAGCAGGCGACCAGCCGAAAGCCATTGAAGCGCTCTCAGAAGGGGTTCTTTCAGGTAATCCATACCAGACACTGCTTGGTGTCACCGGTTCCGGAAAAACCTATACTATATCGAATGTTATTGCTCAGGTCGATAAACCCGTTCTGGTCATGAGCCATAACAAAACTCTGGCAGCACAGCTCTATGGTGAACTTCGGCAGTTTTTTCCGGATAACGCCGTTGAATATTTTATCAGTTACTACGATTTTTATCAACCCGAAGCCTACCTGCCGGCTCTTGACAAATATATAGCAAAAGACCTGCGTATAAACGATGAAATTGAACGCTTGCGGCTCAGAGCAACCAGCGCGTTGCTCAGCGGCAGGAAAGACGTCATTGTAGTCAGTTCAGTCAGTTGTATATACGGTCTTGGATCCCCGGAAGATTGGAAAGCACAGATTCTCGAGCTGCGTTCCGGCATGGAAAAAGACCGGGACGCCTTTCTCAAAGAGCTGATAGCCCTTCATTATATACGCGACGATGTTCAGCCAACATCAGGTAAGTTCAGGGTAAGGGGGGATATTATTGATCTTGTACCTGCTCATGAAGAACTTGCCCTCAGAATCGAGTTTTTTGGCAACGCCATAGAAAGCCTTCAGACCTTTGATATTCTCAGTGGGGAAGTGTTAGGGGTAGAGGATTATGCGTTTATTTATCCGGCCCGGCAGTTTGTCGCTGATGAACTGAAGCTCAAGGATGCAATGCTCGCCATTGAAAACGAGCTTGCCGGCCGGTTAAACGTTTTTCGTCAGGAAAACCGTCTTCTTGAGGCGCGCAGGCTCGAAGAGAGGACTCGCTACGATCTTGAAATGATCAAAGAACTCGGCTACTGTTCAGGTATTGAAAATTACTCAAGGCATCTTTCAGGACGAAGAGAAGGGGAGCGCCCATACTGTCTTCTTGATTATTTCCCTCCGGAATACCTTGTTGTCATTGATGAATCACATGTAACACTCCCCCAGATAAGGGGTATGTACGGCGGCGACCGTTCCCGAAAAACCATTCTCGTAGAACATGGTTTCAGGTTGCCTTCGGCGCTGGACAACCGCCCGCTTCGTTTTGAGGAATTTGAGGAAATGGTACCGCAGGTCATCTGCGTCAGTGCCACTCCCAGCGAACACGAGCTTTTGCGTTCAGGCGGAGTGGTGGTCGAACAACTTGTCAGGCCAACAGGGTTACTTGACCCTCCTGTAGAAGTTCGACCGGTCAAGGGACAGATTGACAATCTTCTTGCCGAAATCCGTATCCATACCGCAAAGGGAAATAAAGCGCTCGTCATGACCCTGACAAAAAGAATGGCCGAAGATCTGCACGACTTTTTTAGAAAAACCGGTATCCGCTCCCGCTACCTGCATTCAGAAATCAAGAGTCTTGAGCGTATTCAGATTCTCAGAGAGCTCCGGGTTGGCGATATTGATGTACTTGTAGGGGTTAACCTTCTCCGTGAAGGGCTTGATCTTCCTGAAGTATCTCTTGTGGCGATTCTTGACGCCGACAAAGAGGGTTTTTTACGCAACACCCGTTCCCTCATGCAGATCGCAGGCCGGGCAGCCCGCAATGTTGACGGGTTTGTCGTTCTTTATGCCGATGTTTTAACGCGCTCCATACGCGAAGTGCTCGATGAAACCGCAAGACGCCGTGCTATTCAAAAGCGATACAACGATGATCATGGTATTACGCCAAAGTCAATTATAAAATCGGTTGACCAGATTCTCGATACTACAAGTGTCGCCGATGCAGAGGAACGCTATCGGAGAAAGCGATTTGGGCTCGAGCCAAAACCCGAAAGGCTGCTCACAGGTCTCATCGAAACCCTAACCCCTCAAGAGAGCTATGCGATGGCTGCAGAACTCCGGCTCGAAATGCAGGAAGCCGCAGTTCATATGGAATACGAAAAAGCAGCCTACCTCCGCGACGAAATCACAAAGCTTGAACAGGCTATAAAACGCCATCCAACTGAAGAATAGTGGTATTTTTTCTCTGACTTTGTTGCTCAATTCCAGATTATACCTGAAACTGTGAAGTTGAGGTCAAGATATTGTGTGAAAAGGAAAATATAAAGGAGGTCTTAACCTCCTTTATAGTAACAAATGCCCGGATTTAGAAGCCTAACCTCAAACCAACCAAAACGCTGTTACTTGCGAATTGAAAATCTCCATAACTGTTATCGAGGCGAACTGTACTCGTTCTAAAATACCGGTAGCGTGCATCAATATCGACGTTTTTAGCAACTGGGATGGCAACACCGGCTCCAAACTGATAACCAAGCACTGAATGAGATTCGTCCCTTGGGTTCGGGTTAATTACTACCCCAACATTATTGACACCTACACTTGTCCAGCCGATGCCAGCTGTAAGGTAAGGATTAACAGCGCCGGCCTTGAAATCATAGTAACCATTAGCCAGAACCGATGTCACAGAAATATTCCCTTTCATCGGAGCAGACCCACGGCTATCTGATCCTTCTTTAGCATTGTTCCGCTGATAACCATACTCAGCCTCAACCCTATATCTATCACACCACTTAACACCAAGAGCTCCCAGTACAGTAATACCCGCATCTGTTGTAACTGATTGTTTATTGATTTGGGTACGATGATCTTTAATATTGACATCATTAAACCATGAAGCTCCAACATTTCCACTGATATAATAAGAAGGTGATTCAACGGCATAAGCAGGTGCGGTAATCATTCCGGCAGTAAGAAATGCCCCAAAAAGAGCAAGAGACTTTTTCATTGTGTGTTTTGATTAAATAAGTAAGACAATACATTTGCTTCTTAGCAACGCAATGTACCATAACTAAACGCATTTTCTGTTTTTCCCGGGTTGGTTGTCATTCAGGTTGACCACTTATTGAAAGGGGTACCCGTCAAAAACCTTCTCTGGCTTTCTTGTTATCGGTAAACGTATTTAAAAACAGGCTTATGCTTTTTCCCTCCGCCTTTAATAATGCAAAAATAAGCATTAAATACGCTAATATTGCTTACATTGCGAGCCTTAAATCTTCAGTCTTTCTTCTCATCATTAAATCTCTCAATTCCATGAAAAAAAAGATGCTTGTTTCATTGTGCCTGCTTGCTGGCCTTGCTCCTGTTCTTTCAAGTTGTGCTACTATCATCGATGGAACAAAACAAAAAGTCAGTTTTTCCAGCAATCCATCAAATGCAGAGGTGATTGTTGACGGAAGGATGTTAGGCAGGACACCACTAACCGAAGATTTATCAAAAAAAGACATCCATACGGTAAAGATAAACCTGAATGGTTATCACCCATATGAAATGACCTTGATTAAAAAAGTCAACAGTTGGGTATGGGGGAATATTGTTTTGGGCGGACTTATTGGTTTAGGTGTGGATGCTATCACCGGTGGCTTGTATGAGCTTTCACCTACACAAGTCAATGCCGACTTAAAAGTAAAAGGTCTTTCATCTGCCTCTATGGTAAACAAAGCCCTTTATGTTACAGTGACCCTGCATCCCGATAGTTCGTGGAAAAAAATCGGAAACTTGGAAAGTTTGTAAGACTTGCTTCATTTTTAATGGAGTCCCTTCATCATTATTAAGCATGGGGGGACTTCAGCTTTTCCTTCCTGATCCAACAAATACACTTGAATGTATCGATACCATAGAGCACGAACTGAAAGAAGGACTTGACTTTTTAGTGAATTACGATAAAACCAAGCAGGCAATTCAGGCAATCGTGGACATGCCCGACCGTCTGATCAATCTTTTCATGCAACTTTGCATTCAGAACAGTGGTTCTCTCTGCAGCTAAGCGGAAGGTGCATTTCAGTTTTCTTAACGATGAAGAGCTTGCTTGAATGCAGGATGCTGTCCGGGAAGGATACCAAAAAAGCTGAACCAACTTGATTTGTCCGCGAGGTTATCGCAGTTTGATGAACGGTCACCATCCTCACTTTTCTGGTGTCGGTATAAATTCCATGGCTTGCTATCAATCGCCGATGCCGGAGTAATTCGATGCTTTTCTATTGTCTGATGCAGTCTATTTTGTATGTTATTTAAACAGCGTTTTTTGCTTTTTTTGACAAAAAAGCTCCAGTCTGTTATAGTTATTAAGGTGTGGTACAAATAAAAATCGAGTGCCCGCTGTCCTTTTAATATGTTGTTTTCGGGAGTTTGTGAGCAATGTTAGCCCAGATAGAGAAGGATCATTACAATAAACTCAACGAGATACTTGCGCTGTCACGCAAGAATCTTAAGAATTTTGATGAATCGCTGATTCAGCGGGCCTTTTTTATGTGTTATCGGGCACACGAAGGAGAAAAAAGAGCATCAGGTGAGCCATTTTTCTTTCACCCTGTTGAAGTTGCCACTATTCTTCTCAATGAACTTCCTCTTGATGGTGTTTCAGTTGCCGCAGCGCTTCTGCATGATGTTATTGAAGACAGCGGCTATACCTATGAAGACATCGTGTCTGAACTTGGTGTTGAAGTAGCTGACATCGTTGAAGGCCTGACCAAGATTTCCGGAATCATGATTAACCGGGAAAATACTCAGGCTGAAGGTTTTCGCAAGATGCTGCTCTCGATGGTTAAGGATATCCGGGTAATTCTCATAAAGTTCTGCGACCGCCTGCACAATATGAGAACCCTTGAATCACTTCCCGAGCATCGTCGCCTAAAAATCGCTCTTGAAACAAGGGATATCTATGCCCCCCTTGCTCACAGGTTCGGTCTTGGAAAAATGAAGGTTGAGTTCGAAAACCTTGCTCTCAAGTTCATTGATCCTGAAATGCACGATATGCTGCAGAAAAAGGTTCGTTTAAGCAGGGCAGAGAGGGTTGCCTATCTAAGCAAAATGATTAACCCAATCAAGGCCGATCTTGAAAAACAGGGTTTTAAAGTTGAGGTTGAGGGACGCGCTAAGCATCTCTTTTCGATCTACAACAAGATGCGCAGCAAAAACAAAACCTTTGAGGATATACACGATCTTTACGGCATCCGGGTAATTGTCGATACAGAGAGTATTGCCGACTGTTTTGCAGTATATGGTTTTATCACACAGAAATACCCCCCGATTCCCCAGCATTTCAAGGACTATATCTCCATACCGAAACATAATGGATACCAGTCTCTGCATTCAGCTATTATAGGTCCGAGAGGGCATATGGTTGAACTGCAGATCCGTACGAGGCGCATGCATGAGTTTGCTGAACTCGGTGTTGCCGCCCATTGGCGCTACAAGGAAAAAATATCTAGGGACGATGCCAACATTGATTCGTTTCTTCGCTGGGCCAGAGAACTGATAAAAGACGCCGATTCTGCTGCTGCGTTCATGGAGGGATTCAAGCTCAATCTCTACCATGATGAAATTTATGTTTTCACTCCGAAAGGAGATATGAAAACCATGCCAGCAGGTGCAACTCCTATAGATTTTGCCTATGCCATCCATACCGAGGTCGGCAACGGTTGTATCGGTGCAAAAGTTAACGGCAAAATTGTCCGTCTAAATGCGCAGCTTAAATCCGGCGATCGGGTAGAGATTATTACCTCCAAAAACCAGAAACCAAAAGCAGACTGGCTTAAAATCGTAGTGACCCAGCGAGCCAAGCTGAAAATTCGATCCGCTATCAATGAAGAACGCCGCATTCAGATCGAAAAAGGGCGAGGCATGTGGGAAAAAATGCTTACCGGCACAAAAAAGCTTTTTTCCGATAATGATATCATCCGGCAGGTTAAAAAGTATGGGATCAAAACACCCGCAGATTTTTTCAGCGCTCTGGCCAGTCAGCAGATCGACGGTGAGGAGGTCATTGAGCGAGTAACAAGTTCCCGCAAAGAAGAACCTGCGGCGAAAACTCTTAGTGACGAAGCCCGTGAGGTTGAGGATTATCTTCAGAAAGCGCGTCAGGATCAGGAACAGGAAGGCACGTCCACAAAGAAGGACGAGGTTATTATTGCCGGTATGAGCAATATTGCCTATTCTTATGCTAAATGCTGCCAGCCGGTGCCCGGTGATGATGTGATCGGATTTGTTACAACTGAAGGGGTTGTTAAGATTCACCGCAAAAACTGCATCAATGTCAGCAATGAGAACCTGCTGAAAAGCGAGCGAGTTGTATCGGTATCCTGGAACCGGAAAGTCGAAACAGATTTTCTTGCAGGCATCAAGATTGTCGGTGAAGATCGTATTGGCATTATCAATCAGATTACAACGGTAATCTCTAAATTCGATACCAATATCCGCAGTATTTCGCTTCATGCCCGCGACGGAATGTTTGTTGGAACATTAATGATCTATGTTCGCAATGCCGACAAACTCCTTACTCTTATGGACAAGGTGAAAAAAGTTCAGGGAGTCTTTACCGTCGAGCGCCTGATAAGTTGAAACATAATAAATAAGGATTGGTGGCCGTCTTATCCGGTCATCAATCCTTTCCATATCCTGCCTGTTTAATTATTTCTCCAGTGACGGTCATGTTAAAAATGTTTTCTCACCTTGTTCGGTAAGAAATCCGTATTCGTATATTGATTTTCATCAACGAACCGGAAGGGCGTGACCTGATAAATAAAATATCAGGGCTTCTTATTAAAACGCTTTGATTATCCTGTTTAAATGTTTTTTTACAGTCAGTTGTAGCGCCGCTCAATTAATCATAGTATAGGGTAGTTATGAAAAAAACAGCATTGTATTCCTGGCATGAACAGGCCGGAGCAAAAATTATCGATTTCGGTGGATACCTGATGCCGGTACAGTATTCGGGAATTATTGCCGAGCATCGGGCTGTAAGAAACGCAGCCGGGTTATTTGACGTCTCCCATATGGGAAACTTTTACGTAAAAGGCAGTCGCGCAAAGGATTTTCTGCAGTACATGACAACCAACGACCTTGAAAAGCTAGAAGATGGTCAGGCGCAGTATAACCTCATGCTCTATTCCCATGGAGGCATCGTTGATGATCTTATCATCTATCGCATCGACCACGACACCTATTTTCTTATAGTCAATGCAAGCAATGCCCAAAAAGATTTTGAATGGCTTCAGCAACATATCAATGCTTTTGAAGGAGTATCTCTTGAAGATCATACTGACCAGCTTTCATTAATTGCTCTTCAAGGTCCCGTTGCCATAACTATTCTCGAGAAAGTTTTTCCATCGATCGATGTTGCATCCCTCGGCTCATTCGAGTTTTGTAAAGCTTTTTTTAAGGATACAGAACTGCTCATTGCTCGAACAGGTTATACCGGCGAGCAGGGCGTTGAAATCTGTTTACCCAACCGCGTAGCATTACCTTTATGGGAGGCATTGATTGCCGCTGGAAAAGAGAATGGTATCCAGCCCATCGGACTTGGAGCCAGAGATACTCTCCGTCTTGAGATGGGATACTCACTTTACGGACATGAAATTGATCAGGATACCAATCCCCTCGAAGCCAGGCTGAAATGGGTGGTAAAAATGAATAAACCTCATTTTATAGGTAAGGAGGCATGCCAGCAGGTTGAACAAAACTTGATACGTTGCGTTGCAGGATTCAGTCTTGATGGTCGGGTACTTCCCCGACAAGGGTTCAAAGTATATAACACCGATCGCCAGGAAATCGGCTGGGTCTGCAGCGGTACTCTTTCACCCACTCTTCAGGAGCCTATCGGCACTTGCAATATTGTACGCGAATATATATATCCGGGAACTGCCATTCTTGTAGAGGTTCGCGGGACTTTCCATACCGGTGTGATCAGGTCACTGCCGTTTGTTAAAACGTCTCTGGGCTGAAGCCGAAAAAGGGATTAAGGAGTGAAGAGCAAGGTGAAAATGAAAAAAGAGAATAAGGGAGCCAGGAGTCAGACTCACAACAGGGAATCACTGAAGCGGGAATTAGCCGGTATTTTTTTTATGCTGGTTTCGTTTTTGCTGATCAGTTTTCTCTTAAGTTTTCATCCTGAAGATGATGCAGGGTTTGCAACTCTTGGCTGGAAAGATATTTTCAGTAAGGCCGCCAGGGATGCAGCGGAAAATATTCACAATCCGTTTGGTCCTTTAGGAGTTAAGCTTTCCTCCTTTTTTATACGCACATACGGTTATCCTATCATTCTCCCGTTAACAGCTGTATTTTACTGGGGGTGGTCACTTTTTCGAGCAAAAAGTCTTAAACCCTCACTGCTTTTTTTCCTTTACAGCGCCACTATTTCAGTCGTTTTCGCCTCCATGTTTGGCCTTACCAGCACACCTTTCAGTGATGTTATGGCGGGCTCCATCGGAAGAATGCTTGCAGAGAAAGTGAAGGTTATCGGTGAAGCTGGAGCATGGGTTCTCCTTGGTGTAATTGCCGTAGTCCTCATTGCCTATATGGTACGAGGTTTGTTTCCAGAACTTATGCAGTCTGCTGTAGCCATACAAAAACTCTTTACAAAGTCATTTACCGATGTAAAGGGATGGCTTAATGAAAGGAGTAAAAAAAAAGATGAAAAGCGAAAGCTGAAAGCAGAGCAGAAACAGTTGCATAAAGAACAACAGAAAGAGCAGGATAAGTTGCGCCAGCGCACCAAAAAGCCAGTGGTGACAACTGATCTGACGTTGGACCCCATAATAAATAAACCTATTCAACCGGAACCTCCTCCTGTTGAAATCTCCGAACTCATACAACTTGCTCAGGTACCCGGAGAGCCTGAAATGATCATTCACCAGGCCGTTCGTGAAAAAGAGGCAGACCTTGACGAACGTCGTCTGAAAGTTCAGACCAAAGACAGGGAGGCATACCGCTTTCCTTCGATTGATCTGCTGGAAAAAGTTCCAGACGATGATAATCAGATCGATGAGCACCATCTGTCCGAAAGCAAACGAAAACTGCTTGAAAAACTCAAGATCTACAAAATTGAGGTCAAAAGGATATCAACAACGGTAGGTCCTCGTGTTACGCTTTTTGAATTGGAACTTGAACCGGACGTAAAGGTCAGCAGGGTTAAATCTCTTGAAAACGACCTCGCCATGGCACTGTCAGCAAGAGGAATCCGCATTATTGCTCCTATTCCCGGTAAGAACGCTGTCGGTGTCGAAATTCCGAATGGTAAACCAAAAACTGTCTGGCTGCGCTCCGTACTCCAGGTCGAAAAATTCAAAAACAGCACAATGATGTTGCCGATTGTGCTCGGTAAAACCATCGCAAATGAAGTTTATATTGCCGATTTGGCCACCATGCCCCATCTCCTTATTGCAGGTGCGACTGGAGCAGGAAAGTCGGTTTGTATCAATGTCATTATTTCCAGTCTGCTTTACGCCTGCAGCCCCGACAAGGTGAAGTTCGTCATGATCGATCCAAAAAGGGTTGAGCTGTTTCAGTACCAGCACCTGAAAAACCATTTTCTTATGCGTTTTCCCGGCATTGAAGAGCAGATTATAACTGACCCCCAAAAAGCAGTCTATGCGCTGAAGTGTGTTGTAAAAGAAATGGAACTCCGTTATGAAACCCTTGAAAAAGTAGGAGTCCGCAACATCGGCGACCATAACCGTCGGCTTCCGGAAGAAGCACTGCCTTACCTCGTCGTAGTTATAGATGAACTTGCTGATCTTATGATTACTGCAGGCCGAGAGGTTGAAGAACCTATCATAAGGATTGCGCAGCTCGCTCGTGCAGTTGGCATTCATCTCATTGTTGCAACTCAGCGGCCTTCAGTCGATGTTATTACCGGCATTATCAAGGCCAACTTTCCAGCCAGAATTGCATTTCAGGTTGCCAGCAGGGTTGATTCACGCACTATTCTTGATGTATCCGGAGCCGAACAGCTTCTTGGCAACGGTGATATGCTCTATCAGCCATCAAACCAGCCGAAATCCATGCGTATACAGGGGCCTTATGTTTCTTCAGGAGAGGTCGAAGAAATTACCTCTTTTATCGGCTCACAGCACGCCCTGAAAAATATGTATGTGCTTCCAGCCCCTGATGTGCAGAAAGGCAATGCGCAGTCAGGATATCAGGAAAAAGACGGGAGGGACAGTATGTTCGAGGAAGCGGCCAGGCTTGTAGTAACACATCAACAGGCCAGCGTTTCACTTCTTCAACGACGACTTCGTCTTGGATTCAGCAGGGCAGGAAGGGTTATGGATCAGCTCGAATTTAATGGTATTGTCGGCGAGGCTGATGGAAGCAGAGCAAGGGAAGTCCTCATCAACAATGAGGACTCCCTGGAACTTCTATTAAGAAATCTTGACTGAAAAAGCCTGTTTATTAAACCGACTCAACGCGTACAATTTCTGGATTTGCCTTTTTGATCGCCTGTTCAACACCGGCGCGAAGGGTAAGGGTGCTCATAGGGCATGAACCGCATGCGCCCAGCAACTTCACATCAACAACAAAATCCTTTGAAATGCCAACCAGTTGACAGTCACCACCGTCAACCTGCAGATAAGGCCGTACAGTTTCAAGTGAAGCAATAACCCTGTCGTAAATCGCATCGCTCTTTGGCAGATAATCCTTACTGGTACTCATGATATAATTGGTTTACAATGATTGAAAATAATGTTGACTGCATTACTTGAAGACCTAATATCAAACCTCTCGCGCAAAAAAACAATATCAAAGTTATGATAGTTCCTCTTCAGGCGCAGCATTTGTTATGGAAACCATCCGTGCAACCTCCATTGATGCTCGCTCGATAGCTTTCGATGTAGCCGAATCAGGATGGCCAAGCACATAAGGGGTTCCATTATCGCCTCCTTCACGGACAGCCCTGTCGATCGGGATTGCTCCAAGAAAAGGCAGTCCATGGGTTTTGGCAAATATTTCTCCTCCATGATGCCCGAAAATATAGTCTTTGGTTCCGTCAGGAAGTTCGTAATAGCTCATGTTTTCCACAAGTCCCAGCACAGGAACTTTTACTTTGCGGAACATGCTGACGGCTTTCGATACATCGGCAAGAGCAATATCCTGCGGTGTAGTAACAATAACAGCACCGCTTACAGGAATTGTCTGGGCAATGGTGATCTGAATATCGCCGGTCCCCGGAGGAAAATCAAAAATCAGGTAATCAAGTTCCTGCCAATCCACTTCACTGATAAACTGCTTGATCGCACTCGAAGCCATAGGGCCACGCCAAATAAGTGCGGTATCGGATTCAACGAGAAACCCGATCGACATAAGTTTTACGCCATACTTTTCAAGGGGGACAATATTCTTCCCCGACATTTCCGGTTTGGCATTCTGCATGCCGAACATGGTTGGTATGCTCGGCCCGTAAAGGTCGGCATCAATCAAACCGACTTTAGCCCCGGTTTTTGCAAGACTGACAGCAAGGTTTACCGAAAAAGTCGATTTACCCACCCCACCTTTTCCTGATGCGACAGCAATAATATTTTTGACCTCTTTTAACGGTCGTTCATGGTTGCAGTGATGATGGCCACAGGATGAGGTTACCTTTGATGTCATGTTTACCTCAATGGCAGTCGCATCGGGCACATGGCTTCTGATCGCGTCAATGCACGATTGTTTGATCTGCTCTTTCATCGGACAGGCCGGTGTCGTAAGGACAACGGTAAACGAAACATTATTGTCGCCGTCAATACTGATATCTTCTACCATGGCGAGCGTGATAAGATCTTTTTTCAGGTCAGGTTCCTGAACGGAGCTGAGCGCTTCTATGATTTGCGCTTCATGCACAATAGACATACGATTCATTGATTAAATGTTGCTGAAAAAAAACATGGCAGAGGGGTTCATTTCCATTGCAATGTCTATTTCTGAAGAAAACGCATCGAAATCGGAACTCCCTCAAGGCTGAAATGTTCGCGCAGTTTATTTTCAAGAAACTTTCTGAAATTGTTCTGCACCAGCAGAGGATCATTGCAGAAAAAAGCAAATACTGGCCATGCCGCATTGATTTGCGTCATGTACTTTATTTTCAGCTCTTTACCCGACTTTGTTGAAACATGCGTTTGAGAAAGTGCTTCTTCAAGGAATTTGTTGAGAACGCTGGTGGTGATTTTGCGCGAGCGGTTGCGGCTGATTTCCTGTGCAGTGTCAATTGCCCTATAAAGATTCTTTTTGGTAAGAGCCGAAATAAAAAGAACAGGAACATAGGAAAGGTTACCCATGTTTAATCTCAGGTTCTCCTCATAAATCTTGCTTGTTTTAGAATCCTTTTCCATCAGATCCCATTTGTTGATTAAAAGCAGCGCTCCTTTTTTTCTCTCAACAGCCATATTGATGATTTTCATATCCTGCTTTTCAATGCCAGGTGCCGCATCCAGCATTACAAGTGCAACACCGCATCGTTCGATGGCTTTTTCGGTTCTCAGGGAACTGTAATATTCAATACCAGCATCAATTTTCGTCCGTTTTCTCAATCCCGCAGTATCAATCAGAATAAACTCCTGCTGATTGCGGGTAAAGCGGCTGTCGATGGCATCTCGTGTCGTACCAGGGATGTTCGATACAATCAATCGGTTAGAACCGAGAAGTGCATTGACAAAACTCGATTTCCCAACATTTGGTCTTCCTACTACAGCAAGTTTTATAGCAGCATCCTCTTCGTTATGCTCATTCTCCTGTGAAGGCAGTGATTCGAGAATGTCGTCAAGCATATCAGCTACTCCGCTTCCATCTTTTGCGGATATAAAGTAAGGGCTCGTGAATCCGGTGCTTATAAAAGATTCAGCATCAAGGGTGAGTTGTGGGGTTTCAACCTTGTTCACGGCAAAAAACAGCTGTTTATGCTGGAATGTCCGTTGCAGGAGCCTTGCGAGTTCAAGATCTTCATAAGCAAGGCCGGCGCGCGCATCGGTCAGAAAAATAACAATATCGGCATCACGGATAGCTTGCAGCGTCTGCTCAAGCATCGCCATACTGATAACGTCGCCATCGGCATTATAGCCACCGGTATCCATCAGCAGAAACTGTTTTCCCTGCCACTCGCCCTCAGAGATATGGCGGTCACGAGTAACGCCGGGTGTGCTGTCGACAATAGCGCTTTTCTGGCGCAGGATTCTATTGAATAAGGTGGATTTACCGACGTTAGGCCGGCCAACCAAAGCAATTAAAGGCTTCATAAGAACAAATACGGTCTTGGTAAAAAAAACAATGAAATAAACTCTCTTGGAATTCCTGATTAGATATAATGTATAATTTGTAGAATTAAGTGGAATAATTTACATTGATGAACTTTATTTTTCGGAAAAGTCCAGTTTAATCTATAGTAAGAGCATGAGCAAGACGTTAAGTTTCAAAACATATTCGGCAAAGCCTACTGAAGTCGATCGTAAGTGGTATGTCATTGATGCCGAAGGTCAGGTGTTGGGTAGAATGGCTTCAGAAATTGCAAAAGTTCTCAGAGGTAAGCATAAACCGCAGTTTACTCCACATATCGATACCGGTGATTTTATTGTCGTAACCAATGCGGAAAAAGTGGCATTGACTGGTAAAAAAGAAGAACAGAAAAGCTACTTTTCGCACTCTCATTATCCTGGCGGTGTCAAAATAGATCATGTCAAGGACCTTCTGAAAAAAAGACCTGAAAGAGTTATTGAAAGTGCTGTATGGGGTATGCTGCCGCATAATAATCTTGGTCGTCAGCTTTTCAGAAAGCTCAAGGTTTACACAGGTTCAGAGCATCCTCATGCTTCGCAGTCTCCTGTTGAAATGAAAGTCAACTAAACAATAAAGAATTGGGAATGAAAGAGGTTATCGATACAGTAGGTCGCCGTAAAACCTCGGTGGCTCGAGCGTTTATGACTCCGGGAAAAGGCCGGATTATTATCAATAAGTTGCCGGTTGAAGAGTATTTCAAAGACGAATTCAAACGTCAGCAGGCTCTGAGACCTCTCGTGCTTACTGAAAAAACAGAAGAGTTCGATATCAAGGTCAATGTTCAGGGAGGCGGCGTCAGCGGTCAGTCCGGAGCAGTCAGTCTTGCTATAGCCCGCGCTCTTACAGAGTTCGACGAGGCAGCCCGTGCGGTACTGAAAACAGAGAAACTTCTGACCAGAGATCCCCGTATGGTTGAACGGAAAAAATTCGGACGCAAAAAAGCCCGCAAACGTTTCCAGTTCTCAAAACGTTAATTCCTGTATTATATCGTTTTATTGTATTTCAGAGCACAACTTCGCATACCATGTTAATCTGGACTTGAGTTCAGATGAAGCTTTTCGGAAGTGTCCGGCGTTTCACGCCGGATACCGATGAGTAGGAACTATGGTAGAGGAATAACTAAATCACAACAACACGCACTATGTCACACTTTCAGCTTGAAGAGATGCTCCGCGCAGGAGTCCACTTTGGTCACCTTGCCCGCCGCTGGTCTCCAAAAATGAAGCCGTACATTTTCATGGAAAAAAACGGCGTTCACATTATCGATCTTCAGAAAACCGTTGTGCTTGCCGATGAGGCACTTAAAGCACTCGAAGCAATTGCTCAGACCGGCAGGGAAATCATGTTTGTCGGTACCAAAAAACAGGCGAAACTCATTATTTCAGAAGAAGCAGAACGTGCAGGCATGCCATATGTCTGTGAGCGCTGGCTCGGAGGTATGCTTACCAATTTCCAGACCATTCGCCAGAGCATCAGGCGCATGAACTCCATCGACAGAATGGCCACCGATGGCACCTTTGATATGATTACCAAAAAAGAACGACTCATGCTTGCCCGCGAAAAAGAGAAGCTGATGAGGATTCTCGGTGGTATTGCCAACATGACAAGGCTCCCGGCAGCGCTCTTTATTGTTGATATTAAAAAAGAACATATTGCCATCAAGGAAGCCCGCTCCCTTGGTATTCCAATTATTGCAATGGTCGACACCAACTGTGATCCTGAGCTGGTTGATTTTGTCATACCAGCAAACGACGATGCTATCCGCTCAATCAAATTGATGGTTACTGCCGTTGCCGATACCGTTATTAATGCAAGGGCACTTAAAGTTGAACAGGAAGTATTAGCCGATCTTGATGAGGCAGAAGAGGACGGCGGAAAAGAAGAAATCAGCGAATAATCAGAGTCTATAATCAAAAAGAGTGAAATTTCAATGAGCCAGATTTCAGCAAAAGATGTTAAAAGTCTTCGTGATATAACAGGTGTAGGCATGATGGACTGCAAAAAAGCCCTTGATGAAACAGGTGGCGATATGCAGAAAGCTATAGAGTATCTCCGCAAGAAAGGTGCAGCTCTTGCTGCCAAAAGGGCTGATAAAGAAGCCAGGGAAGGTATGGTTGGCATTAAAATAGCTCCTGACCATAAGGCTGGAGTTATTCTTGAACTCAACTGCGAGACCGATTTTGTCGCTCGAGGCGATGTGTTTACCGGCTTCACCGGTGCGCTGGCCGACCTTGCTCTTGCAAACCGCATCGGCTCTCCTGAAGATCTCTTGACGCTTAAACTCGGTGACGCCTACAGTGGTGAAACAGTTGATAACGCCATGAAAACGATGACCGGAAAACTTGGCGAAAAAATCAATCTCAAACG